>Ga0180433_10004627_pt1 | contig 19171 bp, 16 predicted proteins | sample SS_ome_8_FD_132980 | JGI IMG/M metagenome (GOLD analysis project Ga0180433, IMG submission 132980) | Hypersaline lake sediment archaeal communities from the Salton Sea, California, USA - SS_1_D_1 metaG | ecosystem: Environmental > Aquatic > Non-marine Saline and Alkaline > Hypersaline >... | reverse complement strand
GGCCGAGCATAAACGCGGCAGGTGCCGAGTACCTCCGCGAAAGCGTTGTGCCGCACCGCACCGGCCTGATTGAATAGACGAAACTCCTGGCAACGAGGGTTGAATGGAAATCCTGGCGTTGAGCATCGCGGGTTTATGGACGTTGTGGTTCTGGCCGATACTGCTGTTCATTATCGGCTTGGGGCTGGTCGTCTTCGTGCACGAACTGGGCCACTTCCTGATGGCCAAGTTCGTCGGCATCAAGGTGGAACGCTTTGCGCTGGGCTTCGGTCCAAGACTGGCCGGGTTCCACCTCGGCGAGACAGATTATTGCATTTGTACGCTCCCATTGGGCGGATACGTGAAAATGCTCGGCCAGGAGGACTTCAAGCCGCTTGAAGATGGGCAGGCCCCCGACCCGCGATCATATCAGGCCAAGTCGGTCGGCGCCCGGTTTGCCGTGATCGCAGCTGGCGTAATAATGAACGTCATACTCTCAGGTGTGCTGTTCCTCATTATCGGACTTGTCGGCAAGGACTTCCCCGCTCCAGTTGTCGGCAGCACCGTCCCGGGCAAGCCCGCCGCCGAGGCGAGAATCGTTTGGGACCATATCGCCGCTACGCAACCGGCCCGGTCTCCCGCCGAGGCTGTGGCGGCTGCGACAGTGCCGGAGCTATCCAATCGCCTCAACGGCGGCGACGAAATCTTGAACATCCACGGCGACAGCATCGTCCTGTGGGTAATTGACGACAAGATCACGAGCTTCACCGACGTAGCCATGACGGCTGCCCTGGCCAAGCCCGACGACGTGTTCACGTTCACGGTGCGGCGCGAAGTCGATGGCCGACCTTACACCGGCACAGCCGAGATCGGTGTCCAGAAGGACCAGACCGCGGGCACGCTGATGTTCGGAATCCAGCCGGCTGTCAATACGGTGTTCGCGGACCCCAAAGACCTGATCACCAACTCGCCCTTCAAAAGCAAGGACAGACTTCTCGCAATTGCCGGCCTGCCGGTCGAGCACTTCTGGCAGATCGAGGACATCCAGGCTAACCTGACCGGCAAGGCGGTGACGGTAAACATCCAGCGAAGCGGCGAGAAAGTCGAAATTCCCGTCCAGCCGAGGCTTGTGGCAGCTAAGAACGTATATTGGCTGAAGGACGGCAGCACGCTACGCGGCCAGGTGGTCGCCGAGCAGGAAGGCCAGCTTGAGGTCCGTTCCGCTGACGGATCGAGTCGCCGGGTCGCCATTGAGCAGCTCACGCGAACATCGTTGCAGATTCTCGGCATGCAGCCGAGGCAGGAAATCCTTGCCGTCGTCGAGGGTTCCCGTGCCGATGCAGCAGGCCTGCAGGTCGGCGATATCATTCTCGACTATGCCGATCGCCGGATGCCAACCTTTGAGCAGTTCCTGGAAATCAACGAGCAGGTCAAGGGTCAGGGCGCGAATATCACGGTGCTTCGCGACGGCAAGCAGGTCGGCCCGATCTGGATCGTCCCCAAGCAGCGAGCCGAAACGGCGCAGGTGGGGATCATCCAGGCCAACGATCAGGCACACGCCGTCGTGGCGTTCGTGGCTGCAGGCTCGGCGGCTGAGCAAGCTGGCATTCGTCCAGGCGCGCAGCTCCTGGCCGTTAATGACACGCCGGTAACGTCGTGGCTGGATGTCTGCGAGACACTCAAGGGCCTGGTCGGCCAGCGCATTGTGTTTGCCCTGAAATACGGATCGCGCGAGGAAACCGCGGAGATTCCTCGCCTCGACGAGGCTGCGTTCAGCCCGGCCGATTACCGCTACATGCTGTTCGCCGCCAACGTTGCCTTCGAGCCGCTGACTATCAAGATCCGCCAGCCCGGCGTCTGGACGGCGCTCAAGTGGGGAGGACGCGAGACCGTCAAGCTCGTCCTGTCCACCTACGCATCGCTGCGAAGCATCGTGGCCGGCTACGCCTCGACGAAGGGAATCTCCGGGCCCGTCGGGATCGGCGGATACGCCATCGAGGCCGGGCGAAAGAGCATCATCGATTTCGTCTACTTCCTGGGGTTCATCTCGGCGGCGATCGCGGTGTTCAACTTCCTGCCGATACCGGTAGTCGACGGCGGACACGCTGTGTTCCTGCTGATCGAGAAGATTCGCGGCAAGCCCGTGCCTGTGAAGGTCATGAACATTAGCCAAATCGTCGGTCTAGCGATGCTTGGCCTCCTGTTCTTGTTGGTTACGTGGCAGGACATCTCAAGGATACTCCGCAGGCTCTGGTAGGCGAGTCGATAGAATTCATGGGGAAAAGGAATGGCGACCATGCAAAAGTACGTCTGCGACGTATGTGGCTGGATATATGACCCGGCAAAAGGCGACCCGGAAAACGGCGTCCCCGCCGGCACGGCCTTCGCAGATCTGCCCGACGATTGGGTCTGTCCCGAGTGCGGAGCCGACGCCGGCCAGTTCTCCCCAGCTTGAGGCTTCGTCACATGCGAATCCCGCTTGTCGCCGCCTTGCCGTTGGGCCTCAGAGTTTGAATGCCGCCGGACCGGCGTGCGTCAGGAAGAAACTCGCCCGTTGCGCCGACTCTTCGAAGGCGCGTCGGTAACGATCGGACCATGCATCGACGAAGGCATCGGCCCGAGCAGCTTCGACCATTGCCCATACGCTGCCGCCGAAGCCTGCCCCGAAGGCCGAGGCCGCGATCGCCCCGCACTCGCGAGCACTGTGAGCAAGGAAGACCGTTTCCGGAACCTGGTTTTTCAGCAATCGTTCGGTGAGATCCTGGGAACGATCCACCTGTCGGCCCAGTTCGGCCAAATCTCCAGCGGCCAATGCGTCGCCAGCTGCGGGGCAAATGCGCTCACTCTCGGCAAAGAACTGCTCGAAGCGGTCCAAAAGGTCCGCCGAGGCGTATTCGCCATCCGCTCCACTGCGTAGAATGTCGCGCAACCTATCAGCGGCATCGGGAGCGCTTGCCAGCGCAGCCGCGATGTGCGGATCGTCCCGCCCGGTCTGCTGCCGCCAGGCCTCCGCCACGGTGCGGGCAAGACCCGAGGCCCGATTGTACTTGGCCATCGCTTGGCCTGTCTTCTCGGCAATGACGCCGCTGGCGCCGATGGCGAATACGAAGCCATCCGGAACGGCCACGGTGCGTTCAAATTGCACCGGGCAATAGGAATACTGACTGAGCGACCCGGCCCGGCAGCACAGTATGGCCGTGTGATCTTCGCTGCCACCGAATGTGCCCACGCCCTTGTCCCCCGCGAGCGTCCCAAAGCTCTGGCCGTTTTCCACAGTGCCAAGGTAGCCCGCGAGCGACTCCAGGTCATCGATCTCGCAGCGGTATTCGTCCCGCTCGGCCAGCCTGTTGACGTCCGCGAGCGCCAGGAACGTCGCAACCAGCATTGCGCTGGAGCTGCTCATCCCAGCTGCGAGCGGCAGGTCGCTGACAAAGGCGATGGTCGCCCCCTTTATCGGCCCGGGAAAGTTCCGCGCGAGCCGACGAGCGACCGTCATTGGATAGTTGCTCCAGTGGCCAACAGTCGGCTCCAACTCCGGACAGATATCGAACGCCACCTCGTCGCCCCCCGCAACATTCAGCATGACCACCCGAGCGTCCGTGCGCGGCGCCGCCAGGACGCAAAAGCCCTTTTCCGCCGCCATCAGCAAGCTTCGCCCGCCGGCGTAATCGGTATGCTTGCCGAGCACCTCGACGCGCCCGGGCACAAAGAACCCCGCCACCTGCCGTTGCCGTGCCACGCCGCCTTCGGCCAGTGACGCAGCGACCTGTGCGAACAGCTGTCCCTACCGGGCTGCGGCCGATTCGCTCTGCCCGCCACGTGACGCAACCTGTGCAGCACGGTCGGCGTCAAGGAAATCGCCCAGCAGCATGCCGCTTGTCACAAGCGTACCTCCATACGCTTGAGCTGCTCACTGACCGCCCCGATATCCGCCCGGCTGGACATGTCCAACACCGGCAAGTCGAACGGCAAGGCACGGAATCGCTCACTCAAGTGATCGATGCAATATTGCACGGCGTCAGTGATCTCCAGCTCACCCCGCAGCGAAGGCTCTATCGCCTGAATTGCAGGAAAGATGCTCTTATGAAATCGCCAGCAGTTCATGCTCACGCAGACCGGCGCCGGCAATGATTCGACAACCTCCGGTTGAGGCTTCTCGATGACGCGAAGCATGTTTCCTTCCGCGTCTGTCTGCACGACGGCGAACTTCATCAGCCGCTCGGGCTCCACGTTGCCACTGGCCAACATGCCCTCCCGTGTGAACACAGCCAAGCCGGGCCCCGAGAGCTTCCGCAGCGCCGCCAAGGACTCTTTCGGATAATAGTTGTCCGAGTTGATGACCGCGAACGGCTCGCCTGCGGCAAATCCCTCAACGGCGGCGACAGCATCGGCCGTGCCGAGCGGCTCTTCCTGGATCGCGAAGTCCAGGCTTATTCGGCTGAGACTCAGCGAGTTGCAATGGTCGCGGACGACCCCATGCTCTGGACCGATAACCAGGCAGATGCGTTTGTAGCCCGCGTCGGCCAGGCCGCTCAGCGCATAGTCCAAGAAAGGCCGGTCAATCGGAATCATCGCCTTCACGCCGGTTTGGGCGATAGCTGCCTGTTCGCCGGTCAACCCGGCTGCGCCGTCCTGCTTGCGCATCCGCGTCCCCAAGCCTCTGGCCAATATCACAGCTTTGTCCATAGTCTCTGCGTCCTCCAACTTTCTTTCGTGCTCTTTTTGTCGAGAAGCACTGCTTGCACCGATGCAGTGGCCGACCTGCAAGCCCGGTATTCTATTACGTCCAGCCAGGCCAAGTCCAAGGATTCCCCGCTTCCGACCTGAATGGCAACGTCAGGGAGTCCACGCCGGCCGTCAATTATCTTGACGCGAGGACAAGTAACTACACAATGCGCGTTGATCGAGTCCAAGGGAGCCCGAACACGATGGCAAGAAGATTCCGGCAGCACGATTTGCGTCGGCACTGGTCGCTAGGCGGCACGTGGGATTTCGCCTTTCTCGGCGATGTCGATTGCGACAACGTCCAGCTCAACAGCATTGTCTACGACGATCGCATGGCCGTTCCGGGCTGTTTCGACGCGACGCCGAGGTACGCCGGGCAGCGAGGTCTGGCTGCCTACCGGACGAGTGTGCTGCTCACCGACGCCGCGCCACATCGTTTGGTCTTCGACAACGTGCAAAATTGGTGCCGAGTGTTTGTTAACGCTGCGCGACTGGCACAGCACAGCGGCGGGTTTACGCAATTCGCCGTGGATATCCCGCCAGGTACGACCGGCCGGGCGGAGTTGGTCGTACTCGTGGATAACCGTCTCGACACGCAGCGATCCCCCCTGCACATGGATTACTTCGACTGGTACCACTACGGCGGCATCGCCGGCGCGGTCGAGTTGCATCGCCTCGGCGAACGGTGGATCGACCGCCTTACCGTGAGTACGGAGGACTTCAAGCAGCGCCGCGTGCACTTAGCTATTGATTACCGCGCAACAAGCTCACCGGGCGATACGGACCTGTCGGTCACCTGCGACGGTAGAATCGTCCACGAGCAGGAGGTGCACCTAGACGACGATGCCGGCCGAATCGAAGTGAAGCTGACATTGGAAGGCGCCAAGCTATGGTCACCCGCATCGCCCAACCTCCACATGTTACACGTACGACTGGGCGACGACGACATTCGCGAGCGGATCGGCATCCGCCAAGTGGCCGTCAAGGGGCGTGACATCCTCCTTAACGGCGAGCCGCTGCAACTGCGAGGCTTCTGCCGACACAACCTCCATCCGCTCTTCGGCGACGCCATTCCGGACCAAGTGCTAGTCAGCGACGTTCAGCAGCTCAAGGACATGAACTGCAACTTCGTCCGCGGCAGCCACTATCCCCAGGACCTGCGTTTCCTGGACCTCTGCGACGAGGTCGGCCTGTGCGTATGGAACGAGGCCACCGGCTGGCAGAATACGGCGGAGCATCTGACCAGCGAGAACTACATCGCCGCCCAGATGCTCAATATCGACGAGATGGTCGCCATGTCCGTCAATCGCCCGTCGGTGATACTCTGGGGCGTGCTGAATGAATTCGAAAGTCACGACCCCAAGGCCAAGCCAGCCTGTGAGAAGTTTCTCAACCGCCTGCGCGAGCTTGACCCAACCCGACCCGTCACTTACGCAACCTTCCGCCTACTCGATGACGTCTGCTACGAACTTGCCGACGTGATTTCCCTCAACCGTTATCCGGGATGGTACGAACGCGAGATTGAAGATATCCCCGAGGAGCTGGCGAAGGTGCCGAGCCACCTGGATTCGGTCGGACAGGGACACAAGCCGATCATCATCTCCGAAATCGGCGGAGGCGCGATATTCGGCTGCAGGGACTGGTACAAGACACGCTGGAGCGAGGACTACCAGGCAAGGCTTTTGGAGGTGGTAATCGACAGCCTGTTCGGGCCTAAGTCGCAACTCGACGGCCGGGTGTGCGGACTGAGCATCTGGCAGTTCTGCGACGTGCGATCTACGCACTCCGCAGGATCAGCTATGTTTCGACCCCGATGCTACAACAACAAGGGCGTGGTGGACGAGTATCGGCGGCCAAAGCTGGCCTACGACCTAGTGAAGCGACTGTTCGCGGAGCTTGCCTAAGTCGCCGGTGGCCGTGATGCCACTGCGGCTTACGCACGCACCACCGACAAGAATGCAAGAAGCCCCCTGCCCGTTGCTCTGCGGACAGGGGGCTGTTCTGCAAATAACCTTGCTTGTTAGTGCGACGGCCTCGTGCTCTACACCAAGCCCTGAGCCAACATTGCCTTGGCAACCTTCTGGAAGCCGGCGATGTTCGCCCCGGCTACCAAGTTGCCCTTCATGCCGTATTCCTCCGCCGCGGCGACGCACTGATCGTACACGGCGTTCATGATCTGCTGGAGACGCTTATCGACTTCCTCGAAGGGCCAATCGATCCGCATCGAGTTCTGCGCCATTTCCAAGGCGCTGGTGGCCACCCCGCCTGCATTTGCAGCCTTGGCCGGCCCGAAGGAAACGTCGTTGTTGAGGAAGACCTCGACGGCCTGGGGGGTCGATGGCATGTTGGCGCCTTCGCCGACAGCCACGCAGCCGTTCTTAACGAGCAAGTTGGCCGAGGCCTCGTTGATTTCGTTCTGCGTCGCCGAGGGCAGAGCCACATTGCACGGCACGCTCCAGATGCCATCGCAACCTTCGGTGTACTGGGCCTCGGGATGGGCGTTGACGTATTCCTTGATCCGGCCTCGCTCGACTTCCTTGATCCTCTTGACCGTATCGAGCTTGATGCCCTTTTCGTCCACAATGTACCCGCCGCTGTCCGATAGCGCAATCACGTTCGCGCCGAGCTGTTGGCACTTCTCGGTGGCATAGATGGCCACGTTGCCCGAACCCGAAATGACGACCTTCAGGCCCTTCCAGCTCATCCCGCGGTCTTCCAGCATGCGGGTCACCAGGTAGACCAGCCCGTATCCCGTAGCTTCTGTGCGGACCAGCGAACCGCCCCAGCCGATGCCCTTGCCGGTAAGCACGCCAGTGAAACTGTTTGTGAGCTTCTTGTACTGGCCGAACATGTAGCCGATCTCCCGGCCGCCCACGCCGATGTCGCCGGCGGGAACGTCGGTGTCCGGGCCAATGTGGCGGAACAATTCGCTCATGAAGCTCTGGCAGAAGCGCATCACTTCCATGTCACTCTTGCCCTTGGGGTCAAAATCACTGCCGCCCTTGCCCCCGCCGATCGGCGTGGTCGTCAGGGCATTCTTGAATATCTGCTCGAAGCCGAGGAACTTGATGATCCCCAGGTATACCGATGGGTGGAAACGCAGCCCGCCCTTGTACGGACCGATCGCGCTGTTGAACTCCACGCGGTAGCCACGGTTGACCTGCACCTCGCCCTTGTCGTCCATCCACGGAACGCGGAACATCAACTGACGCTCCGGTTCAGCCATCCGCTCAAAAACCTTCGCCTTGGCCAGGTCCGGATTCTTGTCGATCACCACGGCCACCGATTCGGCAACCTCCTGCACGGCCTGGTGAAACTCCTCTTCGCCCGGATTGCGCGCGGTGACAACAGCCATCATGCTGTCCACAAACTGCTGTGACATCTTCAATCTCCTTGTTCATTCTTGCATCGCATCTGTTCGTCTCGTCCCACGACTCAAGACAACGACCCGCCTTGGCAACCCGCCTGCGGGGCTACTGGGCGCCGCCGAACCCCCACAATTATTCTAACTTTTGCCTGGCGCATCATAAATTTGTCTAATATCGACTTTCGTGTTGCCTTATTCGGCCAAAAACTCGCCGGTTCGCGGCTTTCGAAAGAGCGTTCCGCACACAACGTGACGTGGCGGCCGACACTCGGCCGTCGCTAGAAAATGAAAAGGGTCCCCGCGCGAATTACCCGAAGTTTTCCTTCAACAAGGCGATGAGTTTCTTGGCGGGCATGGACCTTCTGCCCGCAGGCGTCGACCAGACCACCTCCCCGCCGCCGGCTAGCAGCGCTTCCATGCGCTGCACAGCCAAGACGACGGAAGAATGATTCTTGCCCATGAATCTCCCTATTTCCGGATAGCTCATCCGTGTGTGTCTGCGAGCAAGAAACACTGCAATCATTCTGGCGGCGGACACGGTTTTCGTCCGTCGCGTGGAATGTAGGTCGGCTGGGGTGATCCCAAAATACGCAGCCGTGACGGCTTCTATGTCCCCCAACGTGATCGCGCTATCCGTTCGGGCCAAGTGGTCCGACAGCGCGTCGCTGACCATCTGGAGAGTCACCTCCCCGTTCTCCAACGCCGACAGCGCCGCCAGCTTTATCAGCGAGCCCTCCAATTCCCGAACGGAGCCGCGGACGTGCACCGCCACGAATTCCAGCACCTCGCCCGGAGCCTTCAGCTTCATCTTCCGTGCGTGACGCCGCAGAATTTCCAGGCGCGTCGTCAGGTCCGGCGACTCAATCTTCACCACCATGCCGGCGACGAACCGGCTGACGAGTTGCTCGGTCAGTTCGCCCACCAAGCGGGGGTGCGCGTCGGAGGCCAGGACGATCTGGTGGCCAGATCCGGCAATCGAGTTGAATGTGTGCAGGAATTCTTCCTGGGTGGCCTTCTTGGCCGCCAGGAAGTGCACGTCGTCAATCGCCAGCAGAGAAAGCTTGCGATACCGTGCGCGAAACTCGTCGAGCTTCCTGGCCCGCATGGAGGAGATGAATTCGTTGGTAAACTGCTCAGCCGTGACGTACCGCCACGTTGCAACCCCAGCGTCGCGGCGTACACGTGAGGCAGCGCTACAGAGGCCCTGGAGCAGGTGGGTCTTCCCTACGCCACACGAACCGTGGATGAACAAAGGATTGAACGGAGGCGTCTTGGCCTGCACAGCCGCCATCGCCGCCGAATGGGCCAGGCGGTTGGAGTCGCCCACTACAAAGTCTGCAAGGCTGTGTCGCAATGGCACCGGTCTCGCGGCGACGCGCGACCGTCCGCGGCCATGGGTAGCCTTGTCTACAATCTGCGCCTGGCTGTCCAGCTGGCGCTTGCGAAGCTCCCCGGTGAGCGTCGGGTCGATGGTCACCACCACGGGGCGCGTTTGGCCGGTCTGTTCTCGGGCCACATCCGCGATGTCCGACTGGTAGTGAGTCTCGATCCAGTTGGCCACAAATGGATTGGGGACAGAAACCCTCACATGCCCGTCCTCAATTTCCACTCGAGTACCGTGCCTGAACCATGCCTTGAATTTCTGTGGACCGATCCGTTCCTGCAGGACCGTCAACATCTGCTGGGCGAGCCCTTTGGCCTCATCTGCGCGCAGAGATTCCGTCGCCGTGTCCATAGCGTTTTTCCCGTGTAAGCTTCCCTGAACGAGAGACAAAGATTTGCCCTGGCTTCTCGCCCGTCGCCGAAGCAGCCTTCTCCCGACGAGCGTTCCGCGAGCGCTAACGAATCTAATGTGACCCGAGCGATTGGTCAATCACAAACAGGCCGTATTCTTATCCACACCACCCAATCTCATGAGACATGAAGGCTTGGCGCGAAAAAAAAAGTTCCGTCCACACCTTGTCCACAAACAATTGATTATCGGAACGTGCAGTCGTCTCAGACGTCCTTGCGGAGCAACACGTAGGCCACCTTTCGATCGGTTTCGCTGAACCCTTCGGAACGGTAGAGTCTCATAGCCCGATCGTTTCTCGTGTCAGCCGCGAGGGTCATCGCCCTGAGTCCTCTCTGGATCGCAGCGGCCTGTGCGCGACGAAGCATAGCCCTGCCAAGCCCCACGTGCCGGCAGGTAGGCACGACACCCAGGTACACCACCTGGGCGTCGAGGCGATCCCGCGACTTATTCACTAGAATGCAGCCAGCCAACTCGCGACCACGCTTCACTGCCCACCACGTCTCCGGACAGAACACGCCCGTATTCTTGTGACTGGCAATGACGTCACTGACTTCGCGGCTGCCACGCAATTCCGGACAGTCCTGCGTGCCTTCGTAGGTCGCTTCGATCAGCTTACCCATTTCCTCCTGGCGAAGCTGGCGATAATCGAGCCACGTCAAGTTCGAGTCGTCCCAGGTCGGCGACACTGACGGCAACGGCAGCCTGAGGTAGCACATATCCGCCAAGTGGTGGTAGCCCGCGGCGCGTACCGCGTCGATATCCTGTTCACTGTCGTCGAGGTGATGGATTGTCTGGACCACCGCCACCCCCCCTGCCATTGCTTCTTGGGAGACGGCCCGAATCACCGCAACCAGTGCCTCAGCGTCCACACCGGGTGCCCAGAGAGGGCTAAACAGCAGTGTCCCCGCGTGCCCGGGACTCTCAAGGACAACCGCTGCGGCCAGGCAACGCCGCCATCTACGGGCCCACCAAACGCGCGTCGCCCTGATCTGGGAGGATTCAGTCGCTCGGGTCAGCGCCTCGGCGCGCGCCTTGCCGGGCCCATCAAGCGGCGCCCCAGCTGCGACAAACCGCAGTGCCCGACGGCGTTGGCTGGGTTTGACCGGTTCGATTCTCAACATGCCCGTCATTCTATAGGCGTCACGCCCCCCCCGGAAGCGCCGGTTGTTATCAGAACGTCGGTGTTTTCCCGCGACCAGAATGGTTGACTTGGTCCGGGAGATCACGTACTTTGAAATCGTGTCGCACGGGTGCGGGTCGTCCCTGATGCGGCGTCATGGAGAGTAACGTCATGATGAAGAACGTCCTTGTGGCGATCGCAATCGTTGTCGTGCTTTGTGTCCTTTCGGCGGGGCCGGCGCGCACTGCGCCCAAGCCTTCCGAGGTGCAGGTGAGCTGGCAGTTGGACTTTGAGTTCGAGCCGCCCCGCACCATCCAAGTCCGCCTGCCGGGCCAGGCCAGGCCCAAGACCTTCTGGTTCATGCGATATATCGTCACCAACCGCACCGGCGAGGATCAGATCTTCGTGCCCGACTTCGTGTTGTATACGGACACCGGACAGGTCCTGCGCGCGGGGCGAAACGTTCCCACAGCCGTCTTCAAGGCGATCCAGGAGGCCTATGACGAGCCGTTGATGAAAGAGATGACTGCGATGACGGGCAAGCTCCTCCAAGGCGAAGACAATGCCCGGCAGTCGGTGGCAATCTGGCCTGACTTCGACCCGCAGGCCGGCGGTTTCGACATTTTCGTGGGGGGCCTTAGCGGCGAGACTGCGGAGATCGAACTGCCGGCGCCCATCACGGTCACCGAGATGGACTATACGGGAACTGTTCGAACGGTCACGAAGGACAGGCTCGTACTGACCAAGACGCTCGACCTGAAGTACGCCATTCCCGGCGAGGCCGAGGCCCGTACGACCACTGAACCGAAGCTCAAGGCTCGGACGTGGATCATGCGCTAGGTCCCGCACGTCAAACCACACCGTGGAAATCCGAACGGTCAAGTTGTCCGGAAAAGCCGTTGACAGGTATCGGGGAACCTTCTAAACTTGTGAATTCGATTTGGATAGAATGCTAGTGTTAACCTGCCCGGCCGCAGTAGGCAGGAGATTCAGGAGCAGATTGATGGCGCATAAAAAGGGACAAGGTTCATCGCGGAACGGGCGAGACTCCAACCCCCAACACCGCGGGGTCAAGGCCTATGGCGGCCAGAGGGTCCAGGTCGGCACTATCATCGTCCGCCAATGCGGCACGCCGCACAAGCCCGGCTTCAACGTCGGCCGGGGGCGCGACGACACGCTGTTTGCTCTGCAAGAGGGAACCGTTTCCTTTCGCGGGCGTTTTGTCGACGTCGTCTAGAGGCCCCGAGGAATCCAGGTGATGCCAAGGAGGATGGCCCACGCAGGCGCCATCCTCCTTTTCATGCTCTCGTACCGACACCGCCGAGCGAAGCGATCCGAAGTCACAGATCATGGCCGATACGACACCCATTTCCAAAGCGATGTTCGTTGACGAAGCGGACATCGTCGTCATCGCCGGCGATGGCGGTAGTGGGTGCATGTCGTTCAGGCGGGAGAAATTCATCCCCAGAGGCGGCCCGGACGGCGGTGACGGCGGTGATGGCGGAAGCGTGTTTGTCGTGGCGGATGATTCCTACAATACGCTCCAGCACCTGGCCGGCCATCATCACTGGCGGGCGCACCGTGGCGGGCACGGAATGGGCAAGGACCGTCACGGGCGAAACGGCACGGACATTTTCGTCCGCGTGCCTCCCGGAACAATCGTCTACGATGCCGATTACGGGCTGCGATTGAAGGACCTCACCGAGATCGATCAGAAGGTGTGCGTCGCTGCCGGCGGAAAGGGAGGACGAGGCAACACGCACTTCAAGAGCGCCACACACCAAGCCCCGCGAGAATTCGAGCCGGGCCAGTCGGGCCAGCAGCGCCGGCTGCACTTGGAACTCAAGCTGATCGCCGATGCCGGGCTGGTCGGCAAGCCCAACGCCGGCAAGAGCACGCTGCTATCCCGTCTTTCAGCCGCCCGGCCCAAGATAGCCGCGTATCCCTTCACCACGCTGACGCCGTTCCTGGGTATCGTGGAACTGGCGCGTTTCCGTCGCTTCGTGATGGCTGACATACCCGGCCTTATCGCCGGTGCTCACGCCGGAGCCGGGTTGGGCGACGCCTTCCTGCGACACGTCGAGCGAACCAAGCTGCTGGTGCACATGGTGGACATCTGTCCGAGCGTTGGCGATCCCGTTGAAGACTACCGGGCCATCCGAAACGAACTGGCCCAGTATTCACAGACACTCGCAGAGCGAAACGAAATACTGGTTGCGAACAAGATGGATCTGACCGACAGCAGTGACGCGCTGGAGCGTTTTCGCAAAGCCGTCGGCAAGGATGTCGTCCCGATCAGCGCCGTTACGGGCAAGGGACTGGACGTCCTAGCCGAGCGAATATGGCAGGCGCTGCAGGAATCTGCCGACAGCTGAGATTCCCACAGCCGATTGGAGTCCCAAGATGGATCACATACCCAGCGTGCTGGCCTGCGACGTCGGCAACACGACAATTCGTTTCGCCCACGTGCAGTCCGACACGATCCAGACGGTCGCCACCATCCGCGTTGGGGAGCTCAGCGGACTCGGCGAGCAGATCGCCGTAGCCTGGCAGAACATACCTGAACCTCGCAAGATCGTCGCCTGCAGCGTCAACCCCACCGCATTGAAGGCGCTCGAAGCCGTCGTCGACGCGGCACTGCACGAACCGGTGCTCGTGGTCGGACGAGACCTGCCGTTGCCGATCGAGGCGGACCTCCCCGATGCGCAGAGCGTCGGCACGGACCGACTGTGCGCAGCCGTGGCTGCATTCGACCGGCTGGGAACAGCCTGTGTGGTGGCCGACGTCGGCACTGCTATCACCATCGACTGCGTCAACGATCAGGGCGTTTTTCTGGGCGGGGCGATTCTGCCCGGCCTGCGAATCTCGGCCAAGGCGCTTCACCAGGAGACCGCCCAGTTACCCCAGGTCGAACCGGTAGAGCCCGACTGGGTCTTCGGCAAAGACACCCGCCAGGCCATCATCGGCGGTCTGGTCCGGGGTGCCCGCGGGGCCCTGCGCGAATTCATCGAAGCGTACGCTACAGACATGGGCCACTGGCCATTGGTCATCCTCACCGGCGGGGACGCCGAACTGATCTGTCCAGACCCGAGTGCTTCTGGCCTGGTCCAGGCGATCGTGAGCGACCTGACGCTGCGCGGCGCGGCGATGGCTTATTATCGGACGCTCTTGAAATAGCGTAGGCGTGTCGGTCCATCCTCGCTGACGGTGTGAAGCCCGGGCTCGCCAGGCTGACGAGTGCCTTAGACATGACTGACCCTTTGGATGCCTCTCAGACCGTCGCAACTCTGCAAACGCCGCCTGGCAAAGGAGGTATTGCGGTCATTGCGCTGCGCGGACCGCAAACAGCGCACATTGTCACTGCGGTATTCAGGCCTCGTCGCGGGCATGAGCAGCTCGGGTGGGGACGGCTGCAGCTGGGCTATCTCACGGATGGCGAACGTGTTCTCGACGAAGCCGTCGTCCACCAGCATCAGCACTTCGCAGAAGTCAACATCCACGGCGGGCCGGTGGCAGCCAAGGCGGCGATGGAGTTGCTCGTTGCCCACGGCGCTCGGGCCGAGTCGACGGGCGCGGGCAGCTTCACGGCCGCTCACCATCAGTGGGACAATCCCGCCATTGGCGGCGAGATGCTCGATTGTCTTGTGCAGGCCCGCAGCTCGATGGTGGTGGCTGCGATCGGCCGGCAGTGGTCCGGGGGCATCTCGCAACTGGCTCGACAGGTAATGCACGGGATGCTCCCGAAGGATCAAGCGGCTGCGTCCCTGCGCGCCGCAGCTGGCGGCCTTAGCCAGATGCAGCGCTTGATTCGCCCGGCGGAAGTCGTCCTGGCCGGTCCGCCCAATGCGGGCAAGAGCACCCTCGCCAATGCCTTGATCGGTCGCAAGGCGAGCATCGTACATGAGTCAGCCGGCACAACGCGCGACTGGGTGCGAGAACTGGCCCTGCTCGAGGGTATACCGATATACCTGACTGACACGGCCGGTATCTGGGAACCCCCTACCGCCCCAAGCACACAAGACTCCGCGTCAGATCTCGACGCCGAAGCTGTCCGCCGCGCCCGCGAGCAGGTCCGCGGTGCCGAGATGGTCGTGCTCGTGGAGGCAGAGGATGCTCTTGACGTCCCCCTATGGCTCGGCGACGCCCAGCCTCTCCGCGTAAGCGCCAAGTGCGACATCCATCGGCCGGCTGTGGGTGTTGACGTGACCGTTTCCGCACATACCGGTGAGGGGTTGGAAGCATTGCGGCGGGCCGTCCTGAATCGTCTCGGCCTGGCCGAGTTCGACCCGGCCGTACCCAGAGCGTTCACCCCCCGCCAAGCCGACGTTCTCACAGCAGCGGCCAACGCACTGCAGTCCGACGACGTGAGATGTGCCAGCGCCCTGCTGCGCGGATTGCTTGCCGGCCGATGACTGAAAGACCACCCACACCCTTGCACACCCGCCAACTGACTATAGAATGGGCGGCTTGACTTGTCTTGCATTCGAGCGAAAGGACGCGACAGACATGGCACTCGCAACGTTTCAGCAGCTCCTACCGACAGCCAGAAAGGGCAAGTATGCGATTGGTTCATTCAACGTCTGGGATCTCTACTCGACCAAAACGGTCGTCGAGACGGCCGAGCGACTTCGCTCCCCGGTGATCCTTGCCCTGTATGACGTGGAGCTTGCCCTTGCCGGAGAGAAGCAGCTCTATGAAGTGGTCCTGTCCTACGCACGGCAGGTCTCGACCCCCGTGGCGGTGTTCATCGACCATGCCAAGAGCGTCGATGAGATCAAGCACGCCATGAGCTTCGGCCTCAGCAGCGTCATGATCGACTGCTCACGCTTTGAACTCGCACAGAACATAATGTTTACCCGCCAAGCTGTGGAAATCGCGCACGCTGCCCACATATCCATTGAAGGCGAAATTGGCACCATCGGCGAGGAGGACCGTCCTGACGTCGACGCAAAGGCGTATACCGACGTTGACGAGGCACGGCAGTTCGCTCGTGAAACCGGCGTTGACGCGTTGGCGGTCGCGATCGGCAACCAGCACGGCTTCTATCGCGCTGAACCGAAACTCGACTTCGATCGCCTCCAGGCGATCGCCTCAACGGTCGACTGCCCGCTTGTACTGCATGGCGGCACGGGCATACCGACACCCGACGTACAGCGGGCCATCGAAATGGGGGTCGCGAAGGTCAACATCGGTGCCGAAGGCCGGCTTGCCTATATGACCGGACTGCGCGAGGGCCTCGCCGCGGCGGAATCGAACGAGAAGTTTCCTCACAAGCTCTTCCCGCACGCTTTCCAGCGACATGCCGAACTGATCGAGCAGAAGCTCCACGATTTCGGGTCGGTCGGCCAGGCATAGGCCATCGGTGACTCTGGACCGGATCGACGTCTACGATGTCGCCGCACCTTGCCGGGATCACCCTTGACGCCCCGAAACCACTGCGCTATCGTTCGGAGTCGCCCGCGGCGCTGGTGCCGAGGGAGGCATCGGCATCGTGTCGCTGCCATCGCCGCCCAGAGGAGGCGCGCCAGAATGAATATGCGCATCGCGGGAGCCCAGTTGCCGGTCACGCGCAACGTCGCGGCCAACGTGGAGCAAATTCGCAAGGCTATCGAGTTTGCCCGGGGCCAAAAGGCTGACATCCTGCTGACGCCCGAGGGCTCGCTCAGCGGGTACACGCACGAGTTTGACCCCGCTGTCGTGGCTGTTGCGCTGGAAGAAGTAACGCGGACCGCTAGTCAGGCCGGGGTAGGACTGGCATTGGGCACGTGCTTCGTCGAGCCGGAGGATGGCCAGTGCTACAACCAGTTGCGGTTCTACGCACCTGACGGAGCCTACCTGGGCTTCCACAGCAAGATTCTCACGTGCGGGACGCTGGACGATCCGCCGCAGGGCGAAATCAATCATTACGCAACCACGCCGCTGCGAACGTTCGAGTACATGGGCGTCACTGTGGGCGGGCTGATCTGCAACGACATGTGGGCCACGCCGTTCGCCACTCCCGGGCCGGACCCACACCTGCTACAACAATTGTCGAGGATGGGCGCTCAGGTAGTTTTTCACGCCGTAAACGGCGGACGCGGACAAAGCAACGTGCTCCAAACGATCTGGAACTACCACGAGTCCAACCTTCGCCTGCGAGCGATGGCTGGCCGAGTGTGGGTGGCGACCGTCGACAACGCCTATCCGACGGACCAACGCTGCTCCGCGCCATCGGGCCTGATCGATCCCAATGGTGATTGGTCCTGCAGGACTGAGGACACCGGGGCGCAGCATTTCGCGCACACAGTTGAACTGGCGTAGCTGTGCCCCCAGCCCAACCAGCAATGGCCTAGTCGCGCCCTAACGGCATCATGTGAATAACCCGGCCGGGCAGGTCCTGCCCATATCCAAACTGAAGGGAACCTGCAAATGAAGAGACAACTAGCTCACCTTGGCGAATACACGGACTTGGTGACTGCGGCTGGTCGCTCGCGCGAGCTCTTTCCTCTCGCCGAGCCCGGGCGAAGGACGCAGAGGAAGGTCCGCGAAATATTGTCCTTCAATCCCGGTCCGGAGAAGCCCAAGGCCGTGCGCGTCGAGAAGAGGTGGACCTGCGACGGCATCGACGCCGAGCTTATTACGTGGTCGGTCGGCTACGGGCCGCGGACACAGGCCTGGCTGCTTCGGCCGGCAGGCGTGAGGGGCAAGCTGCCCGGCATCGTCGCGCTGCACGATCACGGCGCCTTCAAATATTATGGCAAGGAAAAGATCGCCGACGGCCCGACGGCAACACCCAAGCCAATGAGGGACTTTCGTAATATCTACTATGCCGGGCGACCATACGCCAACGAACTGGCCCGGCGCGGTTTTGCCGTGCTGGTGCCCGACGTATTCCTTTGGGGATCCCGCCGCTTTGAATATGCAACCATCCCTCCGTGGGACCGCAGCACGGCCGAGCAATTGGATAGGACCCCCGCTGATGTCAGCCCCGACGCCTGGAGCCGTGAGGTCAACGTCTACAACGCCGCAACCGCCTGTCACGAGCACACGATCGCGCGATACTGCCGTGTCTTGGGCACCACGCTGGCGGGAATCGTCAGCCACGAGGATCGCATCGCGGCGGCCTACCTCGCAGGCCGGTCGGACAGCCAGCCCGGCGGCATCGGCTGCGTTGGACTTTCCGGCGGCGGCTGCCGCAGCGCCCTGCTCCAGGCTACGTGTAAGGACATCCGCGCCGCTGTCATCGTCGGGATGATGTCCACGTACACGCAGATGCTTGACCACAACATCATCTGCCACACATGGATGCTATTCCCACATGCCTGGTCCCATCACGGCGACTGGCCGGACTTGGCTGCGTGCCGGGCGCCATCACCATTGATGGTCCAATACGACATGGAAGACGAGTTGTTTACGCCGGCGGGAATGAAGGCCGCCCATCGCCGGATTGCATCGCACTACAGATCCGTCGGCGCGGGCAGCAACTACGAGGGCCAGTTCTACGGAGGCCCGCACAAATTCGATGCCGAAATGCAGGAAAACGCTTTTGGGTGGCTTGCCGCAAAGCTAAAGGGGTGAGTTCCCGAAGCGCAAACAAGAGCGTGCACCTGGGCTTTCTTCAACGACAGGAGGTTCCGCGTGCCACAGCGGAACATTCCGAAGGAAAAACTGGCCTATGCCACGGACCTTCAGAAAGCCGTCGGTTTGGAACCCAAGGGCATGGCAAAGGAAGTACTTCCCATACCCAACGAGCCGAGGCTGTCCGTGAAGGTGATAACCGCATCGAGGTCACTGTCTTCAACACGCTGGCCGACTATTTCAACGTCGGGCCGCTGCCAAAGGACTACGTGTACGAAGGCCAGACGCTCTCCGGGCTAATCGGCCCGGTGACGCTGTCATTCCCAGCCGAGGTGACAATGACGGCTCGACCTGTGCAGGACCAATAGCCCCGCATGCAAATCAGTGCGGCCGGACCGAAAGGCCCGGCCGCGATTGCGCTCCATCGGAATCTCGAATCACGCAAACTGCGGCAGCAGGTCTTCGGACGCTGCCAGCAGCTCGTCGAGCATCGCCTCGGCCTTGTCAGGCATTATCGCCATCTCGTCCAGCAGCAGCGCTTGGAGGGCCAGGTTCCGATCACCCTTGACCCCGGCGTCAGCCACCAATTCCTGCCAAGCGAATCGCTTTTCGAGAATGCCCTTGAGAT
>Ga0180433_10004623_pt1 | contig 19179 bp, 9 predicted proteins | sample SS_ome_8_FD_132980 | JGI IMG/M metagenome (GOLD analysis project Ga0180433, IMG submission 132980) | Hypersaline lake sediment archaeal communities from the Salton Sea, California, USA - SS_1_D_1 metaG | ecosystem: Environmental > Aquatic > Non-marine Saline and Alkaline > Hypersaline > Sediment... | reverse complement strand
CATGGGCGTTGATGCTTAGGGTATCTTGCATGGTGGTTCACCTTTTGTTGCGTGATTAAGGTGAATGAGTTTGGCAAAGTTAAGATGGGTTGGCTAGACTGTGGTTATTGGATCGCTTACTTTGCAAATGCCCAAGGTGTTTTTATACTTCGCCTACGAACATCAATAGCAGCTCTGGTCCGTGGATCAGAAAGTGCAGTCTCAAAAAGTGCCAAATCATCATTCCTAATCGCTCTATCTATTAATGTATCATTTTCCTTATCTAATAATGCATTTGGATCAGCTCCCATGTTTAAAAGTGTTTTGACAAACGCATTACGTTTTGTTGCATCCGTTATGTGATCTAATGCTATTTCTATAGCCGTATTGTAATATCTGTAATTGATTCGTGAATTAACATCAAACCCATCATCTTCTACGATGCTAAGAATTTCTAGATAATTACCATGTTGTAAGGAGGTAAGCATTCTAAGAATATGGCTGTCCATAATTTTTCCTTCACGTAATATGATGTATTCTTGGAATAAGTATAGATGAAAATTGACATGTTAAAGTAAGTTTGAAAATAAGTGCTCATCTAGGTTTATTAGACGCTTGCTCAACCGAGATTTAGCTGGGATCGAAGTTAACTTTATGATTAATATGTATATTCCTGCTGATGGGTGACTCGAACACCCGACATACTGATTACGAATCAGTGGCTTGAAGCGTGTATTCCCGATTTAAATCAATGAGTTATAAGAGTCAGCTGTCTAATAAAACTCGCTGAAATCGCTTGAAAGTCCTTGAAACCACGTCAAAACTGCTGGAATTATTAGACAGTTTCGACTCTCAGGAGCACGAAAAATTTGGTTAAATGTTATTCAAACGCATAGGGAATTTGGTGCAACTTAATTTATCGTGGTGCAATTAGTACTTTTAATAAAGCGTTATGCTGTGTGTATTACATAAAAAACAGGAGGATAATGCCTAGTTCCTTGTTAAATATGTACGCATTTCGCTATCTATGGACTTGACTTTGGTACCAAATATGGTACCATTATTGTATGAGCAAGTACGGAAAAATAATAAAAAGGATGCGTGATAATCCTCGCGACGATTGGCGTATTGAGGACGTGAAAAAGGTTGCCGATCGCCATGATATAGATTATCGACAGCCTGGTACAAGCCATGTGACGTTTCGCAGAAATGATGGGGAGAAGCTTACTATCCCCGCACATAAGCCGATAAAACCGATATACATTAAAATGTTTATCGAGTTTTTAGAAGATGGAGGATTAATCTAATGAGCGAACTTATGTATCAAGCTAATATTCGTCCTCTTTCTAAAGATGAAGGGGGCGGGTATATTGTGGAGTTTCCCGAGATTCCAGGATGCTATGCGGATGGTGAAACACCTGAAGAGGCCTTTAGAGAAGCCCATGATGCACTTGAATCATGGTTAAAAACGGCTAAAGAATTTGGTGATCCTATACCAAAACCTAACTCAACCCGTCGCTATAGTGGGCAGTGGCGACAACGCGTTCCTAAAAGTCTTCATAAGGCTCTCGTAAGGAAAGCAAAAGAAGAGGGTGTTAGTTTAAATGCACTAACAGCTATATTGCTTGCCCAAGCGCTCGGCGAAAAGATAAATGATGGACATTCGGGCTTACATAGTAAGTCTCAGAATAATGGTAATTCCAGTACATCTGCTCGGTAATGATACTAAAGCAAATAATAGGGCTGGTTTTTCTAGATGTGCGTGGTGCTGAGAAACCAGACAGGTCAATAATTAAACATTGACAGGTGTTAGCGTGGTCAGGAAATCCCGTGGCAGGTCAAACTTCTTGGGATGTTTAGTCATTCTAATAGTAGGAATGATAATTTTATTAATTTTTTTCTGGATCTAGTTAAGAAAAATGCAAATTGATTTGCTATATTGGCTTATATTATTTGGGCTGTTAATGAGTGGTGTTTCACTTGTTGGTGGTATATTTCTTTTTCTTTCTCACAAACAAATGCAGAAATTACTGCTTCCGATGGTCGCGTTTGCTGCTGGTTCTTTGTTAGGGGGCGCTTTTTTTCATATGCTTCCAGCATATTTTCAAAGCCACACAAATTATTTTCTAGGTTTTTTATATTTAACTATTGGCTATTGTTCGTTTTTGGTGCTCGAGCAATTTCTTCATTGGCATCATTGCAATACAGCGGATAGTCAATGCCGTAAACCTTTAACGTATTTAATTCTTATTGGTGATGGACTACATAATTTTATAGGTGGAATGGCGGTTGCGAGTACATTTTTAATTGACCTGCGGTTAGGGATTATTACATGGCTTGCTGCAGTTGCTCATGAAATTCCTCAAGAAATAGGTGATTTTGCAGTATTAATACACGGTGGCTGGAGCAAAAGTAAGGCGCTAATTTTTAACTTTATTTCTGCATCCACTTTTCTATTAGGCTCAATGGTTACCTATTCTCTCTCTTTCGAACTGAATTTAAGTTTCTTAGTTCCATTTGCGGCAGGTAATTTTATTTATATTGCCTCATCTGATTTAATCCCGGAAGTCAATAAAGATAAAGACCTTAAAAATAGTAGCATACATTTTATTCTGTTTATATTCGGATTGTCAGTTTTAGGTTCATTGACATTTGTTGCTTAAGATAGAATGAATCTGAAAGGCAAGGGGGATTACCCTCATCAATTTGCGATTCAAGCACTTCAGTTAAAATAAAGGGTTCACCCTGGATTTGACCCTATGCATTTTGCAATGCATTGCTAAACAAAAAAATGTTTCACACCCTCGCGCCAAGGAAAGATAGTAATACCATCAATCTGTTTTGCATAGGTATCGCGACTAAAACAAACAGCTTCACAATCTCCAAAATCACTAGCAAGCGTTTTTAGATTATTTAAATGTCTTGCTTGGATATCTTCACTGCTTTTAATTTCAAGAAAAAGCACAGGTTTTCCAGGCCGCTCGATTACCAAGTCGATTTCCGCATCATCTTTTGTTTTCAGGTAGGAAAAACGATAATCAGTATGATAATAACTTGCCAAAAATTGGCACTGCGTAATGATAAATGCCTCGAATCGTTCACCATATAAACTTGTACTTTCGACAACAGGTATATTTAGTTGATTTGATAAAGCAGCAACAACACCTACATCAAAGAAGTAAAATTTTGGTGCCTTACTTAATCGTTTTCTAAAAGAGTGTTGATATGCTGTAAGGAAGAACCCGAGTAATGTATCTTCTAATAGTGAAAAATACTTTTGAACAGTTTTAACATCAACGCCTACATCACGTGCGATATTTGAAAAATTTATGATTTTGCCGTTCGATTGAGCTGCAACCTCAAGAAAATCTCTAAACGGATCTAACTTGCGAACAAACTGTTCGGCCCAAATTTCCTCTTTCAAGTATGTGCTTGTATATGCTTCTAAAAAGCGTTTTTTCTTATCATCAGTGTTGTACTCAAATATTTTTGGTAGCATACCCCAGCGTAGATATTCATTTAATGGGTGAGAATCATTAACTTCTAAATATGAAAAGGGATGAAGATTATAGACAAAAGCTCTTCCAGCTAGCAGATTTGCACCACCATGTCTTAGCTTGCGTGCACTGGATCCTGTAAGCACAAATATCTTATTCGTTGTTTCGATAAGCTCATGTACCAAGTCTAATAGTTTAGGGATTTTTTGCACCTCATCGATAATGATATGTGAGGTGGTATCTGGGAGTGCATTTACAATTTGGACTAATGTGTCTGGATTACGACTAAAACGAAGTTCCTCACTTGCACTAAGTAGATTAATATAGAGTGCGTCTTTGAGCCAAGGTAAATACTTTAATAAAGTTGTTTTTCCGCTTCCCCTGGGACCGAAAAGGAAAAAGCTTTCATCTGTGGGCAAGGTTATCAGGCGAGATCTCATGTTTTACACCGACAATTTAGTGGCTACGGTCCAAAATAGTACGCCATATATGGACCTTATACAAGTATATAGTTCTAATGACTGCAAAAACTCACCCATGGCATTGTTTAGGTATATAAATCAATAGGTTAGAGCCAATTGCTGTCTGATAAATTAGCTCTAACCCATGGGCAGCACCAAAGGACATGGGGTTGTTTGACAGGTTGCCAGCTGTAAATGCCTCATGATGGTATATAAATCGCACTCATATATTCGCAATTCGCGATTCGCGAATTGCGAATATATGTGCTATATTTCAAATATGCATAGAATGCAGGGTGAGACACATGCTTAAACCTCAGGATGTGGTAATACTTTTAAAGCTATTAACTCAAATGCCTATTCCCGCCAACTCGATCACTGATTGCTGTCGGACTCGATCACCTGTTTGTGCTAAGTCGATCACTTAATTCACTGCACGGTTTCACGGAGCGAAGCGACGATTCAGTTATACTATGGGTTCTCCCGATGGGTCAAGTTGGCTTGTATTTTCCTCATCGAGTCACCTTTTAATTCCATGCGGTAGGCTTGGTGAATGAGTCGGTCGAGGATGGCGTTAGCCAAGGTGTTGTCGTTGATGTTTTCGTGCCATAGTTTAATGGGTAGTTGACTCGTAACAATGGTTGAGAGTTTGTTATGACGATCATCAAGGACTTCAAGTAAATCACGTCGTTGTTCCTGGTTTAACGATAGTAGCCCCCAGTCATCGAGAATTAGCACATGGGTTTTTGCCAGCTGCTCCATACGCTTTGCATAAGAGCCATCGGCGTGAGCCATACTAAGCTTGGGCATGAGTCTTGTCATGCGCGCGTAGTGAGCGGTGTAGCCTTGCAGGCAAGCTTTATGCGCAAGTGCACAAGCTAAGTAGGTTTTGCCGGTACCTGTTGGGCCAACGATGAGGATATTGCGCTTGGCTTTAATTCATTGACAGTTGGCAAGCTCTAGCATTAAAGCTTTGTCTAAGCCTCGCGGGACTTGATAGTCAATGTCTTCCATCGAGGCAAGCTGTTTAAGCTTGGCTTTTTTAAGGCGAGTTTGCAGCCTGCGATTATCACGCAGCATCATTTCCTCTTCGACCATCAAAGCTAGACAGTCTTCTAATGACACATGGCTACTATCAGGCTGCTGTAATTGCTGCGACAAGGCATTGGCCATGCCATGAAGTCTAAGCGTTTTAAGTTTATCAATCGTGGGATGTATGAACATCGTATTTTCCTTTTAGTTAGTGATAGTAATGAGAACCACGAACGTGTTCGTGCTCAGGGATGTCTTGTTCGTTAGATTTCGTAGGCAGTGCGCGTTGGTCTAAGTTATTTTTTAAGATGGACTCAACGCTTTTGTAACTGTAAGCACCGATGTTAAGTGCGCGCTCACACGCTGTCCCTAAACGTTCAGTCCCATAGCGCTTACCAAGACGCATCAAGCCCATACATGACCTAAAACCTTGTTGCGGATCGGCTCGAGCATCCATGATGGCTTTGGCGAGCGTTGCAACACTTTGACCTTGTTTGTTTGCCCAAGCTAAGATGCGCGGCACATCCCACTCAAGATACGCTTGATGAGATTTCGGCATATGACTCGCCAACGTGGTGTGCCTGCCTTTGTGGTGACTTCGCCTATGGGCGGCTATACGTTTGCCTTTAATAAATAGTTCAACCGTGCTTTGGTTATAGCGAACATCGACCTGTTTGCGAACGTACTTGTAAGGCACGCTGTAATAATGACGCTCTAACTCAATATGATAATCCATGTTTACCTTAGCCTTCTTCCAGCTAGTGTATTGATAGGGCGTATTAGGCAGCGGGTTTAATGCTGGCTTATCAACGGATTCAAACTCACTGTTGCGGCTGCCTTCAAGCTTTTGGAATGGGGCCGCATTGACAGCCTCAAGCAATGGCTTTATTGCTTGGTTTATCTCATGGAGCTCGAAGAACTGTCGATTGCGCAGTGGTGCTAGTATCCTACGCTCAATATGTTGTACCGCTTGCTCAACCTTCGCTTTATCCTGCGGCCTTGCAACGCGTGTAGGAATGACCGCAACACCATAATGCGCAGCTAAATCCGCGTAGCTCGGGTTGATGTCTGGCTCGTATAAATCACTTGAACGCACGCCTGATTTTAAATTATCAGGCACGACGATGCGTGGCACGCCTCCGTAGTATTTAAACATGCGTACATGCGCATTAAGCCAGTCCGCTAAGCTTTGTGAACGACTTGCTTCCACATATATCCGATTCGACGCACCAAGCACACCCACAAAAATATCTGCTTGTGTCATCTCTCCAGTCTTAGGGTTTACAAGCTCGAGCGTTAAGCCAGCGTAATCCACAAAGAGTTTTTCGCCTGCCTTATAGGTTTGACGCATACTCACATCAAGCTTTGATTGCCAAGCTCTATAGTGAGCACAGTAACGACCATAACTTAAGCCATCTGGCGTTTGGTTGCGATACTCATACCATAAAAGCTGTAAGGTCACACCCTTACGAGTTAGTTCGCGGCGAACATGAGACCAATCAATAGCATCGCCCCGACCAGCATGCCCTGATGCCTTGCCATACACCAACACATGCAAGGCCTCTTCATCTTGCGCTTTGACGTGCTCCCAAGTAAGCCCTTTGGCTAGAGCCGCGCGTACACAATGGCTGACCGTGCTGGCACTGACTTGCACACTTGTGGCTATGCTGCGATGACTCTGTCCAAGCTGCCACTTTAATCTCAAAATTTCTTTGATTTTCCTCATCGATAATCTCTCACTCATGGGCTACCTCTTGGGTTTTTAAAAACCCATAGGGTAGCGCAACTATCAAACAAACCAATGAGCTTTGCTCATCACCTAAGGTCGTTTGCTCCGTGATCGAGTACCAGGAATCAGTGATCGAGTGTGCGGCAATGAGTGATCGGGCTAAATAGGAATGACTGATCGACTTAAGCGTGAATCAGTGATCGAGTCGGGTAGGAATATGCACATCATCATGATCCGTAGTTAGATCTATTCCCGGTTCTTTGTCTTTGAGCTTACAGGGTTCTTTTATTGCATACTTGCGTGTTTTAACATCGATATTGAGTATTAACTCATATGTCTTCGTTTGGTCATCGTCTTCTTGGTCAGGAACTTCGACCTCAAGGGATAGTGTTGCTAGACCGGTTGTACTGTCAAACTGGATATTCTTAAGGTTTAGTTCAACACGCTGTGTTCTCCTATTGGAAATAAGGTCAGCGTTGCGGAATATTTCAGCGTGCACATTGATGAGTAATTTTTGTAGATGGTCGTCGATAGAACCTTGTTGTTTTTTGTCACGACTAAAAAATGAAGCTAGTTTTCCTTTGCGCGTGCTTTGTAGATGGCTATGGATTTCATCCATCGTTTGTTGTTGATCTTCTAACATGTCTCGATAGGGTGCTGTGTAGTCTTTTTCATACAGTGGCGCGTGTGTTAGGGTAGTTGTCGCAGCGCGGGATGCAGCCATAGTGATTTTGGCCTCCGGCGTCTCGGCAATAAAGTTTGTGCGTTTAAGGTATAGTCCGACCGTATCGAGTTTATTGACTAGCATTCGGTAATAAAAGCGTGATGGCTTATCTTTAATTGATTTTCCATCGCCATATAGCAGTTCTAATTGGGCTTTTGCACAAGAGATTCGAGTTGCTGCATCTCGGTACTTTTCGTCCGATTCTGCTTGTGGCAATGCTGCATTGAGTAGTTCACTCATCATAGCAGCATCTGTTTCACTTGCTGATTTAGTAAACGTTGCAAGTAAACTATCTTTGATATGTAAGGTATCGTTATATTCGATTTTAAAAATATCTTGGTTACTTAGTTCACTAGGCATCAGATTAGAGAGTACTTGGCTGTCGATGCGATCAATGAGTTTGTAGAGACCGCTGTGCTTCCAGCTGCGTCTTGCGAAGAATAACCTGATGAGCTTATTTCTACCAAGATAAGTAGCATCGTCCTCTAAAGCAGTTTGACGAGCATTTGCAAGAGCGCTCAATACAGCTTCATGGGTGGCTTCACTCGATAGCGACCCACTGATAATTTGTCTTGCTTCTTTGCGTTGCTTGGCAGTAAATGTAAATTGATTTACTTTGTAGCGTTTCAAGTGTTTCTGGCCCGTTTCAATGAGCGTTTTTGTTGTCTCTTCTCTTAGAGCATCCTTATGTTCACCTTCTATCGTTCGCTTGGCTTTTACAGCACTGCGCAAACGCAGAAAGAAATCATCAGGTAAACCTTTATGAGCTTTAAAATCACGAAATAGTTTTGTATGTATTTCTTCGGCGAGAGCTAACTCTTCGTCATCTCCATAAAGCGCGATGATATCAAGTAAAGACGTGTATTCATGAACGAGTTGTGACTGTGGGTTGCTCTTATCTTTAATGTAGCCTCTTTTATAGACCGTAAGATAGTCGATGAGCAAATAGCTGATTGCTAGTCGGTGGTCAAGGTAAATGCAATCCTCGCTTTCAGTATCGCCATCCCATGTTTCAAGGTCTATAGGCACGACTCGTTTACCTGAATTAGTATCGCTATAACCAATATGCTCAAGATGGAAAGTTAATTCAGTGATTAATCTTGCGCGATTCACTGTTTTTTTAAGCGTGTCATCACTGCTATCTTTTATTGCCGCTTTAAAATAGTTATAGAGGTGCTCCCGTGTCGAAGGTAAATACCCCCTGATAGTCTCATGTTTATGTTGACCACGCGGGCGTGCGTATTTATAGCCCTCAAGAGGTTGTTCGTCTGGCCTTATAGCCTTGTTGAGCTCATCAGACGTAATGCCTACATGACGATGTAGAACACCTTTATCAAGTCCTAGCTCAGCATGGTCGTCTAAGAGGTGAGAAGTAAAATCTTGCCAATTGATGTACGCGCGATCACCTAGCTGCGCTAATGCAGATTCAAAGTCGTCGCTATGTTTATCCTGGGCTTGTTGCCACTCGATTTGGAACGCTTCTAAGAATTGGGCAAAATCATTTTCATAGCCTTCCTTATATTTAGTTAGCGCCTCGGAATCATTAGGCCTTGCTTCAATTTCATTGTTTATGACGACCATTAAGTTTCGAAAGCGATCTTGAAAGAGATCACGTAAATCACCAACACGCTCTTTTTGGGCGTGTTGCTTAAGTCTTGGTTGTAGTTGCATGAGACGCTTGGCATTGATTGCGCGCTCGATATCGCTTTTTGTTTTGAGGCGTCCAACTTTTTTCCCAAGCATTGAAAAATTACTGCGCGGTAAGATGAGGTAAGTTTCCCCTTTAGAGCCTTTACGGCCTGTGCGACCAGCTATCTGTTGGTAATCACGTACTGACTTATCTGTGGTAATAACAACAGACAAGTGTTCACTTTCATCTTGTAATTTAATGTCAGTACCACGACCTAAGATGGCTGTCGTGAAAGTTACTGTGCTAGATTCACCCGCGCGGCGTACAACTTCTTTTTCTTCAACATCACCTGTGCCAGCATAGGCTTGGACATGATCGGTGGATTTACCTTGGGCTGTGAGAAACTCATCGTAAGCTTGTTTGAGTTGCTTCATTTGTTCGATATTGTCACAAACGATAAGAACGGGTCCTTCTGACGTTTGTGTCTCTATACGCGAGAGTACTGTATCTTGAAACTCACTATCGTGGGTAACAAGCAAATGATCCCGACGCTTACGACTTTGAAACGGCGGAATACTATAAAACTTGGCCGCATAATTCTTACGTTGTGCGAAGCGTTCTTGCATTGAGCCAATCGTTCCTGACCAGCCATAGACATTTCCTTTCTCTTCGCCTTTTTTATAGCTGTCAACGAAATTTTTAACGGTAACAGCTTGAAGTGATGATTTTTCCGGTTCAATAATGAAATGGTAGTCTTTATTTTCTGGGAGTCGACTTAAGCGCGCGTGGACGAATTGGTGAACGCCATCACTCCATCTTGAGTTAGGTTGTTTTCGGTTATCAATCATAATGATAGCGCGGGCCATACGCGTATTTTTATTATATTCTATGGTATAGAAATCTTCAGTCACGTTGTGTTCAACAATATGTTTTGCGCTGAGTGACGCCTTGACCCAACGATCTATCTTGACAGTGTTTTTACATAGTTTGGTGACGTATTGCCGATGCTCAGGAAAAAACGTGTTTTTTAGCGTTTGTAATTCTCCGCTCACGTATTCGATTTGTTCACGTCTTGTTTTAGATGCAAAGTCAGGATCGTTATCAATGATGTCGCAAATCACAGGATAAATCCAAGCTTGCTCATTTTCTTGCGCATCTTGGTCGCCTTCAAGATTTACGCTGAACTGATAGGCTGTCATATCGTCGATAAGAATGGCGTCACATTCGTCGGCAGATAATGTGCGCCGAGTATGGTGTGTGATACCTTTTTGTGCTCGCTTTTCGTAGTGAAGAATATGACCTGACGCAGATGCATAATGGATCGCACCTTCGCAATATGCGTCTTCATCCATTGTTTCGTTCAAATGAATTACACGATGACCGAGTAGATTATAAAAAGCGGTATTTTCGCGCACACCGACTCTAGCTAATTCATCGTTAGATGTAGCTATGTCATAGGTTAACTCAGGATCTTTGAACTTACAAAGTGCTGCATGCAACGCAATAATCGTTGTCTTGCCCTGTCCAGTATCGATTTGGGAAAATACATCACCGCCGTGCATCTCAGCATTCATGACAGCGAGAACTTGAGTAGACCACGGTACGATGCCTTGTGTCCTGAACATAGCTTCTGTTGCTAGCGCCATAAACTCATATGTGGCTAATTTTTTTATCTCAGGACGGGTTTCATCATCGTGGTAGATATTCTGTAGGTGTTTGATGTGTTTTTGCAGATCGTCATCACTGTATTCTGTTATGAGTCTTGCGGTTATATCGCGATGCTTGAGGAGGGGCTCCTTGAGTGTTGAAGTCTCCTCAAGTGTCAACGAATGGATATATGAGTAAGCCATTTCGAGCTCATTGCGTGCTTCTCGGTCCAACATGTGAGCTTTTGCAAAGTCCTCAATATCGTGTATGGCATCGAAAGCACGTTTGGCACGATAGTCACCATTAGTTGGGCGATCAGTGCGTGGTTTCGAGCGAAGTTCTACAATCAAGTTATCTTTATCTGCGGCTACTAATGTTTCTAATAGTACTTGGGCCTTAGGCATACTAGGTAACTTAGCTATCTCACGGAGTAGGTCACCATCTGTATTTTTGATAAGTTGTTGTAGCCTATCTTCTTTGGCTAGAAAAGCTAAATCCTTATCGTCCATTTTCTCTAGCACGGTCAAAAGTGCGTTTAAGTCGTCATGCTTTATCAGCAACTCCAGATGGCTAGGTAAATGAGCTGCTAAGCGCTCAATAAGTAAATTCCTGCGCGCGATGTGAATCGTGTCGTCACGGGGGTCTTGAGAACTTCCTTCTGCTGTTCCTGAAGGTGTTGGATAATTCTGAATAACATGGGTTAGCAGACCCCTAAAAGCGTATAGATCACCTTCGTTGCAAACGACAGCGTTGAAGCCTTGTTTGAAACTATCGCGGTAGTCTTTATTTTCTAGATATAACGTGAGTAAATCATCGATAGTGTTATCGGCCGCGAGTGTAGGCACATCGTGTAATAATTCGATGAAAAATATCAAATCATCGAGTGCGCTAGACGGAAATTCATGTGTTGCGATTGATTTATAAGCGTCAAAAAATAACGCTCTATCGCCTGTTTTAGGAAATGCATTTTCTAATAGGGCGTATGTAATCCGTCGATTAAGATTTCTCTCATTTAGAAGGCTTAAGACACGGGTTAGATCATCTACCTTTATATCACTATTATTGATCTGGTTGATAGCTTGAATGAGCGGAGTGACTGCATTAGGATAATTGTCTAAGAATATGGTTAAGAACGTTTTGAGCTCAGGGTTAGTATGCAATATATCACGCTCAGACAGTGCCTCATTTAATGCTCTGGCATCAGCAGGTTTTATTTTTTTTCTTGAAAGGGTCTTCCTTAAGGCTATGAGTGGATCTTCAGTTCCTTGAGCTTTGAGTGCAAGTTCGAGTACAGGGTTTAAGCCTTGCTGCATATCAAGCGTAAGGTCAGGGTACATATCTTCGAAGAAGCTATCTATATCGTGTTTTAGAAATTGACGAAGTACAGACCGTACCATTTTTTTGCCACCAGGAATTCGCTCAATACGCTTAAGAGCTTTATGTGCTTGTTTTATTTCGTCTTCAATCGTTGTATCTTCATCTTCAGTTCTTGCCTCGGCCTCAGGTTCAGCGCTTTCAACAACGCTCACTGGCTCTGCAACGGTAGGTGCTGCTTCAGTGTGACTCGTTGATTGCGTTAGTTCACTACGTAATATGTCCATGTCAGCAACATTAAGAGACTGCGTAAAGTAAGCTGGTATGGCAGGTTGGATTGAAGTACCTTCTAGCTCATCAGAACTGCCAACACCGGACGATTCTATGCTCACCATCTCTATATTAAGTAATGGTGCAGTCTTTCGTAGTTTCTCTAATTCGGCCACATTGAACGAACGCGCACGGCGTCTCGATGTCGATGGTCGTGGTGACACGCTCGATCCTTCATCGATGGGTGCTTCTTCGAGCGATGGCTCTAGAGTTCTTGCCGTATCATCAAATGATTCAAGTAACTCAGCGGGTGGTAATATGTCTCCCGAATGTATTTTTTCGAGTAAAGTATCTGTTATGCCATCTAGCGATTCTGGAAAAAGAATGACAACATCAAGACTAAATAAGCGAGTGGAATCAAATGAGACCCGCGTAAAGAGATCGAAGATGATGGATTGAGTGCTTTTATCGAGCTTATTAATTGAATAAATAAAGGTATTGATTTCTTCTTCTGTAAAGTTCAAGTCACTGCGTGCAATCAGTTCAAGAATTTTTGTTTTATGTTCAGAGCTAAGATCTTCTCTGTTGATGACATTTTCTATAGCTTTTGTGAAGCGTACAGCATTATCGGCCTCGGCATAGTGCGGGTTTAATGTTGCCGTATATAGCGTGCTTAGAGTTATGCTGGGGTTTTCATTGATTAGTGAGAGCAACCGTGACTGATTAAAATCACCATCTTCAGGGTGATGTTGGAGCGCGGATGCTAATAATGATATGTCATAGAGTGTGTAGGTATAATCTGGATTAGATATAAGATTATCCAACTTATCGACGAGTGCTAAACGATTTGAAGCAGGGATAGCTTCTATGTGCTGAACAAGGCGATTTAGAGAGTCTTCAAGATTAGCCAAAGGTAAGTCGTGTAGAATTGAACCGCGATCTTTGCCTGACTCGATGTCATCGGTTGTGAGGGTAACAACCATGCTCATCAATCGCTTTTGCACTTGCGGTGTATCAGATAATGTATCCGACATGATCTTATCAAAAACATCTCGGTAGCTTGCAATTGGAAAGTCAGGTTGCATGACAACGATCTGACGGCCGAGCGTTCTTAATGCCATGATACGCATTGTTTCAACATTTGTTAGGTCGTCACAAGCTATTCTTCGCAGTTCAGGTAAGTCGATCTTATAATTTGCTTTACCGAAACGATGTTTTGGGTCGAGGTACATATCGTAGGTAACGAAGTAATAGTTATCGAATGTTTTTGCGTAATAGGCGTCACTATTAAGGGGCAGTTTGGCTAACTCCTCAAATTGTGTGGCTGGATCGATAGAATGTTTCACCATGAATAATATTTTACTCATAGCGATAGGAGCACTTGCATAACCCAATTCATGTGCTGTTTCGGCTGCTTTGCGTGGTGAGAAAACAGCTCTAGTTAAAACTGTTCTCATTCTTTCGTCTGAATCTGGGTCTTCATTGTGTTGCGCCTCAACATCTTCTGTTCCTGAAACGAAACCTGTAATTATCCCTCCTAGTAGTGGCTTATCATGTTTCTCGGCAACAATAGCTCTGTCTTCTGGAGCATAGCGTATAGCGATGTCTAAATAGTCGTGCAGGGCCGAAGTATTCGAAATTTGTAGCTCATCGAGCTTCGATAAGAATTCCTTGTAAGCACCAACAAGTGTCAGGATATTAAGGTTGTTACCGCTAAAAGACAGTGTCTCATCGAGATTTCTCATACGGGTTTCAGTATCTGTTGAGCCTGGTTTTTTAACTGTGATGTCAGAGCTATAAGGCGCATAGGTATGCATAGTTAAAAAATCAGTCCATAGCTTAAAATCAGTAGATGATAAGTTGTTGATGAATTGTAATGCTTCTAATGTCTCTGGTTTAGCAAACTCGCTAAAATTGTCGCAGGTCAATAGTATTTCAGTGATTGGATTAAATTCAGATGGACAATCATAGTTTGTGTATAGTTTATTTAACTCTTCGATTGCAGTTAATAGTCTGACAATGTGTGTTATTTCAGTAGAGGTTAGAATGCGAGAGAATACATTATCGCCTTTGATGACATTTTCCAGAAAGTCTAGGTTTCTTATAGCATCTAATCTATTGATGAGTTCTTGTTTTTGGTCTGGTGAGTATTCGGCCTCATCGAGCATATTAATTTTGTTTTTTAGGATGTGGAGCAATTGTCTATGATTTTTAGAGTTATGCTTAGAAACAGAATAAAAGTTTTTGTAAAGTTCGCGAACTTTACGTTTAAATTCATAATCCTTTACCTTTTCATTATCAATCAAATCCTCTAAGACTTGTTTTTTTTCGTCTAACTCCTCTCCTTCCGCGTTGAACAGTGAGCGTAACGTTTCTATGTCTGTTAGGTAGTATTGAAGGGAAGTAAACGATTCGATGTCAGCTTCGTCATCTAGAACTAGCATTCTGTGTGCACGCTCAGTTGTCAATATGATAAGATCTAGAATTTCAGATGTTTTGTTTAAATCACTTCCCAAGTTTGTAGTAATGAGTTCCCAGGTTTCTGGCTCGATATAATCAGATAGGCGCTGATGGACTAAACCCTCATTGGGACAACGAAGAATACGAGTGTATAACCCTGCCTCGACAGTTTCTCTGCTGCTTACATTAGTACTAATATAAGTCGAAATTATATCTGAAAATGAGGGTGCTTCTACGTTGTGTCTAGCCGCTGCCATGCGTCTCGTGTGTGTATTGAATTTGCTTAGTGAAGCCTGTGATTCACGATCTGCATCGTAGTCTAGATAATACTGTTTTGTACCTGGCTTGCTATCGGTATTTTCACATAGTACAAACCCACGTGGCAGTTCGTGAAAGGCTAGTCCATAACGAGTCATTGAGGGGTAGGCAATTAGTCTATCAGCTGCTGCCTTTGTCATGTGCGCAACTTCATGTTCTAATCCACTGCTCGGGAATAGTGAGTGCCACATAGCAGATAATTCGGGCTCGAGTGCACCTGGTGTAACTCTCCCGTTTAATTTCGCAAGTGCTCCTTGATATCTACTCACAAATTCATCATGGTCAAGTAAGGTAACAGACTTACTGGAGGGCTCAATGCTAATTACTTCTGTTTCGAGTGCGTGTCGGCGTTCTTGGGCTACTGCAGTTTCAAGTTCAGTCTCTTGCTCTGCAAGATGCTCACGTTCGTTACTTGTTTCACGCTGCATGCCGAAGTGTTTTTTACCTGCATCGTACGTTGGGCGCTTGCCATCGAGATACTCATCAGATAGTCTGATGAGAGTTCCCCCCTCTGAAACTGGGAGCAGAGTCTCTTCTTCTGTACTAATTTCATCTGCTTGTAGTTTTATGAGTTGTTCATAGCTTTTCTTGCGACAAGCTTGCGAAGATTCACTAAATTCCTCTGAGAATCTTCGCTCACTAGCAGAATCTCTTGAAAAGAGTTCAAAGTCGATAACGGTTGATATGCCTTCTGCTTCAATAAACAGTGCTAATTCACGTATTTTTAATATGCTATGGTCAATAAGCTCTCTGTCATCAGAAATAAATCGTGTATTAAGTGTTATGATCTCTAATCCACTGTCATTTTCTTTCATTACACGGAGGAGTTCTTGTAGATTGTCAAAGAGAGAATCGATCTCTTTTTTTTCTGTTAGCCCATGTGCAGTTCTTTTTTCTATACAACTACCACCTGAGGCGACATATATACCCCTCTCACATTCACCTATCACAAGTGGAAACACAACCTCGCGGAAAGGCATGAGGCCATCAGCATGTGTTATGTGCTCTTTAAGGTTCTTTAGCATCGTTCCATTTACGGTTACTTGGTCTTGCAGTACCTTATTATTTGGATTATTTGGAATTAGATTACCCCGTTTATCTAGTTTATGAAGATTATATAATTCGCTACATTCCATAGATAGCACGTCGAATGGAAATTCACGATCGAGATAGCTAGATTCTGCTTGTCTCAGGTACTCCAAGACAGCTTGTAAACATGCCTCAGGTTGTGACTCAATCAGAACATTTTGGGGGGACTTCCATCCTTTTCCAATATCAGATGTTATAGTTGCAAACAAATTGAGACGCTTCGGATCGCATGCTAAGCTATTTGCTTGATCCTGTGCTTTTTGTAGAGAAATCGAACGTAATTTAGCAGTTAAAACAGCTTCTATGAATACTGTCTTTGGACTCTTACCCTTCGCAAACTCTCTTAATTCTTCATCAGATTTTCCTTCATGCCCCCGATAGAATGCTGTAATAAATTCTATAAATGCTTTCTTTGTATCAAGATCTTGCACGACGCTTTCAATAGCTGAGATGTATCCAGGAGGGCATTCATCTCCTGGTTTATATGGGTTATCTGAATTGTAGTGATACTCTGAGCTCCAGTCCCACTCGCGGATTAAACTGACTAATTCTGCATTGGGTTGCATAGGTTCACATTCAGCAACAAGTCGATAACCGGGTATCGTTTTTTCGTACTCACGCTTTTTATCTTCACTCATAGAAAGATATTTTTCTATTTTCGTTATGAGTTTTTCATCTTCATCACTAACTTCAAGCTGTTGTCTCTGGAGATCATTAACCTGCACATACAACCTATTTAGATGAGGGATAACGTTGCGCATAAACTCGATGAGTTGTGGATCGCAGTTTTCGTTTGCAAAAATGTGAACTGTCTCTTTATCGTAATAGGCAGCGTGACTTTGGCCTACATTAAGATGCTCTGTTTCATCTAAAAGCATTAAAATAGCCTGTAACTTGGCTTTTCTATGCTTGAGTTTATCTTCTTCAGACAGAGCTTCTTCAGTCGCAACACCGAAATCAAGTTGATCATCGAATCTTTCTAGATCGATTACTATTTCGCCGATTCCCGTTGAATAAACTTTATAATCACGTACGCTCTCGTATCTTGATTTGTGCGTTAAGGTCTCTTTACTTTTATCCTTCCAAGGTAGGGGCCAAATTGCCCTACCATATTTTCTGTGTGTTGGTAGGTCAATCCAATTCTCAGCAATGTTTGCTTTATATTGTTCTGCCAACGCATTAATTTCTTGCTCTTCAACGAGTTCGTGCCAGCGATCATTGAGTATCTTGTTATCTGATGTAAATGTTCGTACATGCTCTAAAGAAGCTAGTTCATTAAAAATTAGGTCGAGGATAAAAGGATCTTCAATACCGTCTGTATTTAATTCAAGACTATCTATAGGCTCGTTGTTTGCTAATAGTTCGAAGACAGACTTGACGACGACTTTATTAAAGACGTGTAATAAGTCCTTGTTTTTGTTATCGTGTAAATCTTTATCACTGATAGGACGTGCACTAATTTCTTCAAATATCTCTTTGAAGTTGACGCTATACTGTGAGTCGCGTGCGCTCTCTTTTCCTTTTCTTGTAATGATCGGGCGGTCTAGAGGCTCTTTGCCCTTGTGAGATTCACGGCTTATTTCAAACTGGCTGTAGAACGGGCAAAAGCGTAATTGTTTTTTCGTATTATTCTTAACCTTTCTTCTTGCTGCGTATTTTTCTTGTTTGCTGCCTAAGCTTGTCTTCGGTTGTAAGTAGGCCATGACATCATCACGCGTTAAAGGCAGTTCGCGTTCTTGAGCCGTATCCGCACTTTCAAACTGAGCGTTTAAGATTTGCCAAATAATTTCATTGCTGAAAAGAAGGAGGTCAGCTGCATCATTGAGTCGCATTTCAGCGAGACTGACAGCATCGCTTCCCAGATCATTATCTATATTAGCTTCTAACAGTTCATGAATAACATGGTAACCACTACTCCATGTGTCTTCTGTAGAGGGTTGCTCGTGTTTCACAGTGATCTTTGCTGAATCAAGTCCGATTCCTTGAATCGCTGTATGTATCACATTCGTATCTAGTTGTTTTTGTTTTCCATAAACCTTCAGTGGGTCATGAACCGTCACTTGAATCTCGCCGTCATCATTTCTTTCAATGACTATGCTGACCCAATGATCGCCTTGCGCAAATCTACCTTCTCGGGGGCGTTTAAGTACGAGACGAACTGGCTCATCAAGCGATGTTCCTTCTAAAGCCTTAGCTACACCTTCGGAAGAAAACGTTGTGATGGGGGTATTAGCTAAGCCTAGTGCTACTAGCGCTGCCTCCATATCTCCGGTTGCCAAAAACGCCTTACTTCTTAGTTTCTCGTCATGGAATTTATCTAGCAGCGTGAGGTCAGTATTTGGTTTATCATGTGGCATAGGGGTACTACCTGAAAATTTCTCGTTGATATAGTTAGACACTGTTACTAGTCTAAAGTTTAAAACTTTAGCATAAAATTATAATTAAATCAATTCACTAATAAAATCAGACTATTGTAGCTGTGTCTAAATGACCGTATATGCTACTTTCGTGTAGATAAGTCTTTGAAAAACTTAATGGGGCCCAGTAGGACTCGAACCCTGGGGCAGGCTTTACGGCCAAGGGATTATGAGTTAGCCGCAGTCTATTTGATTTGCAATTCGTGATACACAAGCTCCTGCGGTGAATAAATGTCATAATCACCGCACATTTTGCGGCGGATTATCTTGATCTTGCGGTAAATAGCCCCTATAATCACCTTAAAAAATGCGGTGATTAATATGTGGATTCATGAGCACCAAAATTGGCCCAACTTTACATGGGACGCTGAAACGCTTGCTGCGAGGCTTGCGGATATACGCCATCGCCAAGGGCGCTTGCTTGGTCGTATGGAAAGCCTCGGCTTTGAGCTTAAACGTGAAGCAAGCTTAAGTACGCTAACCAATGATGTGGTGAAATCATCGGCTATTGAAGGCGAAGACCTTAACCCAGAAGAAGTTCGTTCATCCATTGCCCGCAGGCTGGGTATTGATATCGCAGGGCTTATTCCCGCCAGTCGTGACGTGGAAGGT
>Ga0180433_10004619_pt1 | contig 19185 bp, 22 predicted proteins | sample SS_ome_8_FD_132980 | JGI IMG/M metagenome (GOLD analysis project Ga0180433, IMG submission 132980) | Hypersaline lake sediment archaeal communities from the Salton Sea, California, USA - SS_1_D_1 metaG | ecosystem: Environmental > Aquatic > Non-marine Saline and Alkaline > Hypersaline >... | reverse complement strand
TCGCCGCCCACCCATTGGGGTGAGGCTTCCATCGGGCTGGCTGTGTTGGGGCTGGGGGCCCGCTTTTGCAGGCTGTCGCGCCAGTCGGAGCCGTAGCGGGGGAAGCGCTGGTAGATCGGCATTTCGCCAGTGCTTTGGCCAGGCAGCTTGCGGGAGCGCTGCTCAGGCACCCGGTCATAGCCAAAGCTGGCCATGTACTCATCGCTGTCGAGCAGGGCATCGACGAAGGCATCAAAACCTTTCTCGCCGATCACAATCGACCAGGCGCGGCGCTCGGCATCACCGTGAACGGGGCGCCCAAGCGCACGACCCACCACCTGATCGACCATGCGGTAGTTGGTGCTGCACTGGTAGTAGTCATCGCGGAACCGGCTGGAGAGCAGAAGTCCGCGGATGAAATCGCGCACGGTGATGCCGCCGTTGCGCAGCTGCGATTCCAGAAAAGGATCGCGATCGCTGCGCATCGCGTGGAAAAAGATCTGCCGGTAGGCCTTCTCGATGAGATCGTCGACTTCGCTGTTGAAGCTGTCGTTGCCAGCGCCGGCAACGCTGATGGTGGCGAGGCCGTTGTCGTGCTGGTCGCCCGCCAGGTTGCTGACTCGGGCGTTCTGGGAAGTCAGCGGATAATCCAGCAGGGGGATCGCCATTGGGCCGCTACATCAGGAGGGAGGACGCACATTTTGCGTTAACCAGGTTTTGCTTTGGCTCTCCCTTAGCAGCTCGTAATGACGCAACCTTTGATCTCGTTTTGGAGCTCCACAAAGGCCTGCTCGAGCAGCATCACCTCGTCACTGGAGGCCTGCTTGGCATAGGCCCGAGTGCTCAATTGCTGCAGGTTGTGGAGGGCCAAGAGCAAGCCATCGACGGGAACTCCCAGGGCGGCATACAGCTCACCGAGTGCGGCCATGCCGTGGGGGTCGGTGAATTGGGGTTTCCCCGCAGCGGCGGCATAACAGCAGACGCGCAAAAAGTGAAAGCAATCTCGCCAGCAGGCCTCGGCTCGCTGCTCGGGGTAGAGGGCGCCGCCAGGTTCAATGAGTTGCGGTTGGGCGGCCAGAAGTTGGGTTCGCGCCTGATCCACCAGGGTTTCAGCCTGGTTTTGCAGCTGCTGCAGCGGCTCAGGATCAACACCGCTCTCGTTGCCGAGCCGGTGCAATTCATCAGGCGTTAACAGCCGCTCCTGTTGATCAGCCCGCTCGAGTGTTTGCTGTGCCAACGCGCTCAACTCTGGGTCATGGGCCAACCCCAACACCTTGGCCTTGGCGGCCAGCTCACGAATCAAGGCCGGATCGATGCCCATGGGCCTAATGCCGTTGCCCCAAGAGTTGGCGGAGTTGGGCATCGGCGCTGATGGGCGAGGCGCTCAGCCAACCGTGGCGATCGAGATAGAAGGCCCAGGTGAGATCGCTTCCTAGCCCCGGGCAGTGCAGGCTCACTTGCCGGGTTTGCTCAGAGCTGCTGCCCAGTTGCTGCAACACGGCCAGGGCCTGCTCGGAGTTGTCCACCTGTGTGGGCCGAATCGCGGCGCCCACCACCCACGACAAACGGGTTTGGCTCAGCTCCCCGCTTTGGCTTTCGCAGGCGAGCAGCAGGTTGGTCCCGTGGGGTTGGCTGGAGAGGTTGTCTCTCCACAGCGCCACATCCTCAGGTTTGAGGTCGATGCGAACCATGCCCTGACCCGCATCCAGCAAGAGTTCACGCCGACTGCCGGCGGCTTGAACCAGCTGCTGAATGGCCGTGATCGTGTCTGGCTTCATCTGTTCAGTTTGCCCAGGCCGTGAGGCTTTCGTCTCCCCAGTCGATTTCGCGTTCAAATTGAAATGGCCCGGCGATCGATCCCCAGAGATGCTCATGGGTCTCTGGGTGGTAGCCCCGATCGATCGTTTGCATGCCGGTTTTGTTCAGCTCGAATTCGCTCACCAGATACGAGGTGTGGCCCTTGCGCGTCACAAGGCAGCGGCAGCCTGGTTCCACCTTGCCGAGGAAGCCAGCGCTGGTCGCCTCAACGATGTAAGTGCAGCCATCGAGCAGTTGCAGGTCGTGCTCTTGGATCTCTGAGCGCCTGGGGGCATCGTCAATGGCCCCCCAAAAGCGACGATCGTCGTGTATGGCGAAGTTGAGGATGGTCAGCCCCCGTTGGGGGCAGACCGCCGGTCTTAACACCCGCACGCGGTACGGCTCATTGGGCGCGATGGCGTAGGCCTGCTCAAGCAAGAGTGATCCCACGTCCAGCTGAGGGAGAGGCCGGAAGCGCACCATGATGTGCCCGTAGAGCGGTGGGTTCTCGAAGGCCTGCTGGCGATTGCTAAACGTGCCGCACAGCAGCCTGGTGAGCCGGTCGCGCGTGGCTGTTGATTGATCTTCTGACTCCACAGCCTTGGGCTCCCAGTGCCTGAGCGATGCTGCCACGGCAGCGGGGGATGGACAGCCCTATTTGCATCGATACGATCGGCGCGTCCTTGGGTTGGGACCTGCCGCCATGAATGAGTCCGACGTGTTGGTGTCTGTTGAGCAACGTCTCTCTCAGCAGCTCCATGGCTTGATTGATCTCACGGCTGAATTGACCAAACGCTTGCTCGCTGCCGAGGAGCGTTTGTTGGCCTTGGAAACGGCACCCGACGCCAAGCCTGCTGGCGACCAGCTGGCCGTTCAACAGTTGTTGGATGAAGGCCAACAGCAGGTTCGTCATCTGCATCTGTTGCTCAACCCCGAGGCCGAGCTGCCCGCTGCCGACTGTGTTGATCAGCCTGAAGCCGACCTCCCTGTGATGGAGGAGCTTCCAGATCAAGAGCACACCGCTTTCCTCGAGGAGGAACAGCACCACCCTGAAGAGGAGGCGCTGCTCGAGGACGACGACGATTCCCAAATGCCGTTGCTGTGTGCCTAGGGCAGGGCCAACAAGCAGAAACGATGCGGAATGCCAGGACCCAGATTTGAACTGGGGACACGGCGATTTTCAGTCGCCTGCTCTACCAACTGAGCTATCCCGGCAAGCCCTGTTGGGCGAGGGGCAAGCTTAAGCCATCGCCGCAGCCTCCGATCGGCGTACTGCTCAGGCAAAGCAGGCCCGCCACGCTGTAGCCCGCCTGTTGCAACGCTTCCGCTGCAGCTTGGCCAGTGGCACCGCTGGTGCGCACATCGTCGATCAGCAGCACGGTGGCGTTTGGGTTTTGGGGTGGTGCAGCCGTGAAGACGCCGCGCAAATTTTCAGCCCGTTGTTGCCGGTTCAGATGGTGTTGGCCGAGGCAGGCCCTGTGTCGTTGCAGCAGGGTGGCCTGGGGCCAGCCACTGCGCTGGCTCATGGCGCCGGCCAGCCATTGCGGTGCCCCCTTGGGGTGCCCCTGGCGTGGAGGAATAGCGCAGAGCTGGCCCCGTTCGCTGAAGTGGGGCAGCTGCTGAGCCAGTTCCACCGCCAGTGCTTTGATCAAGCGGGCTTTGGGCTTGCGGCGCAGGGTCCAGATCAGCTGACGCCAGGCCCCGCCGTAGCGCCCTAAGGCCCGCCAGCGCAGCGGTTCACCGCCATGGGGCGCTGGCCCATTGAGCTCCAGCTTGTGGCGGCATTGCTGGCAAAAACCTGGAGCTTCCTGCAGCCCGCTGCAGAAAGAGCACTGGTGATTGATCAACCAAGCTGGCCAGTGGAGCTCAGGCATGGGGCTCGGGGTGCTGCTGCCAGCATTCCCCGCTGCCTGGTTTAGTCGTGGCTTGGCATTTCAGAAAATCGCAGCATCACGGCAAACCAAAGGCAGCTCACCACCAACACCAAGGCAACGCCTGCACCGATCCCAGCTGTTCGCATCAACAGCGGTACAGCGATGGGAAGGCTCAGAGATCCCGCCAAAGGCAGGATGAGGACCAGAGCTTTTTTAAGAGCCACAGGGCTCAGAACCACTCGTTTTTGGCTTGCTCAGGAGTATTGGTGTTGTCCTGGGGGGTTTTGCGCTCGAACTCCAGGGTGATGTCGCGGGTTTGCTCACCATCGGCAGCCACCGCTTTGATCGGATAGAGCTGATGCCCATCGCGGAAGGGAACCTGAACACGGAAGGTGCCATCGGCTGAGAGGGGCACCGCTTCATCGCCAATGCTCAACGTGGCGGAAGGATCAGTGGCGCCGTAGACGATCAGTTCGGCGTCAGCCACCAGCCAGAAGGAGCGTTGACGTGGAGCGACACCACCGATTCCACTCTCGCTGCGGCCGCTGGCCCAGCGGCCAACACCGGAATCATTCAGGCCACGCGCTGCAGCGGCGGACTCGTCCAGCTCATGGAACGATTCAGAGCCACGGCCAAGGCGGCGCCAGCGCACGGTGGCGGTTTGGTAGAGCCGCTCGTGCAGATTGTTGTCTCCTGCATCGGCGGGGGTGGGCAGGGTGCTGGGAGTGGCCTCAAGGGAGAAAGGCACGAACTGGTCCAGGATCTGCTCGCTGGGATGCATGGCCGGAACCCGGGCTACAGCCGAGAAGGCCAAAGAGAACCAGCCGCCGTCGTTGAGGCGGAAGCCCAGTTCCACGCGGTAGTCGCGATCACTCAGGGGAACCGGCAGATACCACTCGCTGGAACCCGAATCGACCACCACTTCCTGCAGGGTGTGGGGATGGCTGGAGCCATCGTGCAGACCGGTGACGTCGCAGACCCGAAGGCAGAGCTGGCGCGCGCCAGCTGCCTCAGCAGAGCGACGGCTGTCAGCAGCGATCTCCCAAAAGACGTAGGCCCATTGGGGATCACGGGGGAGGAACACCACCCGGGTTTCAGGTAGAGGCAGGGGGGTGTTGCCAAAACCAGCCTCCATCTCGGCTAAGGAGATGGCGGTTTCAATGCGCTTCTCGCCAGCGCTGAACTCCTGCTTTGTGCTGATGGCATCGAGCAGCTCATCCTTTGATTTGCGGCTGTAAAGAGCCACACCCAGGTCGCTTGCAACGCGGCGGAGTTGTCGGAGAGTCAGACGCGCAAGCGAAGACAAGGACTGATTCACCGCTAAAGATTCCGTTTGGGATCACTCTGCATCCACTAGGCAAAAGTCACAACAGAGATCTCTTCACCCGTCAGCAATTCCTGATTCTTGCTAGGCCAGACGCGTGAGCGGCACAAAAAAAGCACCCCTTTCGGAGTGCTTTGAAGGGTGCTGAACGCGATCGCTTAGCGGCCGATGCTGCGGTAGGGCACGCGTGCCATGTAGTCGCCGCTGGTTGAGGCTTGAGAACCGCCCATGTTGACGGCACCCATGCTTCCAACCCAAGCCATGTAGTCGGCGGGATCGCCACCGCGCTTGCGGCGTGCGCGTGCCGGCAGGCTCTTGACTTCGCCCGTGTAGATGATCTGGGGGAAGCCCAGCTTGTTGCGGTGGTACTCGTCGTAGCGCGGGGTGGTGATGTTGAAGGGGGTGTCGCCCAGATCGCGCCCGGGCAGCACGCGATGGCGCTGGTAAGGGACGGTGTCGAAACCGAAGTTGTCGAGGTACTCCTCGCTATCGAGCAAGGCGTCCACCATGCCGGCAACACCTTTGGTGGCGATCACGATGGACCAGGAGAGCTCCTCGCCTTTGCCGCTGGTCTTGCGTCCCAGCAGGCGTTCCACCAAGTGGCGCACCACCTTGTAGTTGCTGTTGAACCCGTAGAAGGTGCGGGTGAAGGTGTCCGAGAGGCAGAGGCCGCGGATGAAATCGCGCACGGTGATCTGACCGTTGCGCAGCTGTGATTCCAAGAAGCGATCGCGGTCGCTCTTGAAGGCGTGGAAAAAGATCTGGCGATACGCCGACTCAATGACTGTCTTGAGGTTGTCGGCGTCCATCGACTGGTCGAGGGCTACGACCTTGAGGTCTTCGTCCGAGCCCACGCGAATCCGCTCCACCCGGGCGTTTTGGGTGATGGGCGCGTACGGCAGGAGGGGAATAGCCACTCAGTAGTCAGCATCCGACGACGCTGATCGTAGAAGTGGGGGCTGGAAGAGAGCCGAATCTTTTCAATCGCGATCACAGTCCGTAACTTTTCGGACGGCTTTTCTAAGTATTTGTTACCAGCCCAGCAGGGAGCTGGCTTGGGCCGAGGGCTGCTGGTCTCTCATCGGTTGGGCGTCCTCTAGGACCCTGGTTTCCATGCAGAGGGAGGCGGTGTTGGAGAGCCCTTGCACGGTGCTGGTGCGCAGCCTGGTGTTGGGTCCGGCGAACCAAAAGCACTCGCCGCTGTCCATCATTTCGTAGTTGGTGCTCAGCCAAAGGCTTTTCTGCTCATCCAGGCGAAAGCGCCCGGCGACTGGTTCTTTCACGGAATACCCCATGTCGCGCAGGAGGAAGCCCTGGCAGCCTTCGCTGTCGTCGGGCAGCAGGGCAAACACCGTTTCGCTTTCATGGTTTTCCCCGGCTCGGTCCCAGGCCATTGAGCCGCTCCAGCGCACATGACAGCCCCCCACCACCGCGCCGGGGTCCATCTTGTGCAGCTCGGCCAGGGCGCTCAGCCGAGGGTCATCGGCTTCCACCATCGCCACTTCCACCAATGAAGCGCCGGCTTCCGCCCGGCGATGCAAGAGATGGTGCTGGGAGCGTTGGGAGCGCCAGCGGCCACAGCTTTGGCCAAAGAAACTGAGGGCGTCGGTGATGCAATCCATGGCGTCCAGCCTGCCGGGTCGATCCCCATGTTGATCGGTGTCGTGGCGGCCCTGTTGGCTGCCTTCTGCTGGACCATCGCCAGTGGGCTTTGGCGACGGGTGCCCACCTCGCTCAGCGCCTCGCAGCTCAATCTGCTCAAAAACCTCATTGGCAGCTTGAGCTTGCTGCCTGTGCTGCTCTGGTCTGGGGCGTGGCAGGGCGTTTCAGCGCCCACCCTGCTGGCTTTGATGCTCAGCGGAGTCTTGGGGATTGCCCTGGGCGACAGCTTTTATTTCGCTGCGCTGCGGCGTTTGGGCACCCGCCGCAGCTTGACCCTCGATGCCGGTGGGCCCGCCCTTTCAGCACTCCTGGCCCAGCTCACCTTGGCGGAGTCCCTGCAGCTGCAGCAGTGGCTGGCGATCGCACTGATCAGCCTGGCGGTCTTGATCGTGGCTCGGCAAGCCCCGCCTGGAGGCACACCAGCGCGGGAACAAGGGCTGGGATTGCTATGCATTGCCCTGGCATTGCTCTGCGGCTTGGCCGGGGCGTTGCTGTCGCGTTGGGCCTTGGCAGGCAGCAGCTGGCAGCCGCTCACGGCAGCTGCGGTGCGCTTGCTGGCGGCCTTGGCAGTGATGTTGCCTTGGGTGCGCTTGCCCACCAAGCAGCAGCCACGCCCTGCAAGCCCCCGCTGGCCCTTGGTGCTGTTGGCCACACTGCTCGGCACCAGCCTGGGGATCGTGCTGCAGCAGGCCAGCTTGCAACAGCTGCCGGTGGGGCTGGCCGTGAGTTTGCTAGCAACGGCGCCGTTGATGGCCCTGCCCCTCAGTCGTTTGGAGGGTGATCATCCGGGCTGGCCGGGGGTGTTGGCTGGTGGGCTTGGCTTTGCGGGGGTGTTGATGCTCGTATCAGCTGCTCAAGGCTGAGGCTGAGCGGGGTTTGCTCTGGTGCTTGGGCCTCGGCAATTTGCTTCAGGCGCATGCCAGCGGCGCTGAGTTGTTCGATCAGCAGCTGCCGAAAGTGATGCTCCCGCTGGAGCTGGGGCTGTGCCACCGCCCAGGCCTCCAGTTCACTGCCGCTGGGGAGAGCGCCATCGCTGCGCCCGGCAGCGGCCTGCAGGCTGCGCAGGCTGTGAGCCAGCAGCCGTAGTCGCTGGCGCTCCAGCAGCGGCCAGGGCAGGGCATCAATGGCTGCGGCTTCGTCGTGGCTCAGTGGGCTCTCAGCCACGGGGGGTGAGCCGGAAACCACAGGTGTGATCGCCATCGAGCTTCCAGTGCACCCGCTCAACGCTGCAATCGGGGAAGGTGCGCCGCATCACCTGCAGCTCTTGATCGCAGATCAAGGGGAAGGCTTCGGCCACCCGTGAGACCGAGCAGTGATACTCCTGCAGCAGCCATGCAGAACTGTCGGGATCCTGGCGGCAGTCGGCCACATAGCCCTCGCGCCGCCTGAGCTCCACCAGTTTTTCCAGTCGGCCGGAGAGGGGCTCATCGCCGAGTTGGTCGCGGTAGCGCCCGGCTTGGCAATCCGCTTGGGTGCTGAGCAGGTCTTTGACTTGCTCTGGGGGCAAGGCTGTGCTCAGCGACTGCAGCAGGCCAAGGGCGAAATGCTCACTGCCATCGGGAAAGCGTCCACGGCCGTTGGCTGTCAGGCGCCAGCGATTGCTCGGCCGGCCGGGACCGCCGGATTGTGGGCTGGCTTCCACCAGCTCGTCGCGCTCGAGGCTGCGCAGGTGGCGGCGCATCACCTGAACAGACACCCCCAATTGCTGGGCTAGTTCTGCAGCCGAAGCCTCACCTTGCCGCAACAGCAAGGTGAGCGCAGCTTCGTGGGTGGAGACAGGAGAAGACGTCATCGTTTCCCCAGCCTGGCATCAGGCGATGGGGATCGCTGGGTCGAGATAGACGTCTTGAACCCGTTGGATCAGAGCGGCTCCTTCTTGGCGCGGCTTCTGGAACGCCTTGCGCCCCATGATCAGGCCGCAGCCGCCAGCGCGCTTGTTGATCACGGCGGTGCGCACGGCGTCGTGCACATCGTTTTTGCCAGCCGCGCCGCCGCTGTTGATCAGGCCGATGCGGCCTGAATAGCAGTTGAGAACTTGATAGCGGCAGAGGTCGATGGGGTTGGCGCTGCTGAGCTCGTCGTAGATGCGCTCATCGGTCATCCCATAGGACTGACCGAGGGCCCGGGCCACAGCGCCGTAACCGCCATTGTTCTCAGGCAGCTTCTGCTTAATGATGTCGGCGCCGATGGTGACCCCGAGATGGTTGGCCTGGCCGGTGAGGTCGGCGGCTAGGTGGTAATCGGCTTCTGGCTGCTTGAAGACTGGGTTGCGCAGATAGCACCACAGCACCGTGGCCATGCCACGGCTGTGGGCTTGCTCAAACAGCGCCGCGATCTGTTGAAGCTCCCGGTTGCAGTCGTCGCTGCCGAAATAGATGGTGGCGCCAACGGCCACGGCGCCCATGTTCCAGGCCTGATCAACCGAAGCAAACAGGATCTGCTCGTGCACGTTGGGTGCTGTCAGCAGCTGGTTGTGGTTGAGCTTCACCAGGAAGGGGATCCGGTGGGCCCAGCGGCGGGCCACCGAGCCCAGCACACCCAGGGTTGAGGCCACAGCGCTGCAGCCAGCTTCGACGGCCAGTTCAACGATGGCTTCGCTGTCGAAGTATTCCGGGGTTGGGGCAAAGGAGTGGGCCGCTGAGTGCTCAATGCCCTGGTCCACCGGCAGGATCGAGAGGTAGCCGGTGTGGGCCAGTCGGCCAGATCCATAGAGCTGCTGCAGGCTGCGTAACACCTGAGGGCTGCGGTCTGAGCTTTCAAACATCCGGCTGACCACATCCGGGCCGGGTAGGTGGAGCCGGTCGCGGCTCACCTTGGGCTGTGTACGCAATAAGAGATCGGCTTCATCGCCCAACAGCTCGTCCACGGGCCGCTGCTGCAGATCAGAGAGAGTCACCACGGGATCCAGGGGAGGTTTCTCGCAAGCTATGAACGCCGCACGCGGATGTCAGTTAAGGCGTGGGGTGCCACTGCAGGGCATACCCTTGCTCTAGCCTTGGGAAAGGAAACCAAGGTGTTTCGTAATTCCGGCCCCTATGGCAGACGACGCGCAACAGCCCGCGGCTTCAGACAGCCTTGAAGTCATCCGCCGTTTTGCGGAAACCTATGCCCAGCGCACGGGGACCTACTTCTGTAGTGATCCTGGTGTCACGGCAGTGGTTCTCGAGGGTTTGGCCCGCCACAAAGACGAGCTTGGTGGCGCCCTTTGTCCTTGCCGCCACTACGAAGACAAAGAGGCGGAGGTCTCTCAAGCGTTTTGGAACTGCCCCTGCGTGCCGATGCGCGAGCGCAAGGACTGTCACTGCATGCTGTTCCTGACCGAGGACAACCCGTTCCGCGGTGAGAAGCAGAGCATCACCCTGGATGAAATCCAGGCCCATACCTCTGGATGAGTGCCACTCCGCCTGTGAATGCTTTGGACGCGCCAGTGGCCTCCAGCAATGTCAGCGACCTGGTTAGCCAGCCGTATCGCTATGGCTTTGTCACTGACATTGAAACGGAGAAGATCGCCAAGGGCCTCAGTGAAGAGGTTGTTCGGCTGATTTCGGCCAAAAAGAAGGAGCCCCAGTTCTTGCTGGATTTCCGCCTGCGTGCCTTCCGCCAGTGGCAGCGCATGGCTGAGCCCGATTGGGCTGCTTTGGGCTACCCGCCCATCGACTACCAGGACATCGTTTATTACGCCGCTCCCAAACAGGAGCAGAAGAAGGCCAGCCTCGATGAGGTCGACCCCAAGTTGCTGGAGACGTTCGACAAGCTTGGGATTCCGCTGAGTGAGCAGAAGCGTCTTTCCAATGTGGCGGTGGACGCTGTCTTCGACAGTGTTTCGATTGCCACCACCTACAAAGAGCAGCTGGCCGAGCACGGTGTCATCTTCTGCTCCTTCAGTGAAGCGGTTGAAGAGCACCCCGAGTTGATTGAGCGCTACCTGGGCAGCGTTGTTCCGATCGCTGATAACTATTTTGCTGCGCTGAATTCAGCGGTGTTCAGCGACGGTTCATTCGTTTTCATTCCCAAGGGCGTCACCTGCCCGATGGACCTCTCGACCTATTTCCGCATCAACAGCGGTGATACCGGTCAATTCGAGCGCACCTTGATCGTTGCCGAAGAGGGGGCGTCGGTGAGCTACCTCGAGGGCTGCACTGCCCCGATGTTTGACACCAACCAGCTGCATGCCGCGGTGGTGGAGTTGGTGGCCTTCGATGACGCCTCGATCAAGTACTCCACCGTTCAGAACTGGTATGCCGGCGATGAGAACGGCAAAGGCGGCATCTACAACTTCGTGACCAAGCGCGGCATCTGCAAGGGCGCCCGCAGTCACATCAGCTGGACCCAGGTGGAGACCGGCTCAGCCATCACGTGGAAATATCCCAGCTGTGTATTGGCTGGTGCTGATTCCGTTGGCGAGTTTTACTCCGTGGCTCTGACCAACAACTGCCAGCAGGCTGATACCGGCACAAAGATGGTCCATGTCGGTCCACGTAGCCGTTCAACGATCGTCAGCAAAGGGATTAGCGCTGGCCGCTCCGCCAACAGCTACCGCGGGCTCGTGCAGATGGGGGCTAAAGCGATTGGCGCTCGCAATTACAGCCAATGCGATTCGATGTTGATCGGCGATCAAGCGGCCGCCAACACCTATCCCTACATCCGCTCGCAGCAACCCCAGGCCACCGTTGAACATGAGGCCAGCACCTGCCGGATTTCGGAAGATCAGCTCTTCTACTTGCAGAGCCGTGGCATCGCTTTTGAAGAGGCGGTGTCGATGATGGTCAGCGGTTTTTGCCGCGACGTCTTCAACCAGCTCCCGCTGGAATTTGCCGCTGAAGCCGACAAGCTGCTCGCCCTCAAGCTCGAGGGTTCCGTCGGTTAACCCGCTGCTTGCCCACCTCACTAATTCGTTGTGTCTGAGTCCCCTGTCCTGCTTGAGATCACCGATCTGCGCGCCTCGGTCGCCGATCAGGAGATTCTTTGTGGGGTCAATCTCACGGTCCGCGCCGGTGAAATCCATGCGGTGATGGGCCGCAATGGCAGCGGCAAAAGCACCCTCTCCAAGGTGATTGCGGGGCATCCCACCTACACCATCACCGGCGGCAGCGTGCGGTTCCGTGGTCAGGACATCGCTGAGCTGCCACCAGAAGAGCGCTCCAGGGCCGGTGTGTTTTTGGGCTTTCAGTACCCGGTGGAAATCCCTGGGGTGAGCAACCTGGAATTTCTGCGGGTGTCGACCAACGCGCGCCGTCAAGCGCAGGAGCTCGAAGAGCTCGACACCTTCAGTTTTGAAGAGCATCTGCAGCAACGGCTGGAGCTGGTGCAGATGGATCCGTCGTTCCTTGAGCGCAGCCTCAATGAGGGGTTCTCAGGCGGCGAGAAAAAGCGCAATGAAATCCTGCAAATGGCTCTGCTGGAGCCGGTGGTGGCGATCCTTGATGAAACCGATTCCGGCCTGGATATCGATGCCCTGCGCATCGTGGCTGAAGGGGTGAATCACCTGGCCGGTCCCGACAACGCCACCTTGTTGATCACCCACTACCAGCGTCTGCTCGATGCGATCACTCCGCAGTTTGTGCATGTCATGGCCCATGGCCGCATCCTGCGCACCGGTGGTCCGGAGTTGGCCCTTGAGCTGGAGCGCCGTGGTTACGACTGGGTGGATGCTGAGGCTGGCATCACCTCGCGCAGCCCTGAGGTGTTGGCATGAGCAGCGCGGTGCTGGAGCGCCAAAGCTGGCTCGATGGATTGAGGGCGAGCCATGGGCTTGGTGCCTCTGAGCTCACCCTGCCCCCCAGTCGTCAGGAGGACTGGCGTTTCACTGATCTGGCGCCGCTGTTGCAGCTTGATCCACGCGCTTTGAAGCCCTGCGCCAGCGCCGCGAGTGCTGCCTGGCCGGCGCCGGAAGCGGATGTGGTGCGGCTGCAGCTCGGCCCTGATGGACTGAGCTTCAGCTTGGCTCCGGGTTCCCAGCCCTTGCCGGAAGGGGCGGTTTTAAGCGGCGTTGAGCCTGGAGAGGCCACCGGCTTGCCCTGCCGACTGCATGCCTCTGTCGCTGGCCCGCAGTTGCAACTTGCTCTGGCTGCTGGCGCCAGGCTGCGTTTGGAGTTGTGGCTACAGCCAGAGGCTGCCCGCGCGCTGCTGGCGCCGCGGTTGCGTTTCCTTCTGGCGGAGAACGCCGAGTTGGAGTTGGCGTTGAGGATCAGCAGCACCGCCTCCAGCCTTTGCTTGCCTTGGCTCGAAGCCGATCTGGCCACCGGTGCCAGGTTGGTGGAGGGCCAATGGCTCCAAGGTGATGAAGGCGCTGTGTTGATGGCAGGCAGTGCCATCCGTCAGCAGCCCGGCAGCTCCTACAGCCGTACGGCCGTGGTTCAGGGTTGGGCCCTCGCCCGCCAGGAGCCGCAGTTGTTGCAATGCGCTGGCGGCGCTGAAACCTGTCTGCGGGATTTGGCCGTGCTGAGTGGCACCGCCATTGCTGATTTGCACAGCTTGGTGCGATTCGATGGCCCTGATGGCCGCCTGGATCAGCTGCAAAAAGCCCTCGTGGATGGCCGAGCCCACAGCATCTTCAACGGCACCGTGCAGGTGCCCCGCGCAGCACAAGGCACGGATGCCGCCCAGCTCAGTCGTCATTTGCTGCTCAGTGAGCAGGCCTGGGTCGACACCAAGCCAGAACTGGAGATCGTTGCCGACGACGTGCGTTGCAGCCATGGCGCCACCGTCAGCAGCTTGGCCGATGAGGAGTTGTTTTACCTGCGCAGTCGCGGCATTGATCGCCCGGCAGCCACCGAGTTGCTGCGCCGGGGCTTCTGCTTGGAGGTCTTGAATCAGCTGCCGCCGCTGGCTGCGGGTTGGCATCCATGGCAAGGGAGCTCAGCGCGATGACAGCTGCCGCTCTTGGGCTGGATCTGGCACAGCGCACCCGTGGGGATTTCCCTGTGCTCGATCAGCAGATCCATGGCCATCCGCTGATCTATCTCGATTACGCGGCCACCAGCCAGAAACCGCGCCAGGTGCTTGAAGCCCTGGATCACTACTACCGCTGCGACAACGCCAACGTGCACCGCGGTGCCCACAGCCTCAGTGCTCGTGCCACCGATGCCTTTGAAGCGGCCCGCAACACAACGGCGGCCTTGGTGGGATCGGCTGATCCAGCTGAAATCGTGTTCACCCGCAATGCCACTGAAGCCATCAATTTGGTGGCGATGACATGGGCGCTCGATCAGCTCCAACCCGGAGACGAGATCCTCACCACGGTGATGGAGCACCACAGCAACCTGGTGCCTTGGCAGATGGTGGCAGCGCGGACGGGAGCCGTGTTGCGACATGTGGGGCTCACCGCCACCGGTGAGTTGGATCTCGATGATCTGCGCGGTCAGCTCAACGGGCACACCCGCCTGGTCGCGTTGGCGCATGTCAGCAACACCCTGGGGTGCCTCAATCCCATCGCTGAGGTGGTGTCCCTCGCCCACGCCGTTGGCGCCCGCGTGCTGGTGGATGCCTGCCAAAGCCTTCCCCATCTGCCGGTTGATGTGAAGCAGCTGGAGTGTGATTGGTTGGTGGGATCCAGTCACAAGCTCTGTGGCCCCACAGGCATGGGCTTTCTTTGGGGTCGGCGTGAGTTGCTGGAGCAGGCCCCACCGTTCCTCGGTGGTGGCGAAATGATTGATGAGGTGTTCCTGGAGCGCAGCACCTGGGCTGCTTTGCCCCACAAATTTGAAGCGGGAACTCCAGCGATTGGTGAGGCCATCGGTATGGCTGCCGCCATCGACTACATCCAGGCGTTGGGTCTTGCGGCGATCCATCGGTGGGAGCAGCGCCTCACCGCCCGTCTTTGGGAGGGCTTGAGCCGCATTGATGGGGTGCGTTTGCTCGGCCCGAGCCCCGAGCAACAGCCCGATCGCGGTGCTTTGGCTGCTTTTGTCGTTGATGGCCTGCATGCCAACGACTTGGCCGCCTTGCTCGATGCCAGTGGCATTTGCATTCGCAGCGGCCATCACTGCACCCAGCCGTTGCACAGGCTCTTAGGCCTGAGTGGATCGGCGCGCGCCAGCCTTGGTTTCACCACCACCGAAGCCGAGATCGACGCGTTCTTGGAGGAGTTGGCTTCATCGGCTGCATTTCTGCGTGAGCACGCCTGAGCAGCCCAAGCTGTTTCTCGTTGTATTGGGCGGCCGCATCGATGGCTGCCATGTCGAACTCCACGACGTGCGTTTTGTGGTGGGTTCCACCATTGAGGCCACGATTCCCGAGCTGCAGCGCCAGTGGGTGGGCAGGCGGCGCGGCCTGCATCTCGACAGCTGGATGCAGGTGCGTCAAATCGATGGCTATGCCATCAACCTCACCCAAACACCTGCTGACTCGGTGGAGAAGCTTTGGTTTGTGAATGTGGGGGGCTACAACCCCAGCGACTTGCTGGAGTTGCATCAAATCGGTTTGGTGGTGGCTCCCTCGGCCGCGGCGGCCAAAGCGCGTGCCAAACGGCGTTTGTTGCCCGATGCCCAGCAGCGCCACAAAGACGATCTGCATGCCGTCGACGATTGCTTGCCGCTGGATCTGCTCGAGGGCTGGCATGTGCAGCTCAGCCCCAACCCCAGTGGTGGCTCGCAGCCCCAAGTGCCCGATTGGTGGGGCTACCGCCCGATCGATCGCAAGGTTCAGCTCAGCTGAGTTCGGCGTCCCAGCCTGAGGCCGAAGCCGATGGCGAGCAGGGTGAGCACCAGGGCCACCAGGCTGAAGCGGGGCAGTCCCCAGCCGGCGATCAACAGGGGCGACAAGGCTGTGATCAGCCCGCCTCCAAGGAACGGTTCAAACACCAGTTGCTTAAACGAGAAGGCCTCCATGACGCGGCTGCGGCCGTAGGGATCGGCCATGCGCAGCAGCAATAGGCCCGTGGCGGTGACTCCGGTGCCTTGGCCGAAATCAGCAATGCCGCGTTCAAACCAGTGATCGCTGAAGATCCGCGGAGCGAGCAGGAAGAACGCCGCGATGTTCCAGCTCAACCCGGCAATCGCCAAGGCGATGAAGGGCAGCCAGTTTTCTTCCAGCAACGGCAGGTTGAGGCTGGCCATCGCTGCGGTGATCAGCAGATCCATCGCCACTGAGCCCACGCTGGCCTGCGCTGTGGCGGAGGCCAAGGAGGTCTGACGGCTGCGTTGCAGGGCGATCTGAACGATCAGGCCCCCCACCATCGCCAACGGGAAGACCGGGATGGCCTGCAGCAGCCGAGCGGTTTCAGCTCCGCCCAGGCTGCTTCCTAGTGCTGTGATCAAAGCCTTCAGCAGGATGCCCAGGCCGACGGCCCCACCGGCGAGGGCCAGGTTGATCGTCAGCGCATCAATCGTGAGGGAGTTCTGTTCGGCGGGCTCGGCTGTGCCAGCGGCCGTTTCGATCGCCAGCCGCTCTCCGGCTGAAAAGGGGTCCTCGTCGGCGATCTGTTGCAGCAGCGCTGCATTGGGATCAGCTGGTTCAAGCCCACGCTCTTTTTGCGCCAGCCACTGACGGCGGCGGCCGAACACCACCAAGGTGCTGCCGATCACCACAGCGGTGAGCACGCCCACGGTGGCCATGGCCAGGCCCAAGGTTTCGCCTGACTCCAGGCCCAGCTCCCGGAAGGTGGCGCCCATGCCAGCGGCCGTGCCGTGGCCTCCCTCAAAGCCCACCTCGATCAGGGCGGCCATCAGGGGATTGGTGCCAAACAGTGGTTGCAAGATGGCTAGCACTAGGAGGCCGCCCACCAGGTATTGGCCGAAGCCGAGGACCATGCCAAAGGCGGTTTGGCCAGCGGCGCGTTTCCAGATCACCCCAGGGCTGGGCAGGCGCTGGCCCAAAAACAAGGTGGCGAATACCAGGCTGATCAGCACGCCAGGGGTTTGCCCCCACACCTTGTAGACCTGCTCAGGAAAGATCGGGAATGGGCCAAAAGGGCCCACCAGCAACCCCAGCAGACCAGCCACCAGAGCCTCTGGAATGCCCAGTTGGCGCAACCAGCGCAGCCGCTGCCGCAGGGCCATGCCGATCAGCAGCAACAGGCTGAGGCTGGCGAAGGCCACCAAGACATCGAACAGCTTCATGGCATCGGGAGCGCTGCGGGCAGATTGCCATTCCGGTTGGCAGGCAGCATGGCAGCGGCGCAATGGATGCTTCGCGGATGAATATTGATGGCCGCCCTTGGCGCACGATTGGCCTGGAACCGAATGGCCGCTCGGTCTGGGTGATTGACCAGACCGCCTTGCCCTACAGCTTTGGCACCAAAACCTTGAGCAGCTGCCAGCAGGCGGCGGAGGCGATCAGCACGATGGTGGTGCGTGGAGCCCCCTTAATTGGGGTGACTGGCGCCTACGGCTTGATGTTGGCGTTGCAGGCCGACCCCAGTGATTCGGCTTTGGCGGCGGCCCATGCCTTGTTGTTGTCGACGCGCCCAACAGCGGTGAACCTGCAGTGGGCGCTCGACCGTGTGCGCGATCTGGTGATGGCGTTGCCGCCGGAGCAGCGGGCCGAAGCCGCTCGCCAGGAGGCAGCCCGCATCGCCGATGAAGATGTGGCGATGTGCGAAGCCATTGGAGAGCACGGCTTGAAGCTGTTTCAACAGCTGGCCGCGGCGCGCCCTGCTGAGCGCCAGAGCGAACCGTTCCAGGTGCTGACCCATTGCAATGCCGGTTGGCTCGCCACAGTTGATTGGGGCACGGCCTTGGCTCCGATCTACAAAGCCCACCGCGCCGGTCTCAACATTCATGTCTGGGTGGATGAAACCCGCCCTCGCAATCAGGGCGCCAGCCTCACCGCCTTTGAGTTGGGGCGCGAGGGTGTCCCCCACACGGTCATTGTCGATAACGCCGGCGGCCACTTGATGCAGCACGGCCAGGTGGATGCCGTGATCGTTGGAACCGACCGCACCACCTCCCGCGGCGACGTCTGCAACAAGATCGGCACCTACCTCAAAGCGCTCGCGGCTCACGACAACCAGGTGCCCTTTTATGTGGCGCTGCCGGCTTCAACCATTGATTGGACCTTGGCTGATGGGGTGGCTGAGGTGCCGATTGAGGCCCGCTCGCCGCGGGAGGTGAGCCACATTCAGGACCTCGCCTTGATCCCCGAGGGAAGCCCGGCGTTTAACCCTGCCTTTGATGTCACCCCAGCCCGCCTGGTGACGGCCTTGATCACCGAACGCGGTGTGGCAGCGGCCAGCGAAGCGGGCCTTCGAGGTTTGTATGGAACCGTGGCTTGAGGCCGATGCGGTGATGAGCGCCTGTGGGCGTTATCGCTACGCGCTGCGCCGTCGCTGGCGCAAGGGCCGCGGCGAGCTGTTGGTGGTGGGGCTCAACCCCAGCCGGGCCGATGCCCGCTTTGATGATCCAACCTTGCGTCGCTGCATCGGCTTTGCCCAGCGCTGGGGCTTTCAGGGCCTCCGCCTGGCCAATTTGTTTGCTTGGCGCGCCCGCGATCCGGCCCAGTTGCTGCGTGTTCACGATCCCATTGGCCCCGACAACGATCACTGGCTGCAGCAGTTGGCTGATGGGGCTGATCTGGTGCTGGCGGCTTGGGGCACCAAGGGGGACTGGCTCAACCGCGCCGAGTCGGTGCGAGTACAGCTGGGCCCCTGGCATTGCCTTGGGCTGAGCCGTCAGGGAGCTCCCTTGCATCCGTTGTATTTGCCCCGTGAGCGGCAGCCGCAGCTGTGGTGCTAGCCATGGGCGCAGTGGAAGCCGAGCCGGTGCAGCAGCAACGCCAACAGCTGGTGGAGGTGGCCCGGCAGATGAATGCCTGCGGAGTGAATCAAGGCACCAGCGGCAACCTCTCGCTGCGCATTGATGGCGGGCTGCTGATTACGCCCAGTTCGCTCCCCTATGAGCAGATGGAGGCTCCTGACCTGGTGGCCATCAGCTTTGAGGGTGAGTCCCTGGTGGCGGACCAACGGCGGCCGTCATCGGAGTGGCGCTTGCACGCTGATTTGTTGCGTCATCGCCCCGATGCCGAAGCCGTGGTGCATTGCCATTCGGTCCATGCCACGGCCCTGGCTTGTCATGGGATGGCGATTCCGAGTTTTCACTACATGGTTGTGGCCGCTGGAGGAGCTGATATCCGCTGCGCGGATTACGCCACCTTTGGCACCCAGCAGCTCTCGGATTTGGCGTTGGCTGCGTTGCAAGACCGCCGCGCTTGCCTGATGGCCCATCACGGCCAGGTGAGCTTGGGGGCCTCGCTTCCTCAAGCGCTCGCTTTGGCGATTGAGGTGGAAACCTTGGCGCGGATGTATCTGCAGGCCCGTTTACTGGGGGAGCCACCCCTGTTGAGTGGCGAGCAAATCGCAGCTGTGGAGCGGCAATTCACGGGATTGAGCTACGGCCAAGCTGACGCTCCTTAGAAAAACCACACACTGGGCAATCTTTCGTTACAATCGGCGGAGCGGTAATCCCGCCCTACTTACTGATTCCCTCACGGACTCATGCAAACCACCATTCAGCAGCGCTCCGGCGCCTCTGCGTGGCAGCAGTTCTGCGAGTGGGTCACCAGCACCGACAACCGCCTCTATGTGGGTTGGTTCGGTGTTCTGATGATCCCGAC
>Ga0180433_10004618_pt1 | contig 19187 bp, 12 predicted proteins | sample SS_ome_8_FD_132980 | JGI IMG/M metagenome (GOLD analysis project Ga0180433, IMG submission 132980) | Hypersaline lake sediment archaeal communities from the Salton Sea, California, USA - SS_1_D_1 metaG | ecosystem: Environmental > Aquatic > Non-marine Saline and Alkaline > Hypersaline >... | reverse complement strand
CCCTTTAATTGAGACCATTTATAGAAATTTGGTATAGTCAAGCGTTTACTGCAAGCTCTCGCAAAACCGGAGTGAATATGTAAATCGGCGTAAAATTTCATATTTTATTTATTTGTAAGTATTATTATGCTATAATAAATTATAGTCAAATTATGAATTTTGAGCTAGTAAATAGAATCTTTCTTACAGAAAATTCGTTTTACTGAGAAAGAAGAAAGAAGGTTTTATTGAATCCACTCAAAGAGAATAAAATTCAATATATAAATAATGAGTCGTGAACCACGTTTGGTACACGAGAAAAAAGGTGGCACCACCGGAATGATTAGTGTGTAAGTTGTAATTTGTATTTAGTAGTTTGTAATTCGTACATCCGAAATACTAATTACAAATTACCATATACACTTCTCGACAAGGTCCTTGTTGATATATTAGATCCTAGTATTTCAACAAGGACTTTTTTATAATGTATATTATTTATTACAAAATACTTTTATGTTGGATATAAATTTTATTAGAGAAAATAAGAAGAAAGTATCTCAGACTATTATTGATAAGGGGATAGAATTAAATCTAGAATACCTTTTGGAGATCGATAAGAAAAGGAGAGTTTTAAAATGTGAGATTGACGAACTTCGTGAGAAGAGGAACGAAATTTCACATAAGATGAAAGAAGGTGGCAGGGATGATAAGTTGATAAAAAATGGGAGAGAGATAAAAAAGTTATTATCAGGAATTGAGGATAAATTCCGAAAAATTGAAGATGAGTATAATCGTTTGATGTTGCATGTACCTCAGATTCCCTCTTCGGATACTCCTGTTGGGGAAGATGAAAATGATAATAAAGAAGTTAAAAAGGTAGGAAAGAAGACTAAATTTAGTTTTAAAGCGAAGGATCATATAGAACTTGGGAGGATTTTAGATATCTTGGATCTTAAACGAGGAGTAAAAGTATCTGGATTTAGAGGGTATTTCTTAAAAAATGAAGGAGTTTTATTACATTTTGCAGTTCTATGGTTTGCACTTAAAAAGTTGATTGAAAAAGGTTTTATTCCTATGATAACGCCTACTCTGGCAAAAGATTATACATTGTATGGTACTGGCTGGTTTCCATTTGACATGGATAATATATATAAAGTAATTCCAGCCGGGAAATTAAAACTTGATACGAAGAAAAAAGAAGGGACAAATTTAGTAGGTACAGCGGAAGTTTCTCTATGCGGATATCATAGTAATGAGATATTAAATGAAGAAGAATTACCGGTTAAAATATGTGGATACTCACAATGTTATAGGAGCGAAATAGGAAGCTATGGGAAAGATACTCGTGGTCTATATAGAATTCATGAATTCGCTAAGGTGGAACAAGTTATTTTATGTAAGAATGATTTCAAAGAGTCTGATAAATGGTTTGAAGCTTTAAGAAAAATAGCAGAAGATATATTAAAGGAGTTAAATTTGCCTTATAGAGTGGTTCAGATGTGTACAAAAGAGATGGGGGCTGGAGAGTATAAAATGTATGACATTGAGACTTGGATGCCTGGAAGGAAAGGTTATGGAGAAACTCATTCATGTTCTAATCTTGGTGACTGGCAGGCAAGGAGATTAAATATTAAGTATAAAAATAAGGAAGGCAGGATTAAGTATGTTCATACATTAAACAATACAGCAATAGCTTCTCCAAGGATTTTGATCGCAGTACTTGAGAATAATCAACAAAAGGATGGAAGTGTTAAAGTGCCTAAAGTATTGCAAAAAATGGTAGGGAAGAAAGTTTTAGAACCTAAAAAATAGTTATTGTATGATTGTATACATTTTGCTATATTATATAAGAAGATTTTTATAAACTGCCATGGGTAAGAAATCGAAATTATTATTAATTATTGTATTTATCATAACAGCTGCTCTTGCAGGTGCTGCTGTTTGGATTGGGTGGAGATTGAGTAAGGAGAAGGAAGTAACACCGGAAGAAGGGAAAGCATGGGATACTGGCATAGACTGTCCAACTGATTATCAAGGGCAGACTCACTGTAATACAGATAGTTCATCTCAATTTTACTGTCATGATATGCTTTGTAGGAGTGATACAGGTACTTGGGATGATCAGGGAGAATGTGGCTCCGTATGTACTGCTCATGCAGATTGCTCAAGTGTATGTGGAGGTACTACGACTACTACAACTATAAGTGGAGGCAGATGTGATTCAAGTAATGGGACTTGTTGGTTTCCTAATACTTCAGATCCATCAGCTAGAAACTCTATGGGAAGATGTTGTGTAGATGGAAGTGGATGTTATATATCTCAAATATGCACTCATGACGTTGTTTTTGACTTAGATAGTGATGCAACATGTCCTGATGAACAAATGGTGCTTTGTGGGACTAGTGGACCAGAGTGTACAACAACTTTATGCCCTCCATGCGAAGCTGATTGTCCATCTGGGTGGTATCCTTGTGATTGTGATACGCCTGGAGCCGTTGGAGGTTATAGAGGTACATGTGAAGGTTGTGATAATGATTATTGGGGGTGCTGTTGTCAGCAAGAAACGACAACTACAACTACTACTACAACTACATCTTCATCGACAACTACAACTTCTTCATCAACTTCATCAACATCGTCAACTAGTATAGTCACAACAAGTACTACAACTACTTCAACAACTACGTCCACCACTACAACAACTTCAACAAGTACTACAACAACTACTTCTTCTACAACAACTACCACTTCAACTACAATAATGGAAGCGGGTATCTTTGATGAAGCACAAAAGAAAATTTATATTGCCTTTATACTAATAATAATTGGTTCATTGATTTTTATAATTAAGCCGTTTGAGCACATCAAGTTTTTAAGTAATATGATAGATATAAAAGATATTAGGATAAATCCATTTAAAAAGGACAGCAAAAGAGAATTTGAAGAAAGAGTTAAAGAAAAAATCGATAATAAAAAGGAATAAATTTACTTCTTATTCTTCTTATGTACTTTATTTTGATCATATTGTAAACTTCGTCTACCATGAAATACATTAAGTTTATACTTTGTGTAATTCTATTTCTTGTATTTTTTGAGAAAAGAATAGAAGCATATAGTATTACAACTGATCAGATAATTGAAGTAGGAGAAAATGTAAGTTTTGAATTTCAGAATAATACTGATAATAAAATATATGATTTGTCTTATCAAGTTCATCTTCCCCATAATGAAATATTTGAATCTGATTTAGTTGAAGTTATTGATATTGGAAAGTCAGATAATCAATTTTTTAAATTTAGTCAAGAAAAGTTAGAAGAAGGGAGATATTTAATTTATGTTGAAGGAAGTTATTTAATTTCAAATAATCCTTATAATGTGAAATTTCCTACTTATTTTATATCTTCTCATATCATTGAAATAGATGTAGTTGAAAATAATTTTGAGATAAGAAATGAGAGAATAATTTTAAGTCAACAAGATGGTTTTATTGAATTTGATATTGTAAATAAGAGTAATGATGAATTAAACTTAATGTGCGAGATAATTTTACCTAAAGGAATAAAATTAGCAGATAGATCCGTCACTAATGAAGTAATAAGGATTAAAGCTAAGAGTCAAAAGAGAATAAATTTGAATATAGAGAATCAATGGAGAAATATAGGTGATTCTAGTGAAGCTCTAATTAAGGTATCCAAGCAAGATAGCGAAAGCTCAGAAATAAAAAAACTAGATTTTATTATTGAAAAGAAAACAAAAGGATTGGCTAATAGAATTATTGGATTGTTATTATTTATAATACTATTTTTATTATTTCGTTTCTATTTCAAATTTAAGCAAAGAATTTTAAATATCATTTTTTTAGTATTTATTTTTTTCTTGATGGTAGAATTCTTGCCAGTAAAATACATTTTTTGGGATACTTCTACTACAGGAGGAGATACTATATTTCACTATATAGCTGCAAGAGTTATGAGGGAAGATTTTCTTCCCAATTTAAAAGTGACTAGCTGGTACCAAGGGAATTATGCAGGCTTTCCATTATTTACTTTTTATGGCCCCCTACCCTTTTTAATTTCCTCGTTGCTAAGTTTGATAATAAATTTTAATATTTCATTTAAGATTACAACACTTCTTGGGGTATTTTTTACACCTCTCGCCGTTTACATTTTAACTAAATGTCTAAAGTTGAGCAACTTAGCATGTCTTATTTCATCTGTATTAAGTTTACTTTTTGTTTTCAATGAGTCATATTCTATGTATGGAGGTAATTTACTCAGTACTCTTGCAGGTGAGTTTGGATTTTCAATTAGTCTAACTTTACTAATTGTTTTTGCTGGTTATATTTATAAAGGTATCATTGAGAAAAAATATTCTAAATTTAATGCATTTCTATTATTTTTAGTAGGATTTGCTCATCCCTTACCTTTTGTTTTAGCTATTGTTATTCAGATATTTTTTTTGCTACCTAAATTTCATAGTTGGAGCAAAATTAAAGACAATTTTTACTATTTAGTAAAAGTTAATTTTGTAGCTTTTTTATTAATTGCTTTTTGGGCAATTCCAATGGTTTTACGTATGGATTATACAACTGCATTAGATGAGTTTTGGCCTGTAAAATTCAAAGAGATATTTCCTAATAATATCTTACCTTTTTTTGTAATATCAGTTATAAGTTCTTTTTATGCAATAATAGTTAAAAAGAAAGAGATAATATATTTGATATTTATCGTTTATGTTTCTTGTATATTTATTTTTATATCAGACAAGATAGGGCTTGTAAACATTAGGTTTATTCCAAGCACTATTATATTTATATTGATAATTGCAGGATATGGGATATCACTTCTTTCGAAACATTTGAAAATCAAATATCTAAATACAATAATCCTTCTTATTACAAGTTTGCTAGTTACTATTTTTCTGATAAAGTCAATAAATGTTGCTCCTGGATGGTTTAAATGGAATTACACAGGTATTGAAAATAAACCGTTTGGAGATCGGTTTTACGAAATGATAAATTATATTAAAAATTTACCTGGGAATGATAGGATAGTATATGAACATAGCACCATGCAGGAGAATTTTGGGACAAATAGAACTTTTGAAAGTCTTTACTACTTTACAAAAAAACCTACACATGAAGGATTATATATACAATCTAGCTCTACAAGTCCATTTATCTATTATATGCAGTCAGAATTATCAGAGATTTCTACTCATGTAATAGTTGGCAATGAATATTCTGATTTCAATGAAGATTTTAAAAGGATGGTCAGTCATCTTGAAACGTTTAATGTAAGATACTATTTGGCAGTTTCAGATGAAGTTAAAGATAGACTTAGTAGAAGTATTAAATTTAAAAAATTGAAGGAATTTCATCCTTATGCAATTTTTGAGTTTGTAGAGAATGAAAATAATTATGTAGAGTTAGTAAATGTTTCAGGAGTAAGTAATAGTCTGGATTGGAAGAGTTTTAGCTATGACAAGTTTATCAATGAGCCACAGAATACATATATTGAAGCAGATACTTATGATTACAATGAAAACAAAAATTGTTCTGAAGCTAATATTGAAGTGAAGAGTTTTAGGGATGATTATATAGCTTTTAAAACTGATGCTTTAGGGTGTCCACATCTTATAAAGATTTCATATTTTCCTAAATGGAAAGTTGTTGGAGCTTTCAAAATATATAAAGCAACACCTAATTTTATGTTAGTATATCCAGAGAAAGAATATGTCGAATTAAAATATCAGAATTTATTTATAGATAATATCTGTATAACGTTGAGTATTATTGGATGGATATATATATTATTCCAGAAAAGAATTTTTAGTTTATCAAAAAAGAAACTAGTTAAACTTTTTAAAAAGTAGATGATAACTATATTCATCCCAGTACATAATGAAGAGAAAATTATAGAAAAAAACACGCATAAACTAATAAAATTTCTCAAAAAGAAAAATATAGAACACGAAATTTTCTTTGGGAATAATGGTTCGATTGACTCCACTTTGGAAAAAATTAAGGAACTTAAATCAATATATCCAGATTTAATAAGATACAATAGTGTAACAAAGAGAGGTATAGGTATAGTTTTCAGGAAATTTATAAAGGAAGAGAATTTTAGATTTTTAATTACAGTAGATATCGATTTATCACACGATCTGAAATTTATTTTAGAAAGTAGAAAACTGTTGAAGCAGGGATACGACTTAATCATTGGGTATAAAACGGGATATACGAAAAGAAGATTATGGTACAGAAAATTATTATCACGATTTAACATTATTTTTACTCGAGTTATATTGAAATTAAAATATAAAGATTATGGTTCAGGTGCCAAGGCTTACTCTTATCATTTCCTAAAAAATAAGTATAAGGAAATTGATAATAGAAGTTTTTTTGTAACGAAATTATATTACCTTGCAGAAAAAGAAAAAGTGAAAGTTAAAGAAGTTCCAGTCAGCTGTAGTGATACGAGAAAAAGCAAACTAAATGTTTTTACCCTTCCAATATATATAATCTACAGTACTCTTAAATTTGCCATATTAAAAAAATAAAAAACCCTGCAATGAATACAGGGTTTTTTAGAAAGCCTTACCTTTTATTGGTAAGGGTAAGATTTTATCTTACTGATTCCTTTAGTGATTTACCAGCTCTGAAAGCTGCAACATTCCTGGCGGGAATAGTAATTTCTTCGCCAGTCTGTGGATTCCTTCCAGTTCGAGCTTTTCTATGTCGAACTTCAAACGTACCGAAGCCAGTTATGGTGACTTTTTCACCTTTCTTGAGTGCATCGGTTATTGTTTCTAGGATGGTATCCAAAGCTTCAGAAGCAGCCTTTTTGGTCATGCCTGTTTTGCTGGCAAGACTATCGATTAGTGATGCCTTGTTCATTAGCTTTTCCTCCTTTCTTTAGTATTTCCCGCTCGGCGGGATTGCCCAAACGAGCAGTTTTACAAATTAATCCCATAAAGGGTGTTTGGTTTACCCTTATAGTTTAGGGGTAAAAGGGGGGTAATGTCAAGAATCCCTATAGTAACAATACTTAAACATTGTACGAGACTTGATTTAATATTTAAAGTGAATAATTTATGGAGAATTTAAAAGAGAATATTTTTGTCATACAACTTTACCCATATAAATAGGTAAATTGATAAAATTCATTACAAATAGATACATAATTTATTATTTGTCTCTATATAAAAGGTAAAAACAATTATAAGTAAATTTGATATGAATATACTCAGATTCAATTTTTTAAATATATCTTATCCAAAATGGAAACTATAAATATCTCATTATAGTAGTAAACCAAAAAAACTATTTATCTAATTAATAAACAAATTAGTTAAAGAATAGAAACTTATAGTAAAGTTGTGATTAGAATAAGTTTATCAAAATTATGTACGTTGAAGATACTTAGTCGACAATTTCAGGGAAGTCACCATGTTTTCTTAGATACTTATCAAGAGTTTTTTCATTCCATAAGTTTTTAGGGTTCTTGATATACTTAACAAAAAGAATACCTTTTAAGTGATCAATCTCATGCTGGATTAAATGTGAAAAAAAGTCAGTAGCTACAATTTTTTTTCTCTCCCCTTTTCTATTAAAATATTCAATTTTAATAAGAGATGGTCTTTTAACTGGTCCAAATACCTTTCCATGTTCTATACTTAAACATCCTTCCCAATATGTTGCTTTTTTTAAAGCTGTTTTTTTTATTTTTGGATTAATAATTACTTCCCAAAGTTTTTTACTTTCTTTTTGGGATATATCTTTTTTCTTTTTTCTATATTTCTCTTCAATATCAACACGCCTTGCGATAAACATTCGAATGTTTTTACCTAATTGCGGTGCGGCTAAACCACCTGTACTTTTTTCATTCTTATAGCAGATCTTGAGTAGATTATCTATCAAATTTTGATTTGCTCTACTTTTAATCTTTTTTACAGGCTTGGATTTTTTTTCTAATTTTTTATTGCCTAATTGTAGAATTTTCATCAGTTATCAATTTTAACAAATTTAATTATAATTGGAAATAGATCTTGATATAGGGAGTCTTTCACATTCGAGTTTAAGGATATTTCAAACCTGAAATCATAGTTTATTTTTTTTATTTAAAACTAATTGTGATAACAAAATGTAAGGATAATTAGAGAAGCAAGTAATTAGTATTGACTAAATAGCTTCTTTTATAAGCGAATTGTATAATAAAAATTATTGTATATCTACTTATTATACATAGGAAGGGATATAAACTCTAGTTATTTTAAATTATTTTATTAATTGCAAAATATAGGGACATTTTTAAAATTTTCAAATTTACCTTTATTGTTACTTTGTAGTATTAATAAATAAGAATATTATCAGACTGGATAAAAGCTTTACGAATAATATGTTTAGTGCTACCATGTTAATAATAAATAATTGGGAATTAAGATGATTTCCATAGAAGATATGTGGAAATATGATAATCAAATAATGGCAAAGGGTAAATTGAAAAAAGGAATAAGTAAAGTTAAGAGACCATTATTTTTTTACATTTTCTTTTTAATCATTTTTCTAGGTTTGTTAGGGGCTGTGATATTCGATTTCGTTGGTGATCAAAAGGAAGATATCATAGCGATATCTCTAAATTGGGATTCTGAAGTATTGGTGTGCAATTCCTCATGCGAAAAAGAGATATATAATTATCAAGTTATTTCCGATGGGTCAGAAGGAGTAATAGTTTCTTGGTTCGATCCAGAAGGTATAACACTTCCACCTCCAGAATCATATATGAAAAAATCAATAGTATCTTTAGCAAATGCAGGAGAGATTGATGGAGGTGTATTTATTGAGAAAATAAACAGTAGTGGTAGTGTACAATGGGGAGCTGATTCGAGAGGATTGAATATCAATAGTGATGATGAAGAATATCTAAGTCTGACTAGTGTTACGAATGATAACGGTGGAGCGATAATAGTGTGGACTTCATGTTATTATATTGATTTAACACCTTATTGCTATATGCACATATCTAATATTGATACTGATGGAATTGAATCAGAATGGAATTACGTAACTCCTAATTCAGAATTCGATCAATATTATACCCCGGCACTTGTTTCAGATGAAGCTAGTGGTGCGATTGTAGTTTGGTCATATGATGGTCTTGTTAAAACAAGTAAATTTGATTTCACTGGGGCTAGACAGTGGGGTGCTGATGGGTTTACTATTTCTGGAAGTTCAGAAGGATATAATCCTGTTGCTGCTTCGGATGGATCTGGAGGTGTTTTTTCTATGTGGGTATGTGATCATGGAGGTATGGATCCGCAAGATTACGTATATGTACAGAAAGTAGATAGCAATGGAGATGTACAATGGGGATCTAATGGAGTGACTATATGCGATGAGAATGGTTTTAGAGCAAACTATTATAAAAGTATTATTCACGATGGATCTGGTGGGGCTTACTTTGTATGGGAGGACGACAGAAGTGGTAATACTGATGTATATGCTCAAAGAGTTGATAGTGGAGGAAGTATTCAATGGGGTGAGGACGGTCAGGCTATATGTTCTGAAAGTGGAAATCAGACTTATATATATTCAGTATCAGATGGATCAGGTGGTGTGATAGTAGCATGGTCTGATAATAGAGGTACAGATATGGATATATATGCCCAGAGACTCAATAGTAGTGGTGAAGAACAATGGACATCTGGTGGGGAATTGATATGTGGTTCAATAGGAGATCAATATCTTCAGTCGATTGTTGCCGATGGTGAGGGGAATTTTGCATTAGCATGGATTGACTCTGGAGAATGTTCAGACATATATACACAGTTTATAAATAGCTCAGGCGAGAAAGAATCCGAGGATGCTACTCAAGTACTTAGTGGTTCTGCTTGTGGATTAGGTATGACACAAGGAGATAATGGTGAAGTAAGTATGGCTTGGGTAAATAGTTCTTATGAAGTATATGCTCAACAGATTCAATCTGAGGGATTTGGTTCTGCGCTTGAGAATGGAGAGATATGTTCTGATGATAGTGAATGCTTGTCTGACTTTTGTATAGATGGATATTGTTGTGAAAGTGAGTGTAGTGGAACCTGCAGATCATGTGATCAGGCGGGGCATCTTGGAGAATGTTATCTGCATGCAGATAATACTGATCCAGATAATGAATGCAGTCAAAGTTTAAATGCATGTACTTCAAAATGTGTATTAAGTGGAGGGGATGGTTATTGTGATGGTGCTGGAGCTTGCGATACTGATGATCTAGTAGAAAATGCTGACTCTGGTTATGTTTGTATAGGTGCTGGAAATGAGGTAGCTGTATCAGCTGTAAATTACTGTAATTATGAAGAAGATTGTGATGATGGAGATTGCAATGCGAGTAAATGGTATACCTCGTGCAATGGTAGTGGTGTATGTAGAGCAGCTTCTGATCATACTGATGCTTATGTGGATGTTTTGTATGCTAGTGTGAATAAAGTTCTAGATGCAAGCTGTAATGAAGTTGATGCGGGAGAAAGTAATAGTTGTGATGGAAGTGTCGATTACTATTCAACAGAAGGAGCTTGTATATATTCTAGAAGGTATGCTGAATGTGATGGGAGTGGGACTTGTGATGATGACTCAAGTGATCATTATGAAAGTAGCAGTTTAAATGTTCCTGATGGGAACGTTGCAGTATTACAAACTGGGGGCGAAAACTTACCTTATGGAACTCCTACTGTTACGAATTATTGTAATTCTATTAATAATTGTGACGATGGCGATTGCAGTGCCACTAAGTGGTATAGAGCTTGTAATGGAAGTGGATCTTGTCGCAGTGATAACATTGGTTCTGAAAGTGAAAATATATATGCGGAAGAAGGTCATACATTGACTGATGATTGTGAAGTAGATGGAGATGGGAATTGTGATTTCATCGGGTTAAGTTGTTCTGGCAACTGTGAAATGGAAGGTATCAGATATAAATGTGGAGAGTTATATGAATGTGATTATAATGCAGGGATAGATAATGAATACTGTGAAGCAGGTACATCGTGTGAAGATGGAGAATGTTCATCTGAATACTATTGTAATTCAGAAGAAGCTGTAAGTTTTGGAGAGGGAGATGATAATTATAACACTGAGGGAGATTATTATTGTAAAGGAGGTTGTGATGGAAGCAACAATTGTGATTATGCTATCGACTGCAGGCTTCTATCTGATGTTGAAGAAGATGATGTTGAAGAAGATGATGATGATGACGATGGAGATGATGACGATGATGATGGTGATGATGGTGATGATGATGATGATGATGAACAAAGTATTTTTACAGGACTTCCAGAAACTGGAGAAGATGAAGATGAGCCATATTTAAAGGTACTTTCAGACAATGTAGTAAATACTGTTTTAAGGATAAGAGAGAATGAAATTATTGTTAATACTACAGAAACTATAGGAACTTCGTTATCTGTTGTTCCATTGGCGTTAGAAATAGTTCAAATGACCTTACCTATAATTTCTACATTTGGTATTGGACCTGCAAATTTCTTTATGTCTCTTATATATCTTATGTTTCGAGAGAAAGAAAATCATTGGGGGATAATATATAATAAGGAAAAAAATATCCCTATTCCTTTTGCAGTTATAAATGTTGAAGATAAAGGGAAAGAAGGAGATGTTCAAACAAAAGTTTCTGACATACAAGGTAGATATAGTCTAATACTAGACAAAGGTAACTATAAAATATCCGTAAGGCATAGCGATTACAAAGAGTATAGAGATGAATTTAAGATTAATAATAAAAATCAGATTTCTATAGATACTGATATTGGATTATATCCAAAGGAGTTAAATCTATTTAATAAGATTTTTATAGATCTGAAGGAATTTATAAATGTATTATTTGATAACTATGGGTATTTCATACTTATCATAGGCATGTGGATAGCTATAATTGTCTGGTTAATTGTTCCATCTTTATTGAATCTTTTAATAATAGTAATCTACATTCCCTTCATATTGCTCTATTATAGATCTAGAACTCAATACCCGCAAAATTGGGGTAAAGTAATAGACAGCTTATCTAATGAGCCTATATCCGGAGCTTTTGTGAAAATTTATAAAAAGAAAAATAAAGAATTAATATTAATTGATTCAGTAATAACAAATCTTGATGGTAAATATGGATTCTTAATTGATAAAAAGGGAAAGTATTATATCCAGATATCAGCGACAGGATATAGCTTTCCCTCGAAAAAAAACAAATACCCTACTGAATTCTATGGAAGTTTGATACAAATAAATATTGGAAAGGATAAAATGTTGAAAGAAAATTTATATATGGATTCTAAAGTAGGAGGAAAGGAATCTAAGAGTACTCCTTTTAAATAAGGTTTACTCCCCTACTCCAATTCTATATCTTAATGCTTCAGCTATATGTTTTTTATAGATCTTTTTTGAGTTTTCTAAATCAGCTATGGTTCTAGATACCTTCAGAATTTTAAAATAGCTTCTAGCAGTCAAGTTAAATTTATCCATAGCTCTTGATAATAATAGTTTTGATTTTTTGTCTAAATTGATATATGTTTTTATCTCGTTTTGTCCCATATCATTATTTGATATCAATTTTGTTTCATGGAAACGTTTTAATTGAATATCTCTAGATCTTTGCACTCTTCTTTGTACTGATAATGATTTCTCTAGATGAATATTTTTACTAAGCTTATCAAAATTTACTCTTCTAATATCAATTTGTAAATCTAATCTATCTAAAATAGGACCTGATATTTTTTTATTGTATTGTCTAATTTCATATGGAGTACAAGTACATTCGTGAGATGGATCCCCATACCAACCACATTTACATGGATTCATGGAAGCTATAAGTAAAAACTTTGAAGGAAATGTAATACTGACTTTAGCTCTAGAGATAGTTACAATACCATCCTCAAGGGGTTGTCTAAGTGACTCAATTGCTCTATTTGAAAACTCAGTAAACTCATCCAAAAATAAAACTCCTCTATGAGCAAGTGATATCTCTCCAGGTTTAGGGATTGATCCACCGCCGACAAGACCGACATGGCTAATACTATGATGTGGACTTCGAAAAGGTCTTGTTGAAACGAAATGCCTATTTTTTAGCATACCTGCAGAAGAATAGATTTTGGTAAGTGAGAGGCTCTCATTTAGAGTGAGCTTAGGCATTATTGTAGGTAGAGATTTCGCAAGCATAGTTTTTCCTGACCCAGGAGGTCCTTTTAAAAGAATGTTATGAGAACCTGCAGCTGATATCTCTAGAGCTCTTTTAGCGAATTTTTGTCCTTTTATTAACGAAATATCAAAACGAGGATTAGATTTATTTTTGAATTTCAAGCTTTTCTTGTTTTGAATTTTATGAATAGTATTCTTGCTATCTAAATGTGATATAAATTGAGATAGAGATATGATGGGATAAATTTTTAAGTTTGGAATTAAACTAGCTTCTCTGGAATTTACTTTAGGAATATATAATTCGCTTATTTTCTTTTTTCTCGCTAACTCAGCTATAGATAGTACCGAATCTGTATGACGGGTTTTTCCATCCAGGCTCAATTCACCGATTAAGAGTTTATTTTTCGGATTGAAATTTATAAAACCAAGGGCTTTTAATACAGCTATAGTTATTGGGAAATCATATATAGGGCCACTTTTAAGTATATCAGCAGGAGCAAGATTTACAGTAATAGTTCCTGCAGGTAGCCTATGACAAAGATAGTTTTTGATGATGGCTGTTACTCTATCTTTTGATTCACTACAGGCTTTATCAGGAAGACCAACAATTATAAATCTACTTTTTCCTCTTGAAAAATGCACTTCGACGTGAACAATTTTTGCCTCTATGCCTATAACAGTTGCTGATATAACCTTAGATACCATGATTAAGAATAAATACTCTAGGGGATCTAATTAATAGAATATACTATGATTGTGATAAAAATGCAAAAGAAGAGTGATGCATATTAAAAATATATAGATTTCTTTTGCGATTCTTCTTGTACTTTATCAGTATATTTAACTAATTTTGATAGGAGTGATTCTACTTTACTTTTGTCGTTTTTATTCTCAGCAACTTCGATTTCATTTTTAATTCTTTTAATTTTATTTTGATAATAATTTCTTTTTATGAATCTATAGACTTCACTAACTTCGTTTTTAAAATCCATTTCATTTTCAAAATATCCATCAAGTTTAACAAGAAGTAAATTCTTTATAAAAGCAGACTCATCTTTACTTAGAGTTTTTAAAAATTTCTTTAGTTTAAATGGCCTTTTATCATATTTTTTAATTTTATTAAGTATTCTTTTGGAGTTTGGAGATAGGATATATCTAGTTTTGACTACACTAAGTGATATTTTCAGATAATTGATATGTTGAAGTATTAGTGCCAGAAGATAGTTTTCCTTTTTATTAATTGGAGATTTCAAAATATTACTAATTTTATCTGTATTAACGTTTTGTAAATTTGTTTGATCAGCAGAAATGTTTTCAAGTTCTTCTTTTATTATATCCTCGTCAACATTTAGAATAAGTGAAATCCTATGAATATAGTGGTTAATCTCTAGATTATTTGGAATAGTTGCAATAAGAGGTAGAATGATTTTGGTGAATTCCTCTTTTTGTTTTAAGTTAGTAATATCGAGTCTTTTGTATAATCTCCTAATCATATGATCTACTATTGGTTCTGATTCTTTTATAGCTTTTATCCATTTATTCTTTGATTTATTTATGAGTTCATCCGCATCTTGTGCATCACTTATTAGTATTGCTTTGACGTTTATGTCATTTTTATGAGCAAGATGAGTAGCTCGAATAAGAGCGTTTTCGCCAGCTAAATCGTTATCAAAACAAAAGCAAATATTATTGGAATATCTCTTTGAAAGTATTAACTGGTCTTCGGTGAGAGATGTTCCAAGAGATGCGATCACATTATTCATTTTTGTTTTTTGAGCAGATATAACGTCTAATTGGCCTTCAGTAAATATAACAAAGTCTTTGTCTCTGATTGAATTCTTAGCTTGAAAGAGACCAAATAAGTATTTACTTTTATTAAATACTAAAGTTTTTGGGCTATGAAGATATTTAGGTGCTTTTGTGTTTTTAAGTACAGTTCTTCCTGAGAATCCTATTATATCTCCATGTTGATCTATAAGAGGGAAGATAAGTCTAGAGCGGAATTTATCATATATTCGCCCGGAAGTGGTAACTATCACGCCCCATTGGATAAGTTGTTTAGTTTTATAACCTTTACTCTTAAGAAATGATAGTAAGTTGTCGTAAGCTGAAGGGGCGTATCCAATTTTGAAATCGTCAATTTGTGCATTTTTAATTTTACGTTTTTTAAGATAATCTCTGCCCTTCTCTCCTGATTTATGTTTTAGTAAAATGTAATTGTAATATTCTGTGACTAATGAATTCAGCTTAAGGATTTCTTCTTTTTCTTTTCTAATTTTTTTGTCTTTTGGCGAATAGTTTCGCTTAAGTTGTACACCTGCTCTTTTGGCTGCTATTTCAAGTGCTTGAGGGAAATCAACTTTCTCAATTTTTTGTATAAAAGTCAAAACATCGCCGGATTCACCGCAACCAAAACATTTAAATATACCAAGTTCAGGATTAACTGAGAAAGAAGGTGTTTTTTCGTGGTGGAATGGACAAAGAGCAAAATAATTAGATCCGGTTTTCTTGAAGTTAGTGATATATGACTTTGCAACTTCAAGGATGTCTAACTTATCTTTGATTTCCTTTATTTGGGAATCTACCAAAATTATTAGTAATGAATATTTTAGATATATTATTCTTGTACTACATTACCATTTATTAACTTAAATATAGCAGCAGATTGTGAACCAAAGGTATACTCTTCTCCATTGATTCTCAAGCTAATCATTTGAGGTCTTGGTGAATAAATAGTAAATACTTCTTCTGATTCAAACGTGAACTGTGAGCCTGGCTCGACAACATCTTGAATGCGAATTTCTTCATCAATGGTTACAACAAGCCAAGCTTCCTGTTCTCCAGTTTCAATATCAATTGTCATTAAACTTTCATCTACTGGTTCTTCTTCTGTTTCTTGGTCTGAATTTTGCTCTTGATCTTCAACTGTTTCAGTTGATTCGTCTTGATTATATGTTACTGTTAATTTAATCTCACTTGTCTTTGAAAAGTAGTAGCTTTCAGCAATAATGAATATCTCGTTACTTCCCGGATTCAATTCGAAATTGTCTACTCTAAATTCTTGTAAATTATTTGTAGTTACCTCATTTCCATTAATTAAAAGTTTACTTCCTACTTCAATTTTCCCTGCAATTGTAAGTTTATCGTTGCCAACCTCTACAAAAGATTCGTCTGGTGCTGTTGTTTGAACAGGCTCAGATAGTTCTAAAAGTGGAGGCTGAGCGATTTTATTTAATTGAATAACAATGAAAGTTATAACTGCGATTATTATAGTTATAGTTGAGAATAGAACAATTCTTCCTGGTGTTATTATTGGTTTTTCATCTCGAATCGGTTTTTGAGAATCTTTTAAAGATTCTTCCTTTTGCAGATTTCTTTCTCTTCTGTAGATAGCTAGAGCTTTATTAACATCGATCTTTAGGTATTTAGCATAGTTTTTTATAAAACCCTTTAGATATACTTCAGATGAGAATTGATCATATTGACTTTTCTCAAGCGATTCAATTAAATTTTTAGGAATTTTAGTATTCTCGCTTACCTGAGCTAAACTTTTCTCAAGCTGTTGTCTTCTAGATTTTAAGTAATCCCCTAAATTTAGCATTGATTCAAGAATAATATAATTAAGCAATTATAGCAGATTTGAATATTATTAGATATAATTAGTTCTAATAAAATGTTACATCTTTATCAGAAGGGACTAATGCTAGCCATATCAGCCCAGGTTTTAAACTAATTTCATATTTATAGAATGGGTGTTTCACGTGAAAAAAATACGTTCTATATTTATAGAATTCTTTAGACCAATGTGCCGGTATTACCTTACCATCTCTCATAACGTATGCATCACCATTTCCAGTAGTTTTATATGATACCCTATCTTCAGAATCATATGTATATTCCCTATCAGCTTTTTGAATAATTACAGTTGATGCTTTAATAATATTATCATTCTCCATATCTTTATGATAATCTACTGGGTCATGTTTCTCATAGACATTCTCTGATTGATTATATGTCCATCTTGTACTCCAATCATTTGGTCCAGCAAAGTCATATTCAAATTCGAAAGCGTTATCATATTCATCTGAATTTTCAATGTTTTCTGAGAAACTCCATTCATTTTCACCCAAAAAACCGTTCCAACTTTCATAAGACCACTTCATATTATTAAAAATCCCATAAAGATCTTCTGGGTGTACTCTTTTACAATGCATACTTGGCTGTTTTGTTAGACATTTATCATCCCATTTAAATGGCCAATACCAATATGTAGTTCTTATACCCTGCTCTTTATAAAAGCCAAAAGCATTTGTATCATAATTGTCAGTAGTAGCGAATCCAGTAAAGCTAATTGGAATATTGCCATATTCTATTAGCCAGTCAAGAAAGTATTTTCTTACACTTCTTACAGGTTTAATAATGAAATCCTCTTGATTACTCCAGTAAATTCCCATGAATCTTGTTATTCCTCCTTCTACTTGAGCTTCATAAACTATATCTGCATAAGTTAATCCATATTGCTCTACTCTTGCTGATTTGTTATTTGATATCATAACTGCATGAGGAATATTCTTTACTAATTTTTCGTATTTTTCTTCTGGAATTTCTATACCATTAAGAGGTGAAGTTATTGGTTTGTCGGAAAACACAAGTGTTTCATCGGAACTATTATCGGTTTCTGGAGTAATTCCTAAAGTATCTCGCGAAGATTCCTCTGAAGAAGTATAATTATTATATATACTTGTGATTAAAACTCCTATACCAAAGGAGAAAAATGATATTGATATATAAATTAATATTTTTACGAGTTTGTTTTTCTTACAATTTTTAGATGTTTTTTTTTCTTTGTTTTTAATAGAATCAGATAGTGATATATTTTTCATATAAATATATTAGCACTAAAGAAAAAATTTGTTAAAAAAAGTGTTACTTTTATTGAAAAAAATAGTTAATATTGTAATAATAGAAATAAGGTGAAGAAGTAAAGAGAAAGGAAAAAAATGTGAAAAATAATAAAAGCGATGAAAATTTAATAAAAGCAGCAAAAGAAGATTTATCTAATTTCAAAATGCTGTATGAGAAATATGTAAAAGCAGTATTTCGGTACTGCTATAAAAGGTTGGGAAATAATAGAGAACTAGCTGAAGATATAACTAGCGAGACTTTTGTAAAAGCAATTGAAAAATTTGATACTTATACTTATAGGAATAAATCATTTGTAGCTTGGTTATATACAATTTCCCATAATTTAATTGTTGATTATTATAGAGATAAGAAAGAAAGAAATATATCTCTTGATGAATTACCACAGTTTAGCAAAAAGGAGGAAGAAACGATTTTGAGTAAATTATCAGAGGAAGAAGTAAAGGAAGAAGTTGTTGAAAAAGCAAAAAATCTATCAGATAGTTTACAGAATATTTTTACATTAAGACTTACAGAGGATTTGACATTTGCACAAATTGCTAAAATGGTTGGAGGAACAGAAGGTTCGGTGAAAATGAAATACTATCGAGGTATAAAATCTATTAGGAGGAAAATTTTAAAAGAAAGTTAGATGTTACTTTTAGAAAAAAATAAAGTTATATATATAAATATATGAAGAAAAAAGCAAAAGCAAAATTGAATAGAATAGAAAAAATCTTAAAGGATTCTTATAGTGAAGATGTTTCGATGAATAAAATTTTCAAGAAAAATCTTGACAAGTTAGTTGAAAACACTATAAGAGCGGAAAAGATGTCTAAAAGAGAGAAGAGTATAAGTAAAGCTAAAAAAAGTAAGGGAGGTTTACTAAAAATACTTTTTAGAAAGAGAAGATTTAATACAGCTTTACTGTCTTCTATATTACTAATTGTACTATTAGGCGGAGTAGCATTTGCTGCTGTTCCAGATTTCAGAGAAAAGATATTACCTACTAAGGGGGAATTACGTATAAATTCAGAGCCAGAAGGTGCTTTAGTAGAATTGAAAGGTGAAGAATATAGTGATTACATTTCACTTGGGAATACACCTCTTG
>Ga0180433_10004617_pt1 | contig 19187 bp, 14 predicted proteins | sample SS_ome_8_FD_132980 | JGI IMG/M metagenome (GOLD analysis project Ga0180433, IMG submission 132980) | Hypersaline lake sediment archaeal communities from the Salton Sea, California, USA - SS_1_D_1 metaG | ecosystem: Environmental > Aquatic > Non-marine Saline and Alkaline > Hypersaline >... | reverse complement strand
TTAGGCTACTCAACATCTTGGGGTCAATACCTTAGAACTTTTCTTAGGTTTTTCAAAATTAAAACTTACTTTTTACATTCTTTCGTCTGTAAATTTCAGCTAATTCTGAAAATTACCTCCTTTTCTAAGGCACCACTTAATATACCAAATGGAGGTATTTATGTCAATAAGATTTTTAGATTAAGTCTTTAAATGTCTATTTCGCCTCCTCCAAGGAGCGTGCGGCCGCTATAAAATACAGCTGACTGGCCTGGAGTAATTGCCTTCTGGGGTTTCTCGAACGTTATATCGGCAGTTCTGGAACCAGTGATAGTTACTTTCGCCGGGGCCTCCTCTGAATTATATCTGATTTTTATCATTGCCCTGAAAGTTTTGCACGGCGGCTCCCCTGAAATAAAATTAGTGTTTTTAACCTTTAGAGATTTGTTAAGTATATCTTTTTTTTCGCCTGCTATTATAATATTTTTTTTTGGTATTATCTGCTTTACATAAAGGGGCTTTGTATGACTTACCCCAAGGCCTTTTCTCTGCCCGACAGTATAGAAGATATAACCTTTATGCTTTCCTATAATATTACCCGTGGTGTCAAGTATGGGGCCTTCTTTTATGTCCTTTACTCTGGATTGAAGGAAAAGATGGTAGTCTTTATCCTGTATAAAGCATATATCCTGGCTTTCTATGGTATTTTTTAAAAAAGGAAATGTTTTTTTAGCTTCTTTTTCAATGTCGGTTTTAGGCATTTCACCGAGCGGTGTCTTAATGCGCGCAAGCTGGTTCTGTGTTAGTTTCCATAAAAAGTAGCTCTGATCTTTATTTATATCGGAACTTTTTTTAATTTCATATAACTCAGAAAAGGGTGATTTTTCAATTATGAAGTAATGTCCGGTTGCAAGGAAGGCCGCACCGAGAATTTTTATTTTTTTTAGAAGAGAACCAAATTTAATATATTTATTGCACGCGACACATGGATTGGGCGTAAAACCCTTTTCGTAATCAAGGCAGAATGGCCTTATAATCATATCTTCAAAAAGGTCGGCCATGTCAATTATTATATGCGGGATATTAAGCTTATTTGCGACTTTAATAGCAGATTTGATGCTTTCACCATAAGAGATATTCCCCTTTTCTTCTTTATTGCCAGAGCAAGCAGGAAGGAGTTTTAAGGTAACTCCTATTACATAATAACCATTTTCTTTCAGGATTTTAGCTGCCATTGAGCTATCGATTCCTCCGCTGAGGGCGACAACTGCTCTCCTGCTGTCTTTTTTGTATAATACCGGAATTGCGGGGCTGGAGAAATAATTTGTTATAAGGTTCCTGAAAGAATCTACAACCATAGCTGGAATATATTTTTTCTCCCGGGGGAATTCCCCAAAATGGTTCTCTATATCTTTTTCACTTATAAGAGTTGACTCAAGAATATCCCTGTCTTTAATGAGGGTAGTAAGGTAACCTGCGCCTGTTTTAGCATAGCTGCAGCCGGACGCTTTAAATTTCAGCTCGCTTATTATATTTTTATTTATTTTTGCAGTTAATTTTATGTAATCGGCGGAGAAGGGCGCGCTGCTTATTCCCGCAGCGTCAGGATTGGATAACTCGCCTTCATTATGCGGTTTTTTCAAATGCCTGTTTGAGCTTAATATCGTATTTTTCATAAATTTTATTTTATCCGTTATATGGTATATGTAATATTATACATAACTGTTCTTAATTCATAAATTTTATATTTGATAATAATGCTTAAAACGAAAAATATAAATAAATAAGGAGAAAATCAGGGGATTTTGTAAAAACAATAAACAAAATTTTTAATTACATAGTCGTATTTGGAATATTTTAATTGAGGATAATAAAAAAAATCCTGCAATCTAAATATATATCAAAATTATATATATTTATTTATAAAATTTATTTGCTATAAGTATTATAAATATTATAATAGTAATTTAATAAATTTATTGACTATTAAAAAAAAAGAAAATATAATTTAAATCAAAGTATAATAAATTAAATATATATCCTATTTTAATAACATTCCGGGGATTTGGAAGAGGTGAAAAAAATGAATAATAAGTTTTTTAAATTATTAATTTTTTGTTTTACTCTATCATTTGTACTGAGTTTTGCAGGCGTCCTTTATGCCGAAGATGCGGAAGAAGAAGTCGCTGATACCGGTTACGAGCTTACTTATAAAGATAAGGTTATACTGACCGAGCCTTCCGTATGCTATTTAGTGACCTATTATTACGGCTATGTCTACAATCCTAACTGGCAGGAGTGGAGCGAGCAGTACTACTACGGTCCTATGGGAGGGACCGGATTCTGCGTAAATCCCGAAACAGGGCATATATTCACGGCAGGCCATGTAATCAATGAGCCGTATGACGATGTCAAATGGTCTATTCTGGATGCATATATCCTGGATAATTACCCGGGTGATTATTATGAATTGACTGACGCTGACTGGAACTGGATATTCGATAATTACAAGGTTGAGGGTTCAAACGGACCGGAACTTGATAGAGAAGTATGGGTCCAGTTCAACGCAGCAACTGCAGGAGTTCCCGACAGCCCTGACGAAAATTATATAAGAGCGGAAGTTATAGATTACAGCCCCTGGGAACAGAGAGACCTTGCTGTTATTAAAATAACACCGGTTACGGGTAATGCACTTTCCGGTATAATCGTTGGAGATTCATCGATGATCGAGGTTCAGGATGAAATAACCATTATTGGTTATCCATGGAATGCAGATATTAGCTGGGAGAGTTCCCTTACCCCGTCAATTGCTTCCGGGACCGTGAGCGCGAGGAAAATGGTTGCAGGAACAGAGGTGCTTCAGGTTGATATGACAGCAGCTCCCGGGAATAGCGGCAGCCCTGTCTTGAACACAGACGGTGAAGTAATAGGCATGTTGACCATGGGGTCGAGCGAAAGCGTTAATTTCCTGAGGCCAAGTAGCGATATAAAGGAAATGCTTAGCAGGAATGGTGTTGAAAATAAGCTGGGAATCCTTGATGAAGAGTTTAAGGAAGGCCTGGCAATGTTCAGACAGGAACATTACTCAGAAGCTATAAAGAATTTTAATGCTATTCTAAATTTGAACCAGAGGCATATAAAAGCTCAGGAATACAGGGCAAAAGCACAGGAAGCAATCAATAGAGGTGAAGACGTTCCGCTTACGGAAGATGGTACAGCACCTTTAGATGAATCCGATGGAGCATCCGGGGAAGAGGCAGCAGATGAAGAAGGAGAAGAAGACGCCGGAATGGCAGCAATTGGCATAACTATAATAGTTCTTGCGATTGTTCTTCCAATTATATTCATAGTAATAATCGTGGTCGTAGTTATAATAGTTGTAAGGAAAAGAAACGTCCGTGGTAAAGAGGAGAAAGTAGAAGAAGAAAAGCCAGCTGCCGTAGAAGAAAAACCCGAAAAGAAGAAGGCCGGGGAAGAAGAAGTTAAATTCTGCCCGCATTGTGGAAAGAAAGCTGAAAAAGGTCAGCAATTCTGCAGCCATTGCGGAGGTAAATTAGAATAGTAAAAGAAATATTTAATAATGACGAAAACGGGGTCCGGATTGAAAAATCAGGGCCCCGTTTATTATTGTTTTTATTGTTTTAGGGTATTTTCTGTGTTATTATATTTCTTCAAATAAATTTTGCAAGTATCATCGTGGATACAAATAGGGAAGGATTTTTAAATAACATGAAAGAAAGAATTTCAAGTACCTGCTTTATAAATATAAGCAGCAGCATTAATAAAAGTAGTACTTATTGCCTTTCCTTATCCGTGCTTTTAATTCTTATCTGTTTGTTGCTCCCGGTGGGTATCCTATCCTAGTTCTCAGGGTATTTTTTAACATATATTAAAAATCCTGAAAATTCTTTTAAGAGTAAATCTGATTTCCGGTATTTGGTATAATAATAGTATTAAAAAAATTTAGATATAAATTATAAGATTTAATAATAAAAAAAGCTTAATTTTAAAAATTTTATAAAAACTGTTATTTTTAAAATTTTTTAGTTTCAAAATGGGTGAAAATAAGTGTAAAGCAGTATATACTTAGATTTATTGTTTTAAAGATAATATAACATGGTGATTTAAAATAATAATATAAAGGGTTCTTTATCTGTTCTAAGTTAAAGATATTTTTTATATATTTTTTCATTCTAAGGTCGGAAAATTTTTTTTAATAAAATAGAATTTTGTAATTGCAAAACTATTTTATTTGTTATAAAGTTGTTACAAACAGGCAGGTGAATTTATTATGAGCAAAATAGACGGCGCGCATATAATAGTAAAATGCTTAAAAAAAGAGGGTGTAGAAGTAATATTCGGTTACCCCGGCGGGAAGGTAATTCCCCTTTACGATGCATTATATGATTGTGATATCAGGCATATACTGGTAAGGCATGAGCAGGGAGCGGCTCATGCGGCAGATGGGTATGCAAGGGCAACCGGAAAAACCGGTGTTTGTATAGCTACATCAGGTCCCGGCGGGACCAATCTTGTTACAGGTATTGCAAATGCATATATGGATTCGGTGCCGATAGTTGCGATAACGGGACAGGCAAATACAAGAGAAATTGGGACAGATGCTTTTCAGGAAGCAGATATAACAGGGATAACAGCTCCGATAACAAAGCATAATTACCTGGTTAAGGATATAAAAGATTTGCCGGGAATAATAAAAGAGGCATTTTTAATTGCATCTACGGGTAGGCCCGGTCCGGTTTTAATCGATATACCTGTTGATATAATGACTAATTTAATGGATGATGATTATAAGGCGACTGTAAACCTTCCGGGATATAAACCTACCCTTAAGGGTAATCTTAAACAGATCAAAGAAGCAGCAAAAAAGATATTAAACAGCAAGAGGCCTGTATTATTTGCCGGAGGAGGAGTAATCTCTTCAGGCGCAAGTGATGAATTAAGAAAATTTGCAAAGTTTGCCAGTATTCCTGTAATAACTACGCTTCTTGGCATGGGTTCTTTTCCCGAAACGGACCCGTTATCTTTAAGTATGCCCGGGATGCATGGCACAAAGTACGCAAATATGGCTTTTACTGAAACTGACCTTATTATTGCAGTAGGCGTAAGGTTTGACGACAGGGTTACGGGTAAACTGTCAGAATTTGCAACGGGAGCGGAAGTTATACATATAGATATTGATCCTGCAGAAATAAGCAAGATCATAAAGGCGCATATCCCTATTGTTGGTGATGCAAAGGCGGTTCTTACCGACCTGAAAAAAGAATATGAAAAATGCATTGGCAAAAAGGGGATTCCTGATAAGAAGGAATGGCTCGAAAGAGTTAAGAAACTAAAAAGGGATAATCCGCTGAAATATGAAGAAGGCGCCGGTAGCGTTAAGCCTGCCTATGTCGTAGAGAAAATATATGAAATAACGAAAGGCAATGCGATAATATGCACCGAGGTTGGCCAGAATCAGATGTGGGCAGCACAATTTTATAAATATACCAGGCCCAGGACACTCGTAACCTCTGGCGGTCTTGGCACGATGGGATTTGGGTTACCTGCTTCAATAGGCGTAAAGGTGGGCAAGCCGGACAGCACCGTAATTGACATAGCAGGTGATGGTAGCATACAGATGGTATCACAGGAACTTGCTACTGCAGTTTCAAATAAAATAAATATAAAAATTATGCTGCTTAATAATGGTTATCTGGGGATGGTAAGGCAGTGGCAGGAACTGTTCTGGGATAAGAGGTATTCACATACGTCTATCGAAGGTTGCGTTGATTTTGTAAAACTGATTGAGGCATATGGCGGTGTTGGTATAAGAGTCAAAAAGAAGGAAGACGTAGAAGATGCGATAAAGAATGCTGTTAAGATAGATAACGTTGTTCTGGTAGATTTCTGGATTGACAAGGAGGAGAACGTTTATCCTATGGTAGCGCCGGGAGCGTCAATTGGTGATATGCTTGATAGTGTTTAAAAAAGGTTAAAATAAAATGGCAGGTGATAATATGAATCATGTTATTTCTGTTCTGGTTGAGAACAAATCAGGGGTACTTGCAAAAATAGCCGGTCTTTTTAGCAGAAGGGGATTCAACATAGAGAGTCTTGCGGTGGGTCCTACCGATGATGAAAAGATTTCCAGGATTACTATGGAAGTGGACGCGGAAAAACATAGCGTTGAACAGATTATAAAGCAGCTCTATAAGCTGATAAATGTTATTAAGATTCAGGAACTTGATCCCACGAATATTGTTGAAAGGGAAATGGTCCTTATCAAGGTAAGTGCTGATTCGAAGACAAGGCCGGAGATACTTGAGATAGTAAATATTTTTAGGGCTAATATAGTTGATGTTAGCAAAAAGGCATTGATGATTGAGATTACCGGAAACACCACAAAAGTAAGAGCACTGGAAGACCTGTTAAGGCACTTCGGGATACTTGAGCTGGTAAGAACCGGTAAGATTGCCTGTACGAGGGGAAGCAAGTCTTAAAATACGTTCAGGGCAGTATAAGGTAGCCATGATAGAGCAAAGTAACTGCCTGAAATTCTTTGAGAGTGTAGTCATATTAAAATTATCAAATAATTAGTAAAAAAGGGGTAAAGATGATAAAAAAATATATAATGACGCCGGGGCCAACGCCAATATCCGAAGAGGTCCTTATGGAACATGGCAGGCCTCTTATGCATCACAGGTCTCCTGAATTTTCAGAGATATTTATTGATGTAACAGAAAAATTAAAAAAATTACTGAAGACTAAAAATGATGTTTTTATACTGACTTCTTCCGGCACAGGCGGCATGGAAGCAGCAATAGTCAACTTCTTCTCTTCCGGAGATAGGGTGCTTGTCGTGAATATCGGTAATTTCGGGGAGCGGTTTAAGAAAATAAGTGGAGTATACGGGATGGATGTTATTTCCCTTGATTACGAATGGGGAGATGCGGCTAATCCTGATGATATTAAAAAAGTTCTTGATGAAAACCCCGGCATTAAAGGTGTTCTTATCCAGCTTAGCGAAACTTCAACCGGTGCTTTAAATGATATAAAAACTATAGGCAGCATAGTAAAGGAATATCCTGCAATTTTAATAGTGGATGCCATAAGCGGGCTTGGAGCTTCGGATTTGAATACCGATGAATGGAATCTCGATGTTGTAATAGGGGGTTCGCAAAAAGCGTTGAGCGCACCTTCGGGAGCTGCATTCATAAGTGTAAGTGAAAATGCATGGAAATTAAACGAAAATTCGCATCTTGAGAATTTTTATTTCGACCTTGCTGCTGCTAAAAAATATGCAGCAAAAACACCTCCACAGACACCGTGGACACCTGCCATATCAATAATAGTGGCAATGAAAAAAGCTCTTGATATGATGTTTGAGGAAGGGCTGGAAAAGGTATTTGAAAGACACAGGATTATTGCAATGGCCACACAAAGAGCTGTGGAAAAAATGGGGCTTGAACTTCTTGTAAAGGATAAGAGCAAAAGGGGATTTTCTGTAACCTCTATCATTGTTCCTGAAGGGATTGCCGGTAAAGATATTACAAGAATTATGAGAGTTAAATATGGGGTAACTATAGCTGGCGGACAGGGTAGTTACGCTGGAAAAATTGTAAGAATAGGACATCTAGGATATTTTGGCTTGTTTGATGTCATTATTGCAATTTCCGCACTGGAATTGACTCTCAGGGAACTTGGATATAAATTTGAAACAGGTTCGGGTATTACCGAAGCAGAAAAGACTTTTATGGAAAATAATTATCTGGAAGACTGATGTTTGAGATTTATTAACACTGAAGATAACTTTTTTATGTCAAAATTAATAAGTTTATTATAAAAATTTATTTGAAATGAATGGGTGAAGCAGAGATGAATAAGAGAGTATTAATAACAGACGGTATTTCGGCAGAGGCGAAGGAAAAACTCGCCAGGCATTTCATAGTGGAGGATAAAAAAGGGCTGCCACCGGAAAAGCTTAAAGAAGAGATTAAAGGTGCGAGCGCAATAATAATAAGAAGTGCTACAAAACTAACTGCAGATATTATTGAGGCCTCGGATAAGCTGGAAATTATTGGTAGAGCCGGCATAGGAGTTGATAATATCGATATTTCAGCAGCTACAAAAAAGGGCATTTTAGTGGTCAATGCTCCTACAAGCAACGCGGTTACAGTAGCCGAGCATACTATAGCATTATTGCTTTCAGTTGCCAGGAAAATTCCTCTTGCAAATGCATCGCTAAAGAGTGGAAAGTGGGAGAAGTCCAAGTTTAAAGGGGTAGAGCTTGAGGGTAAGACACTTGGTATAATCGGTTTTGGCCAGATAGGAGGCCTTGTTGCCAGGAAAGCCATAGGACTGGGTATGAAGGTAATTGCATATGACCCATTCGTTTCAGAAGACAGATTCAGGCAGCTCGAGATTAAGAAAGCTGATAGACTCGAGGACTTATACGGAGAAGCTGATTTTATGACCATACACCTTCCCAAGAATAAAGATACCCTGGGAATGTTTAATAAAGATGAATTTAGAAAGATGAGGAAGGGAACAATTATATTAAATGTAGCAAGGGGCGGCATTGTAGTTGAGGAAGATCTTGCGGAAGCTCTTAAAGACGGCTATATAGGCGGGGCAGCTCTTGATGTTTACGAAAAGGAGCCCTGCACCGATTCGCCTGTTTTTAAAATGGAAAATGTTGTATGCACTCCACATCTGGGGGCATCAACTGAAGAGGCACAGGGAAGAGCAGGAACTATAATTGCAGACCAGGTTATAGATGTTCTTAACGGAGGAACGCCGACTTTTCCGGTAAATGCGTCTGCTGTAAGGCCTGAGGCAATGGAGATACTTTCGCCTTTCTTTGAATTATGCGAGAGTCTCGGAAGTCTTTTTATAAGTTTATTTGAGGGTAACCTTGGCAGTATTAAAATAGGTTATTATGGTAAGGTTTCAGAATATGATGTAAGAGTGTTGACTTCTACAATACTTGTGAGGATTCTGGAGAAATACTCTGCAGAAAATGTCAATCTGGTAAATGTCGACCTGCTTGCAAGAGAGATGGGGCTTAAGGTAAAGGAGACAAAAAGCAGCCAGTCAAAGGATTATGTAAATTTAATTACACTTGAGGGAGAAGGTAAAAATGGAGAGTTATCTATTTCAGGAACTATTACAGGAAAGAAGGATACTCCCAGGTTCATATCGATTGATAAATTTGAAATAGATATGGCTCCTTCAAAATATATGGCGTTCATAAGATATGAAGATATTCCTGGACAAATCGGGAAAATAGGAACAGCCATGGGCAAGCTGAATGTAAACATAGCTTCGATGCATGTAGGCAGAAAGAAGTTAAGCGGGATTGCAGTTATGGGGCTGAATCTTGATGATATGGTAACCCCTGAAATGCTGGAGGAGTTTAAAAAATTATCAGGTTTTGAAAATATAAAAATATTTAATCTTTATTAAAAGTCTGGATTTATAAAATGTTGCAGGATGAAAGTTCCAGGTAATAGTTTAAGGTTTTAGAAATATTGGATAAGTCCAGCATGCTATGCAGGAAAGTAAGCTGATAAAAATGAAAGATGATAAAAAAAATAAGGTGTACATATTTGATACTTCACTCCGGGATGGGGAACAGGCACCAGGTATTCACCTGAGCACAAAAGAAAAATTACAGATTTCGCAGCAGCTTGCAAAATTAAATGTGGATATAATAGAAGCCGGCTTCCCGATATCTTCAAGAAGCGATTTTAGTTCTGTGAAGGAAATATCTGGCAAGGTAAAAGATAGGAAGATAGCCGCACTGGCAAGGGCCAATCCAAAGGATATAGATGCAGCGGGAGAAGCCCTTAAGGAAGCTAAGTATCCGGTTATTCATACTTTTATATCCTCTTCTGATATACATCTCAAATATCAGCTAAAAAAAAGCAGGGAAGAAGTTCTTGAGCTTGCAGCCGATGCTGTAAAGAGGAGCCGTAAATATACAGATATGGTCGAATTTTCGGCTATGGACGCAACAAGAAGCGACAGGGATTTTCTGTGCGAATTATTTGAAGTTGCTGTCAAAAGCGGTGCAAGTGTTATAAATGTCCCGGATACGGTAGGATATACGATTCCGGATGAGTTTGGCAGGTTAATAGATTATATTTTTGAAAATACCAGTGGAATCGAGGATGTAATAGTAAGTGTCCACTGCCACGATGACCTCGGTCTCGCTGTTGCAAATTCGCTGATGGCTGTTGAACATGGTGCGAGGCAGGTTGAGTGTGCAGTAAACGGTATTGGCGAAAGAGCGGGGAATGCATCACTCGAGGAAATCGTAATGATTATTGATACGCGCAAAAAGGACCTCGGTGTATATACCGATATAAAAATAGGTGAGATAATGAGAACAAGCAGCATGGTTAGGTCGCTTACCGGTTATGTTGTTCCTCCCAATAAAGCAATAGTGGGGAAGAATGCCTTTAGCCACGAGGCAGGCATTCACCAGGATGGTATGCTTAAGGACAGGTCGACATATGAAATAATAAAACCTGAAGATGTCGGTCTTAAGTCATCGAAACTCGTGCTTGGAAAACATTCCGGAAGGCACGCATTTGCAAGCAGACTCAAGGAACTCGGTATTCATCTAAGCGAGGAAGATCTTGAAGGTGCCTTTGATAGATTTAAAGATCTTGCTGAAAGAAAAGGCGCAGTAAATGACCAGGATATTAAAGCGATAGCAGAAAATGAGCTGCGCGAAGTCAAGGAGCATTTTTCACTTGAATATTACAGGGTTCAGAGCGGTTCGGAAGTTAGAGCCACTTCTACTGTGGGAATAAAAATAAAGGGAAGAGTACACGAGGAGTCTTCCGAAGGAGATGGGCCTGTGGATGCTTCATTTAAGGCAATTGATAAGATAACACATATAAACACCAGGCTGGTAGATTACAATATAGAAGCTGTATCCGGAGGCAAGGACGCTCTGGGCTCCGTTAAATTAGTGGTAAGCACGGATGATATAGAATTCATGGGGAGCAGTATAAGTACAGATATAGTTGAGGCAAGCATAAAGGCATACATAGATGCCATGAACAGGATTATGGAAAATAAGATATGATTTTATACTCATAAAAGATTGGATATCCAGGAAGGGTTTAAAAAGGAAATGACTAAAGAAACTAAACCTCAAACAATTGCACAAAAAATAATTGCGCATCATTGCAGCAGGGACTATGTATCCGAAGGTGAGATAGTAGAGGCCTCCGTAGATCTTGTTCTTGTTAATGATATAACTGCGCCCATAGCAATTGAGGAATTTAAAAAAATAGGGACAGGCAAAGTATTTGACAGGGAAAAGATAGCTATGGTTCCAGATCATTTTGCTCCAAATAAAGATATAAAATCTGCCCAGCAATGCAGGGTGATGAGGGAATTTGCCCGGGAATATGATATAAAAAATTATTTTGAAGTGGGGAGCATGGGAATTGAGCATGCGCTTCTTCCGGAGATGGGTCTTGTATTACCCGGAGACCTTGTGATAGGTGCGGATTCCCATACCTGTACTTATGGTGCCCTGGGGGCAGCATCAACAGGAGTTGGAAGCACTGATGCCGCTGTGGCTATGGCTACAGGAAAGTTATGGTTTATGGTGCCTCGTACCATTAAGTTTGTCTATGATGGGGATTTAAAGAAATGGGTGACCGGAAAGGACCTGATACTCTATACTATAGGACTTGTGGGCGTTGATGGCGCGCTTTATAAATCTATGGAATTCAGCGGACCTGCTGTAAGCAGTCTATCTATGGACTCGAGATTTACGATGTCAAATATGGCAATAGAAGCAGGGGGGAAGTTTGGTATATTTGATGTTGATGATAAAACTGAGGAATATTTAAGAGATAGAACCGATAGAAGCTACAGGCAATTTTCCAGCGGCCATGATGTTGAATACGAGAAAATTTATGATATAGATTGCTCAAATATTGAACTGCAGGTAGCTGCTCCTCATCTTCCATCAAATACTAAAAATGCGAAGGATGTAAAAAATGTAAAGATAGACCAGGTTATTATAGGTTCCTGTACCAATGGAAGGATAGAAGATTTAGGTATTGCGGCTGAAATTTTAAGGGGTAAGAAGGTAAATAAGAATATAAGAACGATAGTAATTCCTGCGACTCAAAAAATATATCTTGAAGCATTAAAAAGAGGATACATAGAAATTTTTATAAATTCCGGCTGTGCGGTGAGCACCCCCACATGCGGCCCGTGCCTGGGCGGCCATATGGGTGTACTTACCAGTGGAGAAAGAGCAGTATCTACTACGAATAGGAATTTTGTAGGTAGAATGGGTCATCCGGATAGCGAAGTATATTTAAGTGGCCCGGCTGTTGCTGCTGCTTCGGCGGTAGCAGGAAGGATAGCCATACCAGAGGAGGTTATGTAATGATAGTAAAAGACAGGGTAATTAAGTATGGCGATAATATCGACACCGATGTGATAATACCGGCACGATATCTCAATACTGCTGACAGCAAAGAGCTGGCTTTACATTGTTTTGAAGACCTTGATACGGATTTTAAAGAGAAGGTAAAAGAGAGGAAAATAATAGTTGCAGGGAGTAACTTTGGCTGTGGTTCTTCCAGGGAGCATGCTCCCTTATCAATAAAGGAAAGCGGTGTTAAAGCGGTAATAGCGGTGTCATTTGCAAGGATATTTTTCAGAAATGCCATAAATATAGGTTTGCCGGTAATAGCCAGTGCGCAGGCAAGCGAATCTTTAAAAGATGGGGATGAAATCGAAATAGATTTCAGCAGCGGTATAATTAGAAATACCAGTTCGGGCGATGTTTTTAAGGTAAACCCGCTTCCTGATTTTATACAGAAAATTATAAAAAGCGGCGGTTATATTAATTATATAAGGGAAAATAGGGGTAAGTAGCCGTTATTAATATTTTAAAAATATCGAGGGATAAGACAAATAAATATTAGAATAGTATATAATTTAAGAAGATATTAACAGAAATACGGGTATTAGAATGGAAGATAAAAATAAAGTATATATACTGGATACAACCTTAAGGGATGGTTCGCAGAGAGCAGATATATCTTTTTCGGTTAACGACAAATTACAATTGATTGAAAGATTTGATGACATTGGAATAGATTATGTAGAAATCGGGTTTCCAGCTTCCAATCCAAAGGAAGCCGAGTTGTTCGAAGAACTAAAGGGCAGGAAATTCCAGTATTCCAAGATAGTCGCATTCGGGATGACAAGATATAAGAATGTTAAGGTTGAAGATGATAACAATATAAAGCAGTTGATTCAGTCAGGGGCAGATGCGGTTTGTGTCGTGGGGAAATCATCTTCTCTTCATGTTGAAAAGGTTATAGAAACGTCCCTTGAAAATAACCTGAGTATGATTTTCGATTCAATAAAATATTTAAAAAAATATTTTCCAGAAGTTATTTTTGATGCGGAACATTTTTTTGATGGCTTTAAAATTAATCCGGATTATGCGATGGAAACATTAAAAGTAGCCCTGGAAGCCGGTGCAGATTATCTATGCCCCTGCGATACCAATGGAGGTGTTTTGCCGAAAGAAGTAGAAGACATAATGGACAGGATAAATAGGAAGATTAAAGCCGATACTGGAGCACATTTCCATAATGATTGCGGTTGTGCGGTTGCTAATACGATAATAGCAGTGCAAAAAGGGGTTAAGATGGTCCATGGAACAATAAATGGCTACGGGGAAAGATGCGGTAATGCGGATTTATGCCAGGTAATACCCAATCTGGAGGTAAAATTAAATAAAAAATGCCTTAAAGAAGGAAGCTTGAGGCACCTGACAAGTCTTTCAAGGTTTGTTAATGAGATAGCAAACCAGTTTTCGAATCCCGCCCAGCCATTTGTAGGCCGAAATGCATTTACCCATAAGGGAGGTATGCATGTAAGCGGGGTAAGCAAACTTTCAAAAACATTCGAGCATATTGACCCGGAGATAGTAGGCAATACAAGAAGGATATTAATTTCCGAGCTTTCAGGCAAGAAGTCAATAATCCTTAAGGCAAAGGAACTGGGAATCGAACTGGAAAATGATCTTGAAAAAGTAAGCGAAATATTGAACAGGGTACAGAATCTTGAACATAAGGGATACCAGTTTGAAGCAGCTGATGGAAGTTTCGAACTTCTGGTTAAGGAGGTTACCGGAGTAAAAAAGAAGTTTTTCAAACTTGAAAGCTTCAGAGTTTTAAATGAGAAAAGGGAAGACGGAAGTATGATGGCTGAAGCGACCGTAAAGGTTCTGATAGATGGAAAGAGGATAATCGAAACAGCGGAAGGTAATGGTCCTGTTAATGCCCTGGACAAAGCTTTGAGAAAATCTATAGAAAGCTGTTATCCTGCACTGTCAAAGATATCATTGATGGACTTTAAGGTAAGGGTCCTGAATGAAAAAAAAGGTACCGGGGCAGTGGTAAGGGTTTTAATCGAGTCTTCGGATGGAAAGAAAAACTGGGGAACAATAGGAGTATCGGAGAATATAATAGAAGCCAGCTGGCAGGCATTAGAAGACAGTATAATCTACGGGCTTATGCATGTCGGGGAAAATAATAAAACGTTATAATAAATGCTTATTCGATCCCTCTATATATGGCTTAATATCTATTACAGGCGTACCGTCAAGCATATCGACATTTCTTATAGTAAGTATGTCATCCTCAACTTTTAACAGTTCAACAACCGACACTCCTATTTGGTTTGGCCTGTGCGGAGACCTGCTTGCGAATACGCCCCGTGTCGAATTGGAAGCCGGAGGAGTTGCCGTAAGACTGTAACCCCCCAGGCGGTTAAAATAAAACAGGACGATGATATATTTATATTTTTCCAGTCCCTCGAGCCCTTTAACATATTGTTTATAAATCTTAATGGTTCCTTCTGCTCCGCCGGAAAATCCCGGCTGTCGGGGAGGATCCCCCATATGTTTAAATGGCGTTTTTATTATCCCTATGGGTTTTATGATATATTCTTCCATCTTATTTTAATCTTGCTTCCGTAATGATGCCATCTTCCAGTTTTATAATTCTGTCGCTTACTTTTCTTGCAACTCCGAGGTTGTGGGTTATAAAAAGCATTCCAAGGCCTCTTTCTTCCTGTATGCGGTTTAGCATTTTGATTATTTTCGCCTGGATGCTCGCATCAAGCGATGAAGTGGGCTCGTCGGCGATAAGGAGTCCGGGTGAAAGTATCAGGGCCCGTGCGATAACGACTCTCTGCAGTTCTCCTCCACTAAGGTGGTGGGGGTAAAGTTTAAGGAAATTATTATCTGTGGGGAGCTCAACTTCCGACAGCACTTTCTTTGCTTTTTCTTCGATTAAACGCCTGTCTGCATTCCTGTGTATCAGCATCGGCTCCATGACTGCATTAATGACGTTCAGCCGGTGGGAAACCGCAGATTCGACTTCCTGAAAAATCATCTGTGCTTTTTTATAGAAACCAAAATCCCATTTTTCTATCTTATTGTTTTCAAGATATATATGGCCGCCATCGGGTTTTACGAGCCCCATAATAATTTTGGCAAGGGTAGTTTTTCCCGAACCGCTCTTTCCAAGAAGAGTGACTGTCTCACCTTCATAAATACTTAAATATATGGATTTCAAGACTTCTAAACTATTATAGCTTTTGGATATGTTTTCAACGTTTAATAATGGTATGATTCCTCCCCTGTGGCACGCAAGCATCGTGTCCCCGTACTTTTTAAGGGGCGGCATATAAATCCTGCACAAATTGATCGCCTGTGTACACCTCGGCCAGAATGGGCATCCCTTATCAATAAATTCTGACTTCCCCCTTATACCCTGGAGGTCTTTTGTCCTATCCATGGAAGGATATGACCTTACGAGACCTCTGGTATATGGGTGGCGGGGATTGGAAAAAATTTTTTTAGTTGGTCCCGATTCTAAAATTCTTCCTCCGTATAGAACAATAACTTTTTCTGATAATTTTTTTACGGTATCAAGGTCGTGGGTCAGGAGTACAGCTGTCCTGCCGGGACTTAATTTTTTTATAACCCTTATAAGGTTGATTTTTGTATCATAGTCGAGTGACGAGGTAGGTTCGTCAAGCAGGACAAGCTCCGGTTCGGAAATATAAGCCATAGCTACAAGTATTTTTTGTTTTTCACCCATGCTTAGCTGGTGCGGATAAGAGCCGGCCCTATTGGGAGGGAAGCCAACCATTTCAAGCATTTCATTAGTCTTTGAATTATTTTTTTTACCATTTAAAATCTCGTTTAGCTGCTTATCTACGCTTATAGTGGGGTTAAGTATATTATCTATGTTCTGGAAGACCATGGAAATTTTTTTCCATCTGATTTGCCGGAGTTCCTCGTGTGTCGAACTGCATATATCAATTCCATTGAATAAGATACTTCCCGATTGTTCTGTATTATCGAACTGCTCCGTAAGAAGACCCATAATGCTCATGGCAAGGGTTGTTTTTCCGGTTCCTGATTCACCAACTATTGCGATGATTTCGCTTTTTTTTATTTCCAGGTTTAAATTCCTCAGCACTTTCTTGCTGCCATACGAAGCACTGAAGTTTTTTATTTTAAGCATCATCTAACCTCGGGTCTACTACTTTTTCTATTAAATTGCTGAGCAGCGTAAAAGAAACAAGAACCAGAGAAAGCATTATACCTGAAGGAAGCAGCCACCACAACCATACGGGCAGGTAATAAAATTCAAGGGCATTATGCATTATTGTTCCCAGACTAATTGAAGAAAGACTTGATATCCCAATAAAAGCCATTCCTGCTTCAAGAAAAACAGCAGAACGGGCGTTTTGCAAAAATGATGCCATTATTATATTACCGAGGTCAGGTATTATGTGTCTTATTAGTATATATAGCTTCTTTGCACCAAATGTCCTTGCCGAATATATATGTATTTTTTGTTTTAAAGCAATTGTTTGCCCCCTTATAATCCTTGCGCCGCCCTGCCAGCGGAAAAGGGCTATCAATATTATGAGACTTATGAGGTTAGGCCTTATGAAGGCGGAAATAAGGATGAGTATTACGAGGGAGGGGATTATAAGCATAGCATCAATGATTCTCATTATAATCTCGTCGACAATACCGCCTGTAAAACCGGAAATGACACCAACGATTACGCTGAGGGACGTAGCGATTAAACCTGCGCTGATTGATACAAATATCGATGTTCTCAGGCCGTAAATAAGTCTTGAGAAAATATCCTGCCCGAGGTCGTTTGTACCGAGTAGATGGGCAATGGATGGAGCGGAGAATATCGTTTTACTGAAAGCTCCGGGATCTTTTATAAAAAATGGAGCTATTATGACAACCAGAAGGAGCACGATAAAGATGTAAAGTGCTGCCCTGGCGCTTTTGCTCTTTTTTAAATCCCGCGTTACGCTAATATGCATAATTTATCCTCGGGTCTAATTTGACATAAAATATGTCTATTAAAAAATTAATAATTAAAACAAGCAGGGTTACAATCAAGAGACTCCCCTGGAGAACAGGATAGTCCCTGTTCAGGATGGAGTTGTAGATAAGCCCCCCCATTCCCGGATATGAAAAGACTATTTCTATGAAAAGCGCGCCCGTGATCAGGCGTGTGCCGAGATGGATACCCGACTGGGTAGCTACCGGTATAAGGGAGTTCTTTCCTGCATGCAAATATCTTATTCTTCTATCTGTAAGCCCCTTGGCCCTTGCAAGAAGCACGTAAGGTTCTTTTATATTGGATATCATGGAGCTTCTGGTAAGGAGATAGGTGGACGGGATAAAGACTATTACAAGACTGACAAGCGGAAGTATCAAATGGCTGAGGTAGTCAAAGGAAAGCCAGATGCCCGAGAGGCCAGAATATGCTTCCCTTGCGCCCTGGAATGGGAGGATTCCCATTATAACCCCGAAAATAACCAGCAGGACCGCTCCTACAAAAAATCCCGGGAAGCTGGAAGAAAAAATAACGGTAGATAAAATAAACCTGTCAATTTTCCTGCCTCTTCTCCAACCGGACTCTATGCCGAGAAATATGCCTGAGATGCCTGCAATAAGCATGGAAAGGCCCATAAGCAGAAGCGAGTAAGGGATACGGGATATTAGGATACCGGTGACAGGGTTTTTATAGTAAAAGGAATAACCAAGGTTACCCTTAAAGAGGGATATTATATATATAAAATACTGTGATAAAACTGGCTTATCCAGATTGTAGGCCTGGTTTATATAATCCTTTGCCTCATCAGATAGTTTTATCAACACTTCATCGCCATAGATAGCGCTTAAGGGGTCTCCCGGCAGGAGTCTGGGAACGACGAAATTAAGGGTTATTATTATGAAAAAAGCTATTATATAATTAAGCCATCTTTTTTTCATATCAAGTATTCTTTTATAATGCTAATTAACGAAAGCGATTTTATTTAAAGGTATCGGTATTCCTATAGCGATACCTCCTTCGTTAAAGAAGATATTAACATTTTTTTTATGGGCCCAGTACCACTTCGGATAATAAAGGGTTATAGAGGGAAGTTCCTCCGTATATATTTCCTGTATTTCATGTAAAATCTGGATCCTTGTATCCCTGTCCATTTCCTTTACCTGCATGTTTAGTAACTCTATAAGTCTATTGTTTTCAAAATAACGGACACTATTAAATCCTTCATTTATAATTACCCTGTTCAGTGATTCGGGATCTCCTCCAAGTCCTCCATGACCGCTGATTGCAATGTCAAAATCCCAGTTTTCTATTTTACTGTCGAGGGTTTTGGCTTCATAGCTCACCAGATCTATCTTTATTCCCAGACTCTCAAGATTTTCCGTTATTATGCGTGCATCCCTTTCAAAATCACCTCCGCTTACCGCGAGCTCAAATTTTAATATCTCTCCATCCTTATAATAATAGTTATTCTTCCCGATTGAAAATCCCATATCTTCCAGGATTTCTTTTGCCCTGCCGGGATTATATTCATATTGAGGGGTATTTTCATTATACCAGACGCTGTTGGCCGGGGGCATGAGGCCTGCGCTTCCTTTAACTGCAAAACCCCTTTGTGATATATCTACAATCTGGTCGTAATTTATAGCATAGGCAAGGGCATGCCTGAAAGATTTTTCTCCAATAAGTCCATCGGTATTATGGTTAAGCACCAGTTTTGCTGCCCAGATTGGCGGTTCCTGCTTGATTTCAAAACCGTTTTCTTCAAGG
>Ga0180433_10004616_pt1 | contig 19199 bp, 16 predicted proteins | sample SS_ome_8_FD_132980 | JGI IMG/M metagenome (GOLD analysis project Ga0180433, IMG submission 132980) | Hypersaline lake sediment archaeal communities from the Salton Sea, California, USA - SS_1_D_1 metaG | ecosystem: Environmental > Aquatic > Non-marine Saline and Alkaline > Hypersaline >... | reverse complement strand
GAGGAGGATACGGCATGGTAGCCCAGCTCCGAAGCTGGCTCCCGGATGCTGTGGGCGGAGTGTACTGGTTCTATGTGGATAATCAGCATATCAGTACCTATGTACCTATCTATGCAGGAGTCACTGAGATCTGTGAGGAATACAAAACCTATGATCCGGATCAGTACAGTGAACAGTCTGCCCGCTGGGGAGTGGATTTTGTGGATAATCTTCTCTATCTGAAGTGGCAGGAAGCTATCAAGGACCTCAAAGCCGCCCGTGATCCTCTGGAAAAATCTTTTTTTGAGGATATGGAAAAAGTTACTGCTGAAGCTTCCGCTTTACATCAAAAGAATCCTGAAAAAGCTAAACAGTATGTGACCGATTATTCCCAGAAATGTATGCAGAAAGCTGTACTGTTGTTTATTGATCTGAAGAAAAAACTGATTACTAAGTATACTAATAATAAGGCAGGTTTGTAATCAAAGGATAAAACATAAAGGAAAAAGGATAAAACATAAAAAAAAGAAGAAACTTAAGAACTTTAGAAAGTCAGCGTTCAGAAGCCAGAAGACAATGGCCAGAGGCCAGAGAGGCCACAGACCGAGGACGGCAGACAGCTAAGAGATGCAATCGGCGGTCTGCGGTCAGTTTAAAGTATTCTACTGACCCTAAGACTCTATGACACAAGGACTGAAAATAAATAATATTCTAAGAGTAGTACAATGAAATTTAAACCACCAAACAAATCAGAAAGATTAAATGCTATCGGATCCACTGAAAAATTATCAGAAACAGACCAGCGTGCATTTGATCCAAAAGATTTTGACCCTATACCAAAACCAAAATCAGGTGACTGGCTGGCAGAACATCAGGAAACCGGCCAGACCTTTGATCAGTTTAAACAGCAGAACTGGAAACAACCCGATAGTTCCTGCAATACAATTTACCTGCAACCTCTGGGGAGATTTCCGGAAAATAAAAGTCCTTCCTTAGAACTTTTAAGAGAGTATGTTGAAAACTACTATACTATAAGAGTAAATATTAATAAACCTCTCAATTTGAAAAAACACAAAATTATAATCCGGATTAATCCCTATGCCAGGAATATTCAAATATTAACTTCTGATGTTCTTAATATACTGAGGAATCAACTTCCCGATAATGCTTTTTGTCTTATGGGCATCAGTATGGAAGACCTCTATCCTGATCCATCCTGGAATTTTGTATTCGGACAGGCTTCCCTTAATGACCGGGTAGGTGTATACAGTTTTGCTCGTTACCATCCCGCCTTTTACCGGGAAAAACCCGATAAAAATTTCATGCACACTTTACTGAAAAGAAGCTGCAAGGTGTTGGTTCACGAAATCGGACATATGTTTGGCTTAAGCCACTGTATTTATTTCCACTGTATAATGAACGGCTCTAACCACTTGCAGGAGAGTGATACCCGTCCTCTGCATCTCTGCCCTGTATGTCTGCATAAACTGCATTACAGTATTGGATTTGATATTACAGAGCGGTATCAAAAATTACATAATTTTTATCAGCAGCATGTTTTTACTGATGAAGCTGATACAATCAAAAATCGGCTTGATTATATTTAAATAGAAGTAAATTAAATAAAGGAGTAAATCATGAAAGTCATAATGGACCTTTCAGTAGTACCCATGGGCGTTGGTGTATCTGTATCACAATATGTTGCTGTTTGTGAAAAAATATTGAAAAAAGCTGGGTTGAAGATTCATCTTCATGCCTACGGCACTAATATCGAAGGAGAATGGGATACAGTGTTTGCTGCGGTTAAGAAATGTCATGAAACCATACATCAAATGGGCGCTCCCAGGATTTCCACTAATATACGTGTCGGTACCAGAACTGACCGAAGTCAGACCATGAACGATAAAATTAAGAGTGTTGAAGATAAATTGAAGGATACATAGTGGATTAAATCCTGCATATAATACCGGAATCGGAATCGCTATCGCAATCGTAAATCGCACGTATATTCTTATTCCGCAGGGGTCGGAGCCCCTGCGGAGCAAGAAATTATAAATTTATAACGTTGCAAGCTTCGCGTCCTCTGCGTTTAGATTTTGTCTTTAGACAGCCCCGAGTGAGAAAATTTATTTGAAGAGACAGAAATATCAAACACATTACTGGAAAAAATATTAAATAAATATGATTTAAAAAATAATTATATGAAGTTTAAGGAAAAATTCTATGGGTCATAAAAAAATGAATAGAACATATTCAGCTTCAAGACATGCTTCCAAGGTTTTTGAAGCGAAAGATAAATATCATAAAGATCAAGCTAAGTTACCTATTGAAAAAAAAATAAAAATTCTTATTGAACTTCAAAAAATGGTTATAAACATACAAAACAACCGCGATAATGATAAATCAAAGTTTGTTTGGGAAATTAAATAAACTTATTAATATTTACTTTGTGATCTTTGTTTTTTTCTCTTTGGTTTAATGTTTTCTTAAACTTTCTGGACAAGCCTAATCTAAATTTAATCTACCATCTCCTCAATCTCATCCATGGTCCGATTCATAGCTTCCATGGTCAGATCAAACGGTTCAGAGGAGCTCATATCCACTCCTGCTTTCTTCAGAAGATTAATAGGATAATCGGATCCACCGGCTTTTAAGAAGTTTAAATATCTTCCCACACTTCCTTCCTCACCATTAATGATTTTTTCTGCCAGAGCTGTAGAGGCAGTAAAAGAAGTGGCATACTGATACACATAAAAATTATAATAAAAATGAGGTACATAGGCCCATTCCACCGGGACAGGTTGTTCAATTACACAGATACTCTTTTCATGTCCGTAATACTTCTTTAAAATATCCTCATACATCCCAGTTAAACTTTCACCACTCAGAGACTTTCCGTTTTCTACTTTCTCATGTATCATCAGCTCAAACTCAGCAAACTGTGATTGGCGGAAAACTGTTCCTTTGATTCCGTCCAGATACTCCATAAGAAGTGAAAGTCTGATGTTTTTATCGTCAATTGTCTGAAGCATTTTTTCTTTTAATAGAATTTCATTAAGTGTGGAGGCCACTTCTGCTACAAAAACGGAATAATCTGCTGTGGGGTAAGGCTGCGTCTTATTGGAAAAATAACTGTGCATGGTATGCCCCAGCTCATGAGCCAGGGTGCTGACATCATTGTACTGATCATTATAATTAAGCAGAATATAGGGATGAATATCATACACATTTCCATTACTGTATGCACCGGAACGTTTACCTGTTGACGGATAAACATCTATCCATCGGTTTTTCCGGGCATGTTCAACTACCTGTACATACTCTTTTCCTAATATTTTCACTGCATCAATAATTAAATCCCAGGCTCTGGTGATACTGTATTTCAATTCAATATCTTTGACCACAGGAGCATATAAATCCGAATATTTCAGCGTATCCACATCCAGCATTCTCTGTTTCAGTTTTAAATAACGGTGAAAATATCTCAGATTCTTATTCACATTATCAATCAGGGAATGATATACCTCCACATGTATATTATCAGGATCAACGGCTCTGTGCAGCGAAGATTCATATCCCCGGGACTGCGCGTAAAAAATATCCTTTTTTATCTGAGTGTAAAGTTGAACTCCAAAGGTCCCTTTAAATTTTTCCAGACTGCCGAAAAATGCCTGAAACACTTTTTCCCGGTCTTTTCGATCCGGCAATGCCCTGGACCTGGCAAATCCGGCCTGATCAAGCTTAACCTTGCTGCCGTCACTGAGTTCTATCTCCGGATAATCGAATTCTGCATTACTGAAGATAGAAAATACTGCATAGGGACCTTCAGCAATCATATGTGCCCGGGCAAGAATCTTCTCTTCATTTTCAGAGAGCATATGTTCTCGTCTCCGCATAATATCACGAAGAAAAAAGGCATACTTATTAAGTTCATCCTTCTCCTTAATAAATCTTTCAATCAACCCTTTATCACAAGCAGCTATTTCCGGTTCAAAAAAAGAAAATTCAGTTGCGTATTCAGTATAAAGCTGCTCTAACTCCTGTTTTTTCTCAATATACTCAGATTTTCTGATATCCTCATCAGATTTCATTGAAGCATAACTGTAAAGTCGGGAAAATTCCTTCTGCATATGACTTTGAAACTCAACACATTTCAGAAGGAATTCAGCAGAAGAAGACAGTTTTCCTTTATACTGAGTAATTTCCTTTATCCTGGAAGACCATTTCTGTTTTTCTTTTTCCCATTCCTTATCTGAAGCATAGATATCGGTCAAATCCCATTTAAACTTATCAGAAATTTGTTTTATTTTTCGTAACTGACTTCTTTCCGGTTTAAAAACCGAAACAGTATAAAGATTCATACTTTACCTCTTATGCTAAAAAAATGCCCGACATATTCAAGATGCCGGGCATTTTTTTATTAACGTATAGTATAGTAACTGTATGACTAATAACAATTACTATATATTTGTAAAAACAGTTGTATTAAATTAAATCATTATGATTTATTTTAATACATACCGCCTCCCATTCCGCCCATTCCTCCTGGAGGCATAGCTGGAGCACCGCCACCTTTATCTTCTTCAGGTTTGTCAGCAACCACAGCTTCCGTGGTCAGCATTAAACTGGAAACACTGGCAGCGTTTTCAAGAGCAGTTCTGACAACCTTGGTAGGATCAATAACACCAGCCTTTATCAGATCTTCATATTTTTCAGTCTGAGCATTAAAACCAATTTCTATACTTTTTTCTTTAAGTTTCTGAACAACCAGTGATCCTTCCATACCAGTATTATTGACAATTTGTCTTACCGGCTCTTCCAATGCCTTCTTAATAATCTCAACTCCAACCTGCTGATCACCTTTAAGTTTTAAATTATCAAGAGCTGCAATTGAACGAAGCAGAGGTATTCCTCCACCTGCAACAATACCTTCTTCTACTGCTGCACGTGTGGCATGAAGTGCATCTTCCACTCTGGCTTTCTTTTCTTTCATTTCTACTTCTGTTGCTGCGCCGACATTAAGAACAGCTACTCCACCGGAAAGTTTTGCTACTCGTTCCTGGAGTTTTTCCCTGTCATAATCTGAACTCGTTCCTTCAATCTGTTTCTTGATCTGTTTTATTCGTTCCTGGATATCTTTTGTGGATCCGGCACCTTCAACAACTGTTGTATTGTCTTTGTCAATTCTTACTCTCTTGGCAGATCCAAGGTCTTCTACAGTAGCATTTTCTAATTTGAAACCAGCTTCCTCTGCAATAACCTGTCCTTTGGTAAGCACTGCAATATCTTCCAGCATTGCTTTTCTGCGATCACCAAATCCTGGAGCTTTAACAGCAGCTACCTTCAATGTACCTTTGAGTTTATTTACTGCCAGGGTTGCAAGTGCTTCGCCTTCAACATCTTCGGCAATAATGAGAAGGGCTTTACCCATCTGAGAAACTTTTTCCAGAATGGGCAGTAAATCTTTCATAGCACTGATCTTTTTATCATGGATCAAAATAAGCGGATCATCCAGAACAGCTTCCATCGTATCAGAATCTGTCACAAAATAAGGTGAAATATATCCCCGGTCAAACTGCATTCCTTCCACTACATCCATAGTGGTATCAATCGTTTTTGATTCTTCCACAGTGATTACACCATCTTTACCAACTTTCTCCATGGCATTTGCAATTAATTCACCAATAGTTGTATCATTATTTGCAGAAACAGCTCCTACCTGGGAGATTTCTTTCTGACCGGAAACAGTTTTACTCATTTTCTCAATTTCTTCTACCACTTTTTTAACAGCTTCACCAATTCCGCGTTTTAAATCCATAGGATTAGCACCGGCAGTAACATTTTTTAACCCTTCATTAAAAATTTTCTGTGCTAAAACTGTAGCAGTAGTTGTACCGTCACCTGCTACATCACTGGTCTTAGATGCAACTTCTTTTACCATCTGTGCACCCATATTCTCATAGGGATCTTCCAGTTCAATTTCCTTTGCAACAGTTACTCCGTCTTTAGTTACTGTCTGAGCTCCAAATTTCTTTTCAATAACAACATTACGGCCTTTAGGACCTAATGTTACTTTTACAGCGCCGGCCAGTTTATCAACACCTTCTTTCAGAGCTTGTCTGGCATCAGCGCCAAATTCAATAATTTTTGCCATAGTTATCTATCCTCCTTAATTTTATTCAATTATAGCAAGTATGTCATCTTCTCTAACGATTAGATATTCCTTATTATCAATATTCACCTCACTTCCTGAATATTTCCCATAAAGAACTGAATCTCCTTTTTTAACAGTCATTGAGATTACATTGCCTGAATCAGAGGCCTTTCCCGGACCTACAGCTACTACTTTCCCTTTTTGTGGTTTTTCTTTAGCTGTATCAGGAATAATAATACCCCCTTTAACTTTGTCTTCGGCAGGGGCAGGCTCAATAACGACTCTGTCTGCTAAAGGTTTAATTTTCATCTACGTTCCTCCTTGATTATTTTATTTATTATTTTTTTATTACCTGTTAGCACTCTTAATAGGAGAGTGCTAAAATCAATGTATAATTTATAAAATTATATTAAAATGTCAAGTTTTTTTTATTTCAATTTTAAAAAAATTTTATTATATTAAAAAATTAATTCATATTATTAATCAAAAGAAAGGGAATACTATGAACTGTAAAAAAATTATGTTGATTTTTTCAGTGGTAATTTTATTCGTTGTTTTCAATGTACAGCTTTCAGCTCAATGTGACCGCCCTGATGTTACTCACAGGGATAAATGTACGGTAGTTATGGTTGGAAAAGATGCCTCAACTGACGGTTCTGTAATGACAACTCATACCTGTGACTGCGGACTGTGTGACTGGACCTGGCGCTATGTTCCGCCTGCAGAGCATGAACCTGATGCAAAAAGAAAAATATATTATTTCAATCAGTTTAAAACTGACCCTCCGGAAATGGGTTTGAAATGGGATGCCATTGAAGACAATTTTACCGGTCTTGAAATCCCCCAGGTTGAGCATACCTATGGATACAAACATGGTGCTTTTGGATATATGAACGATAATCAGGTAGCATTGGGAGAATCAACCATCGGATGCAGAGATGAAATGGAAAATCAGACTCCAACCCCGAAATTCGATATTACTATGCTTACTCTCATTGCTATGGAAAGAGCCAAAACAGCCAGACACGCAATAAAAATAATGGGAAAGTTAGCTGAAAAATATGGTTATGGACATACTGATACCGGTGAAATGCTGGCATTAGCAGATCCGGACGAAGTATGGGTTTTTGAAATTATGCCGGTAGGACCTTTATGGACTCCTAACAGCGGTAAACCTGGTGCAATCTGGTGTGCTCAGAGAGTACCTGATGATCACGTAAGTGTCTGCCCCAATGAATCCAGAATCGGAGAGATAGACCTGGATAAGGAAAATTATTTCATGGCTTCCGAAAATGTTAAATCATATGCTATTGAACGTGGCTACTGGAACACTGACAGCGGTGAACCGTTCAGCTGGAAAAAAGCGTATTCCCCCAGCGAAGGAAGTGCTGCAAGCACTAATGGATATCATGGACGGATGTGGAGATTTTTTGATCTGGTAGCACCTTCCAAAAACTTCAGTGATGAAAGACCAAATATGGATTTCCCCTTTTCTGTCAAACCTGACAAAAAAATTTCTGTATCTGATGTTATAGAGATACTGCGGGATAATTACGAAGGAACTCCCTATTATACAGCCAGAGGATTGCAGGGCGGTCCTTTTGAGAATCCTAATCGTCTTCCCTATGGTTTTAAATTAGAAGATAAAAAATACAATCTTGGCCGTGCCATCGATGTGAACCGGGCAGAATATGTGACTATTACCCAGTGCAGAGACTGGCTGCCTGATCCCATTGGTGGAATAATATGGTTACTGTTCGGTGCTCAGGATACCGGCTGTCTTATGCCTTTCTACTGTGGAGTCAACAGGATCCCGCACTCATTTGAGATTGGAGATCACTGGCATTTTAACAGAGAATCTGCCCGCTGGGCATTTGATTATGTCGATTTTCATACCCAGGTTGTGTATTCTCATGCGATAAAAGAAGTAAGGAAAGCTCAGAAAGAATGGGAAGACAGTGCTATAGAGAGAACCACTTATATTGATGAGAGAGCCGTAAAACTTCATAAAAAAGATCCTGCTCAAGCAATTGAATATCTCAGTGATTACTGTAACAATAATGCAAATCTGGTTATTGACGCCTGGTGGGAGCTTGGAGACCAACTTCTGGTTCAGTTCAATCATTTATGGCATTACAATATTAAAGAAAGAAAAAGAGAATCCTTAACCTATCCTGACTGGTGGCTAAAAGAGCTCATTAAATACAATGATTTAAAGCCAGTGGAAGAGTAAAATCTGTTTATAACCCACTAAAAACACGAAATACACAAAAAAATATCAATTTTGTGTATTTCGTGTATTCTGTGGGTAATTAATCCATAAAATAAGATAATAAAATTTGATACTTAATAAATTTTGGAGGATATATAATGAATATACCAGTGAAAAAAATAGTTTCTTTGATGATTTCAATGTTATTTGTTTTCCCATTATTATTATTATCTCAGAACGAGATACCAGAATGTGATATGCCTGTACTTACAACCTCAGCAGGACAAAGTGCTGATATAAATACACTAAATGTTATTCTGGAACAGGCAGGTATAAACTATGACTATTGTGATGTTCCTACTGTTGAAATGATAAAGGATGGAGTGGGACTGGGAGGCAGAGAATCAGGTGAGGGATTTCATGTTGAGATAAACACTGATCTGGAAAAATTTGAAAAAGGCAGTGCTTACAAAACCATAATCTTTGCTATAGGTGCAAGTCTGAAAGGTATGGGTGCTTCCGGTCTTACTGTAGAAGATGAGATCAAAAGACTTGAAAGTATAATTGAATACTGTCAGAAAAATGACATTTTTATTATTGCAGTTCATGTAGGAGGAGAGTCAAAACGGGGAGCAAAGGGAAGCGATAATGAAAAAATGATAGATACTGTTGCCCCCCAGTCTGATTATATTATCACTGTCAAAGACAGTAACAAAGACGATCGTTTTACCAACATTTCCGAACAAAATGAAATACCGTTTACTGAAGTTGAATATGCACTGGATATAGTTTCATTAATGGAAAAGATTTTTTCAGAAAAATAACATATATTCTATTCAGTATTTCTATCTCCTGGAAAAAAGACGTTGATATTATAATCTGCAATAATTAATAATTAGGAATAGATATGTATATACAAATTTCAGCAATCTTGCTAATAATGGCAGCAGCCTATACTATAGCTAACCTAAAAAAACTTTCTGTAGAACTCTGTATATTATGTTCTGCCATAGCCGGAGGGATTACCGGTGCTATTTTTGCCACTCCTCCCATAATCCAGCTGCCGCGCCATTTAGTAGAGGGCACCTTTGTTTATCTGGATATCATGTTAGTCTTCGTTACTGCAACTATTTTTATTAACCTGATGGTAGAAGCAGGAAGTGTAAATTTTGTTGTTCGTAGTATAATAAAATTTTTTCATAACAAAAGAATAATTGCTCTTCTTTTAATAATGATAGTAATACTCATTCCCGGTGCTTTGACTGGCGCCGGAAGCGTTTCAGTGCTCACAGTGGGAACTCCTTGTGCTTTAGCTTTAGGACATCTGGGAATATCAAAGAAAAGAACAGCTGCAATTTTATTTATAGTTGCCGGCCTGAGTGCTGCTGCCCCTCCGGTTAATATCTGGGCTATGATCGTGTCAGCAGGTACTGCTATCCCTTATGTGGGTTTTGAATTTACATTAGGTATTCCTGTCCTCCTTCTGGGAACTTTTACCATGCTGACACTTGGTTTAAAACAAGAAGGGAAGGTTGATCTTGAAACTATATTAAAAAAATTACCTGCAGTCCCTGAAAAAATGCGATGGTGGAGAGTTGCTATACCGTTTTTGGTTTTCTTCGGTCTTATTATTATTTCTCGTATACTTCCTTTTAGTATCCCGATACTGGGATTACCTCTTGAATTTGTGATTGCTTCAGTAATAGCATTAATAATAAGTCCTAAAAAAATAAATATACTCACACTCTCCAGGGATACAGTAAAAAAACTCACTCCTCTTCTTGCTACTATGGCTGTTGTTGGTTCTCTGCAGCAAATAATGACGGTAACCGGGGTAAAGGGACTTATTTCCTACGCTGTCATCAGTACTCCCTTAGTATTGCTCTATATCCTGCTTATTTTTATTATTCCTGTTTCTGAAGGAGTGCTGACGTATGGAGGAGCAGCAATTATAGGGATACCGCTGGTATGGTTTCTTGATTCCATTGGATTACATGCAACAGTAGTCATTGCAGGTTTAAGTCTGTTATGGCCACTGGGAGACGGACTTCCTCCTACTGCTCTTATTGGAAGACTGACTGTTATGATGACTGATTATAAAGACAGCTATTGGTCATTTCTGAAAAAAACCTGGCTGCCCTGGATCGTGATAACCATTGTAGGCATTCTAATGGTCATATTCAGTGCAAAACTTTCATTTTTAGTTAAATGGAGCATGTAAGTAAATAAAAAAAACGAAAATAGAAGTTTGAGTTTAAATAAAGGGGAATATGGAAAATGGAAAAAGGAAAATGGAAGGAAAAGGTTTAAGGGTAAAGGATTCAGCTATTATGAATTCTTAGTCTTTATTCTTTGGTCTTTATTCTTCTTCCATTTACCCTATTCCCTGTTCTATTTTTAAAACAGTAAAAAAGGATACATTCAATGAATATTATTATGATTCTCTACTATCTGATTTCAATCTTTACTTCCGTTATGCTTATCTGGAATCTTGTTCGGGAAAAAACCAGTGTTCAGAAAATAATTTTATACCTGATTGTTCTGATTCCTCTGGTACTGAGGATATTCCGGATAAGATAAAATAAAATAAATAAAAAACTTAAACTTGAACATTAAAATTAAAAATGAAAAAAAATAACATTGATTTACCATTTTAAAAATAAATTAAATGATAAGGTCATATTAAAAACCCACTAAAGACACAAAATGCACTAAATATAAAACATAGATTCACTAAAATATTTAGTGTATTTCGTAGGAGATTTCTTATTTGACTGCACAAGAATTATTTAATATTAAGAATACTCAGCAAGGAGTAAAAAATGTCAAAAATTAACTACATAAAAATAATACTGACAATTCTGACTATTGCTGTAATGGTAATTTCAGGTATTCAGTTTTATAATCATCGTCATTATAAACTCCCCATCGTTGCCGGAAAAGGAGTGACTAGAATCGAAATGTTAAGTGAATACTGCAAGAGCTTGAAAGGAACCGTGGCAGATACAAAAATATTTTATCTTGAAGGCAAAGAAAAAGGAGGTACAACATTATTTATTGCCAACACCCATTCCAATGAACCAGCGGCAATTCTTACTGCTTTGATTTTTATCGAAAACTGTGTAGTTGAAAAAGGAACCTTGATAATTATCCCCCAATTTAACAACAGTGGCAGCAGAAATACAAAACCAGGAGACGGATATCCGCTCTTCTTTGAAATACCTACCCAATGGGGTACAAAAAAATTCAGAATGGGAAACAGAAATGCTGCTCCGCTTGATCAATGGCCAGACCCGGATGTGTATGTCCACTATCCGGACCGACAGCTTCTATCCTATCTGGATGTAAGAAATACAAACAGGACCTGGCCTGGCAGACCTGACGGACCGCGCATGGAACAAGTTACCTATGCAGCAATGGAATTGATGAGACAGAAAAATGTAGATGTGGCTATAGATATCCACGGTGCAGAAACCATGTTTCCGGTAACGAACTGTATTGTTGCTCCTGAGAAATCCATGCGTATTGCAACCATGGTTGCTCTTACTGTTAAAGCAATGGAAGGGTTTGAAAATCATGTAGAACCCTCACCAAAAAATTTCAGAGGACTTTCTCACAGAGAAATTGGGGATTATTCAGAGAATACAAAACCCTTCTTACTAGAAGCTCCAATTCCGTTTTTAGATCAGCCAACAGGTCCCAAAACAGAAGATCTATTACTGAATGGCAAAGATCCCTTTCTTCTGAGTCTGGCCAAACAAAAAAAATTATTCGTCCCCTATGATTCAACCGGATGGCCCATGAAAAAACGGGTGGGTCAGCATTGTTCTGTAATTCAGGAAATAATTAAACAGTTTTCCAACAGAAATCCTGAAAAATCCATAACTTTTAACGGGGTACCACGATATAAAAAAGTAGTTGATAAAGGTGTGGGATTTTTTTATCAGGATCCTGAAAAAACTGATAAAGATAATATCTTCTATAATTGATTCATAAATGTTTTATATGTGGATTTTATTTTTTTTCATCTTTATCTTCTTGTTGCTTTTAGAATCGATACAGCTCAATAAAAGAAGAGAATCCATTCCTTTAAGAATTACTGTAACCGGAATAAGAGGCAAAACCAGTGTAGTGCGACTATTAGCATCGGTATTAAGAGAGGATGGCAAAAATGTAGTAGCGAAAACAACCGGTTCACAACCATGTATTATTTACAAAGATGGTACTGAAGCGGTACTGAAAAGACGGGGTTTACCTACTATCCTGGAGCAAAAAAAACTCATAAAGATTGCCCATAGAAATAATGCTGAAGTGATAGTTAGTGAAATAATGAGTATACATCCGGAAAACCATTTTATTGAATCACAGAAGATTCTAAAACCTCATATAGTTATTCTGACCAATATACGTTTAGATCATACAGAAGCAATGGGAAACACAAAGGAAGAGATTGCCAGAGTGTTCTGTCTGGATATTCCTGAGAAAGCAACGGTATTTATTCCTGAGAAAGAAAAAAACTCAGTAATTCTGAAATCTCCCCAAGAAAAACAGAGTACATGTATTGAGGTAAAAAAAAATATTTCAGAAACTCATTTTGACTCTATTCAAAAATTACCTCATCATGTCTTCCCCGAAGATGTGGATATAATCTGTTCAGTCTGCAATTATTTGAATATCAACAAAAATAGTATAGAGAATGGCATTATGAATGTATCATCAGATATTGGATCATTAAAAATCTGGACGTATCAAAAGAATAAAAAAAATTTATTTTTAATAAACGGTTTTGGAGCAAATGATCCGCAATCCACTCTGAAAACAATTTCTAAAATAAAAAATAAATTACCTGCAAATCCAAAAATCACCGGATTACTCTGTTTAAGAAAAGACCGGGGAGACCGAACCCTGCAGTGGGTAACTTTCCTGAAAAACAACCTGGGGAAAATATTTAATACACTTTTTATTTCAGGCGGACATTCAATATATGTAAAGAAAAAACTTGAACATTCAATACTTATTACATCAAAAAATCCTGAGATAATAACGGATCAAATCTGTTCTCACCTAAAAGATCAGTCTATACTCTTAGGATTTGGAAATTTCAAGGAAACCGGGGACAGACTCGTTAATTACTGGGAGAAAATAGGTGATAAATATTAGGTATATGTAAAAAATACAAGAAAAGAAATAAGTAATATTATCTTGTATGATACTAACAACATAAAAAAACTGAAAATTAAAATTATTTAAACCCATGGAATACGGACTCACATTTATTGGCTTGCTGCTGTCATTGCTGTTTATCGGCATTACCGGAATCTATCCCGGCGGGATTATCGTACCAAGTTATCTTGTTCTTTTTATTCAGCAGCCTGAAAGAATTGCTGGTACCATTATCACAGCTTTTCTGGCTACTCTCTGCTATAAATTTTTTTCCCGCTATGTAATCTTATTTGGTAAAAGGAGATTCGTATTTATACTGATGACAGCAGGAATATGGGTTTATATTTGGTATACATTATTCCCGGTTCTGCTTCCCCAATCTGTTGAATTCAGAGTGATAGGATGGGTGATACCGGGACTTATCGCCAATCATTTTGAAAGACAAGGTATACTTATCACTATTTGTTCATTGATCACCGTAACAGTGATGATTTTTGTTATCGTAAAAATTATCAGCTTGTGTATGGGAATATAGATATACAGCAGATAGATAAAAACTCAGAACTTAAGAACGTGAGAGCTTAAAAGCTTTAGAATACTAGCGTTAAGAAGCCAGTTGTCAGATCACAGAAATCAGAATAGACCGCGGACGGCAGACAGCAGACCGCACTTCATGGATCAAGCATGAAGATAGGGTCAATGATCTCTGTAAATGATTAGATATTAGATTATTATAGATTGTTTATATTATCTATATTTAACAAAACCATAAAAATAATACTTTTTTACTGAATATGAATTATAAAAGTAACAATAAATTTAAAAGAAAGATCATTTATGCAGCTGCTGTAAGTATCGCAGTATACATTTTATTAATATATATCATACCTTCTACTAAATTCCCTGTTTCAAAGCCTTCGTATACTGCCTCCCAGAAAATGGAAGAAGCTATATCAGTGGTCAGAAGTTATTTAAATGAGAAAAATATATCCATCAACAAAAAAATTGATCCCAATCTGACTGGATTAATTGGCAGTAATCAAACTGAACTGACTACTTCCCTGGGGCATCTGGAAGCTAAAAGAACCACTACTAATCCAAATTTTGCCGGCCTTATTGTCTTTCTGTTATCAAAAGCCGGAGTACATAAAGGAGACAGAGTTGCTATTGGATCATCAGCCTCATTCCCCGCTTTGATGATAGCTTCGGTCTGCGGCGTTGAATCAATGGGAGCAATCCCTATAACCATAGTCTCTATGGGCTCATCTTCTTATGGGGCAAATAATCCTGAATTTAATATTTTGCATATCTATGAACTTTTATTTGAAAAAAAAATATTCTCTAATAAACCAGCTGCTGTATCGCTAGGGGGTGAAGCTGATATTGGTAAAAATATGGATAATCGACTTAAACAGGAACTTGTCAGTCAAATCTCAGAAAGCAATGTACCTTTTATCTTCGAAAACACTTTAAGGCAATCAATAAAAAAACGTATGTATATTTATAATAGAGAGTCAGATCCTGAAGGAATTAGTGCTTTTATAAATTGCGGAGGAAGTTTAGCTAACCTTGGAACCAGCTCATTAATTCTGAGACTGGAACCTGGTCTGATCAATTATGCAAAAATTCCCGAAGAAGACAAACGAGGAGTACTATTCGAAATGGCAGTAAAAGGGATACCCTGCATACATTTTCTTTATATAAAAGGATTGATCCAAAAATATAATCTGGAATGGGATCCTGTCCCTTTACCCTCACCAAAAGGTTACTCAGATATAAAACAGAAAAATAATAAATCAATTATTGTATTGATTATATGTTTAACTTATGTAACGATAATTGTATTTATAATAAATAAATAACTTGCATTTTTTATCAATTTTTTTTAATTTATTAATTATGAATAATAACTTTCCTAGATTGACATTAATTTACTTTTGTTTTTTTATTAAAAATTCTTTGACATTTATAATAGTTTTGAAGAAGGAATTTGTATGATACATTGCTTATTAATGGCAGGAGGATCCGGTACCAGATTCTGGCCAAAAAGCAGAGAAAAAAAAGCAAAACAATTTTTAAATATATACGGAAAGAATTCCTTAATTGAAAATACAATATCCCGTTTTGAAAAAATAGTACCCTCTGATAAAATTTATATTGTCACCAAAAAATCACAAAAAGAAGAAATAAAAAAATATATTCATAACATTCCCTTAAATAATGTAATCTTCGAACCAGTTGGTAAAAATACTGCTCCCTGTATAGGGCTGGGGGCATTGTTTATCCAGTCAAAAGATCCTGAAAGTATAATAATTGTTTCTCCAGCTGATCATCTTATTCAAAAAGAAAAAATTTTTATTCAAACTATTAATGCTGGAGTAAAAGTGGCACAAGACAATAACTGTTTTGTTACCATCGGTATTACACCTGACCGCCCTGCAACTGGTTATGGTTATATTCAAGGTAATAAAAAGATTAGAACTGTAAATAACATTAACGTTTATACAGTCAGTACATTTGCTGAGAAACCTGATGTTGAAACTGCTCAGAGATTTATAAACAGTGGTGATTTCTACTGGAACAGCGGAATTTTTATTTTTAAAATACAAACTTATTTTAAAGCTGTAAAAAAATTTCTTCCTGATTTATATAAAGCATTAATGGATATTAAATCTTCTATAACAAAAAATGACTTTGAAAAAAGATTAAATAAAATTTATCCTACATTAAAACCCACATCTATTGATAATGGGATTATGGAAAAGGCGGATAATGTTTGTGTAGTAAAAGGTAATTTCCCATGGAGTGACCTGGGAAGCTGGGAACAAGTATATCAATTAAGTAAAAAAAATAATAACGGAAATTCAATAAATGGTAAAGTAATAACCAAAGATGTTAAAAATTCTTATATAGATATAGATACAGACAAAATGATTGCTGTAGTAGGTTTAGAAGATGTTATTATTGTACAAAATCAAGATGCAACAATTGTCTGTCGTAAAGATAAATCAGAAGATATTAAAGATATTGTTGAAGAATTAAAGAAAAAAAAGCTAAACAAATATTTATAGTAAATCATTGGAGTTCTTATGGATAAGGTTAATCTCGCAAAATTTTTCCGTGAAGAATTATTTATACCTTCATTAAAATCCAAAACCAAAAAAAACGTGATAAAAGAGTTAATTCATCCTTTAATTAAGTTAAATGTAATTAAAAATGAATCGATTTTATATCAGACATTAATTAAACGAGAAACGCTTGGCAGTACAGGAATTGGAAAAGGTGTAGCTGTTCCCCATTGCAGAACCCTTACTGTTTCAGATATATACATTGTGTATGGTTTATCCAAAAAAGGTATCCCATTTGATGCTATTGATAATAAAGATGTACACATTTTTTTTCTTATCGTAGCTCCGCCTCAGGATAAGAATAATCGATATTTACCTTTATTAGGAAAAATTGTAGAAATTGTAAAAGATTCTAAAATGCATAAGGCTCTATCAAAAATTGAAGATTATAATTCTTTAATAGAAATCATAAAAAATAAGTAGAATATGCCTAAATCACAATTAGAACTTTTAGTAATGTATCAGGATATTGATTTAATGCTCCGGGATTCCGAACAGGAAAAAGGAGAATTAGGATTTCAAATTGAAGGAAAAGAAAAACTGGAAAGTGCTCTGAATGATCTGGCTAAAAAGATAAACCCATCGTTACTGAGAACCTACAAAAAATTAAGAACCAGATATAAACATGTTATTGTACCGGTTAAAAATAATGTATGTCTGGGTTGTTTTGCAAAATTACCAACATCTTATTCCATGGTGGGAAGAAAAGATGACAGGATCATTAAATGTGAACAATGCGGACGTATATTATACTGGCTGGATTAAAAATCTACTGTATTACTGATTATTTCGAAAATTTAACTATATCCTTCATAATTGAAATTTAATGACTTAAAAAATACGGAAGACATAAATATTACTAAAATAGCATATCATTTAATATCTTCCGTATTTTATACATTAACCTATTAAATGTTATATTTTATTCTAACCCTCTCTTTTGGAGAAGATACTTAACCTTAGGTTCAGCACCCCTGAATCTTTTATATAAAACCATAGGATCTTCGGATCCTCCTTTTTCAAGAATCTTTTCCCGGAAAGAAAGAGCAGTCTCTTTATCAAAAACCGATGTTTCCTTAAAAGCATGGAAAGCATCACAGTCCAGAACTTCAGACCATATATAACTATAGTATCCTGCAGAATAGCCGCCGGAAAATATATGACCAAAATACGGACTTCTGTACCTCACTACAATCTCCGGAATCAATCCGATTTTATCCATCATCTTATTTTCAAATGCCAATACATCTTTCTCTTCCGGTTCAGTCAAAGTATGCCAGAACATATCAAGATAAGCAGCTGAGAGATATTCCACAGTAGCAAAACCCTGATTAAAAAAACCTGCTTTTTTGATTTTATCAACTAAATCAGTTGGAATAACCTTATCAGTTTCATAATGCCTTGCATACACTTTGAGCAATTCTGGTTCTGTAACCCAGTGTTCCATTATCTGAGAAGGTAACTCTACAAAATCTCTGGAAACAGAGGTACCTGAAAGTTTTCTGTAAGTGCAGTTGGACAGTAATCCATGCAGCCCGTGGCCAAATTCATGAAACATGGTATTAACCTGATCTAAAGTTAAAAGTGCTGGCTGTCCTTCTGATGGTTTGGTAAGATTTAAATTATTGGTAATAATGGGTCCAACCCAGTTACCATCTATATTGGATTGTTTTCTGAAACTGTTCATCCAGGCTCCGCCCCTTTTGGTTGACCTGGAAAAATAATCAGTATAAAAGACACCAATATGAGTACCATCTGCTTCTTCAACTTCATATACTTTCACATCCTTATGATATGTGGGCAGATCATCTCTCTCTATGAAATTAATCCCATAGAGTTTATTTGCCAGATAAAAAATTCCTTTCCTGACATTCTCTAATTCAAAATAAGGTTTTAACTGTTCATCACTGAGTGCATACTTTTTCTGCTTTAATTTTTCTGCATAGAACCACCAATCCCAGGGCTGGAGATCAAACTCTTTTCCTTCTTCATTAATGATTTGCTGAAGCTCTTCAGCCTCTTTTTTGGCTTTTTCAAGACCTGGTTTCCAGATCTTATCAAGAAGATCAAATACATTTTCAGATTTCTTTGCCATGTTTTCTTCCAGAATATAATGAGCATGGGTCTTGTATCCTAAGAGATGAGCTCTTTTAATTCGCAAAGAAACAATCTGAGAAACAATATCTTTATTATCAAGTTCATTATTATTATTGCCCCGGTTAATATACCCTTTAAAAATCTTTTCCCGTAAATCACGTTTGGTTGAATAGGTTAGGAAGGGTGTAATACTGGATCTGTGCAGAGTAAACACCCATTTATTTTCATACCCAAGTTCCTTTGCTGCATTAGATGCAGCGTCCCTTATTGACTGCGGCAGCCCGTCCAGTTCTTTTTCATCTTCTATCACCAATTCAAATTTATTATTTTCTTTTAGAATGTGCTCACCAAATTCCACGGATAAAACAGAAAGCTTTTCATTGATTTTCCTAAGCTCCTCTTTTTTCTTATCACTGAGATTGGCTCCTCCTCTGACAAAATCTTTATAATATTCTTCTGTAAGAGT
>Ga0180433_10004614_pt1 | contig 19203 bp, 22 predicted proteins | sample SS_ome_8_FD_132980 | JGI IMG/M metagenome (GOLD analysis project Ga0180433, IMG submission 132980) | Hypersaline lake sediment archaeal communities from the Salton Sea, California, USA - SS_1_D_1 metaG | ecosystem: Environmental > Aquatic > Non-marine Saline and Alkaline > Hypersaline >... | reverse complement strand
TATGTTACTTGGCCAACTTCGAAAGTTGCAAAAACTTCCGTCCATCGTAAAATCATTTTTTCATCACCCTGAATGCTCATACATACTTGCATAATGTTTAAAGAATTATGATCTCATTAGTAATATACTCGCTATAGCTTGAATCCAGGGTTGAGCCTGGGATCGGTTTAATGACCGGATGGTCCTTCACTTCAGCAAAAACCTCATTACCCAATGAAAAAACAAATAAACTCAATACAAAAAGCCAAATTTCTTTCTTCATATTTTTGCCTCTTCCCGTGTTAAAATGTTGTAATCAACTCAACGCCTGAATATCAGTACACCATTTATGATTTCTTGCCACGTTCTTTAATAAAAAATCAGTAGGTTAGCTGACAGGTCTCTAATGGAAATCAAAGAAAATGTCAATCCTGGGACGGGAAAACGGTAGTTTTCAAAGATACCTTTTAAGAAACGATAAAATATGGAATCTCAGATAGTTGCCTGTGATAGCAGAAATTGTAGCTGCAAGCCGCTTAGTTGCAGCTAGTATACATGGGCATTGAAGCAGAAAGGCAGTCCATGAAGACCTGCCTTTTCTCCCGTGGAAAACATACCAGGTATTACAGCGGTTCAAAGGAGAACTTCTGCCCTCCAATGGACAACTCATACATAAGACCTCCTTTGAGGTGAACGAAGGTCGCCATTCCCTTATTATAGTCCGTTTCTGCGTGGACACCGGTCTTGGGGCCAGCACTGGCCCCGGCACTCGCACCCTTGGTCCCCACCTGCGCCTGTCCTCCTGCCGTAATAACGGCAGCCTGAGCGTTAGCGTCAAACTCAAAACTACCACTTGTAAATTCATCATAGGCCCGCTTGTCTTTAAAGAAGATGATCTCGCTGAAAGCCTCGCCGCCCAACTGGAATCCTATCGATCCTTCCACGACAGATGTTTTTCCCGTAACCTTGCCCCCCCGATAGACTTGGCCTTTGCCGTAAGACCCTCCTATAACAAAACCTGCCTTTCCAATAGTCGGAAAAACCGCGTAGCCGTAAGCATTCTTGAAGAACTTTGCTACTGCCGGAGATTGTCGAAACACTCTAATAGTACTCGAATAGTCCTTCACCTTAGCAGCAAAAGTGCCGTTCGATATGCCGAAAACCAATAAAACAATCAACGATAAAGACATCCTTTTCATTTCTCTGGTCCTTTCGCCATATGATTTAAGTGAGGAGAAAACATAATAAAAGTATTAAATCACCTTCAAGTGAGAGCCTTCTAACAAGATTACTAGCTGTTCTGTCAATTTAGGTCTTATCTTCTATCTCGTGTCACAACATGTTAGTCTATTTTTCTTCAAGATCTCTACCGCGTTCTATTAATTCACGTTGTCTCTCCTCCTCATACTTTCTTGCTTCTCGCTCCATCTCCTCAGCATGCTTTCGAGACTCCCGTTCTTGCTCTTGATAATGTTTTAGGGCTTCTCGGTCCTCTTCCTCGGCAGCCTTTCGCAACTCCCGATCTTCCTCTCTTGCTCTTTTGAGATCTTCTCGCTCCAGGTCCCGATCATGTTTCCGCAACTCGCTCTCTCGTTCTCGCTGCTTCTTTTGGGCCTTCCGCTCTTGTTTTCTCAAGTTCTTCCTTTGCAGTTTTTCCAGTTCTTCATCAGCTTCTTTGGCTTTTTCCTTTGCTTCTTCTGCTTCTTCGGCTGCCTCCTCGGCTTGTACCATTCTCTCCTCAGTCTCTTCTATTTCGGTTTCCTGTTGCTTCTTCTCCGAATGGTCCTTTTTCTTCTCAAAACCCGGCGGTACATCGGTCTCCCAGCCTTTCTTTTCTCCCTTCTCCCAACCAGGTGACTCGCCCTTACCACTGCCCTTACCCTTACCTTTCGCCAAAGCTAATGAACCGGCCAGCAATAAAGACAAAAAAGCCAACAAAGCCCAGCGTCCAATGCTATTTACCTTATACATTTTCCTCTCCTCCTTAAATGTGAGTTGTGAAATCTATAACAATGAAAACTCCATGGGAAATATGGCTGAAATTATGTGACGGGTCAACCGATATCCGCCCAGGAGAATAATGGTTGGCGGGACAATAGATATTGGGGGCATGATAATCTTCTGAAGAGTATAAGTGGCTTGCCACGTTCGTTAGTAATCAAATCAACGGGTTGGCTGATAGGTCTCCAATGGAAATCGGAGGAAATGTCAATCCTGGGATGGAAAAATGGCAGGCCTGTAAACTCCAAGACTAAAGGGCGTGTCTAATCCTCTCCTAATCCTTCCGTTCCGAAAAGGGTGTGTAATCCCACACTACCAGCTTATGTTTCCTTCGGAGTAAACGGTATAGGTCCTATCTCCTGAACCGTGGAAAGCATTAATGATTAAGGAGTCCTGAGAACCGCCAACTGTGATGGTTACAGCATCTGTCTGCCTGAATCCGTATGCGGTCAAAGTCCCTACGGAAGAGAGTGACTCGTCAGGATAATCACAAAAATAGGCCTGAGCGGCTACCCAGCTATTCTTTGCGTCAGCATGGGCAGAATTATTGTAAGCCCGCTTGCGATAGCTGATGAAGTTCGGAATAGCTATAGCCGAAAGGACGCCGATGACAGCGATAACGATCATCAGTTCAATTAGGGTGAAACCCTTATTATTTTTGATTTGTGGCCTCCTTGTTGGCTTTATGGATGACCATTACCGCTTTCAAATCAATCTTCTTTAGTGTTGAACACCATGCAAGACAGTATTTAGGTTTTGTTATCAAGTATTATGCCAAGGGGGAGGAATGCATCATATTATTGAACTTCTAAGTAGTTAGCCCCTAGGTCGCTTATCATTGTGTAAAGGATTTTGGCTAAGTAAGACCGCAAATGGACAAAGGACCTGACAAAAATTGTCATAAGAGCGCTGGGATCCCCAGAAGGGACTCGCATGACGGTGAAGTGAACTAGATGTAGGAAGCCAGCTCAGTTAGGGAGGATTACATCTTCCTTGCCACGTTCTTTAATATTGAAATCAGTGGCTTACCTGACAAGTTTCTAAGGGAGATCGAAGAAAATGTCAATTCTGGGGTGGAAGAACGGCAGCTTTCAAAGATACTTTTTGAGAACCGATAAATAAGCAGTTTCAGATAGTTGCCTGTTATAGCAGGTATATTCATTCTCAGACCAGGCAAACTCTGTGCGACCGTAACCGAAATATTGGAGCCGCCAAAAATAATCGAGCAGGGTGAGGCGGGTAATGAATCCCGCTTCACTTTACTCAATGAGCTTAGATCGCTTCGTGCTTTTTGGGAGAAAAGATGATAAAATAAATTTGAGATAAGACCAAAGTAAGGCGTGGGCAACCTGCTCCTGAAAGATGAAGTGTTGGGCGTCCCATGTGGAGGTCCTGAAGAGCGGCACAGAGGGCTTTGATCTGCTGGATGAGATTGAAGGACACAAAAAGGTGATCGACTTTGTCCTAAAGGAGATAGCGGGTGGATAGGTCCCCTGCCGCTGGCTTCATTAGCGGGGCAGTCTTAATAGTCTTTCTTTATTCATTACGTTTTATAGGGAGAAAGCAATGATTCCGTTGCGCATCTTTAGTAATCGGGGAATAATCAGGTCAAAAGCGGTCTGGTTGCTCGTGGTTTTGGGTATTGTCACCGTTCTTGCCATGGTGAGATGGCCGAAGGAAGCAAACAAAGCGTCCATAGAGCCTGAGCCCGTTGCAAGGGTGAAGGGTGAATCAGTTGAAGAGCCCCGAGAAAAGGTTGTTGCTGAAGTACCTATGGCGGAGAAAAAAACACTACAAGAGGACCCGTTACCTGAAAAATGGCCACAGAAAGAACCCGAAAAAGTAGAAATGGATATCGTAAAGACTCTACAAGGCGTTGTAACAAACAATGATCCATGCTTTCAACTGCTGAGTTTGGACGGCTACGATTTTGATACGGGTTCTGTTGACGTGAGCGGTATTCAAGCTGGCGATGTCGTTAAAGCACGTTATATCGAGAAGACCCTGGGTCGGCAAAAGACCAATGTCTTGAAGTCGCTGGAACTTATTGCTACTTTACAGCAGAGCCCTACCCAAGGCATTATACCTGAGAGAAAGCCATTTAGAGCCGTTGCAGAACAAGAAGACAATGAGGAATTCACGGAAGAAGAACCGCTAACCGAACCGGTTGAATGGCCAACAACGAGGCCATTTTCTGGGCAAGGACCATCTGGGGCGCATCCGGAATTCGACGAAGAAAGACCAGATGGGGGGGAGCAAATGCCGGAAGGGGCGGAGGCGGGCCCGGAAGATATATCACCGGAAGACATATTAGATGAACCAGAGCCACTTGATGCAGGTATCGGCGACACCATGGAAGGCCGTGTAATCGCTTGTGACCATTGTTTTCAGCTGATCACGATAGAGGGCCGCCACTTCGAAGGTGGATCTCTTGACTTGTCCGGAATTCGGCCGGGCGATTATGTGAAAATAACGTATACACAACGGCAGAGTGGCAATGTTCTGGACTCCATTCAAGTAATTGAAAGAGACTATTGAAAAGAACTCCGATTGCACCAACGGGGGTGAGAAAAACCATTTTCAAGCTTGAAGCCTTTATGTAATGACCCGTTCCAACGGGAAGGAGTTTCTCGTTAATAATATTAGAAGAAAAAGGGCTTTTTTATGGCCCTTTTTTTCTTTTGCCCGCAGCCAACACAAAGCACTCCGAAAATCAAAATGTTAGCTTCTCATTCTATTAAATTTGGCGGAAAACTAACAAACGACTCAGGGCCAGACTCGCCCCTCTATAAGCTGACAATGGCAGACATGGAGCAATACAAGATGTTGTGAAGAGGTTCTGGCAGGTGGAATCACAGCTCTCTTGCCAAAATTTTTATCATTCGAGAAGTGATGATTTGAAAATTGAAGACCCTGCAGCAAACTGCAGGGAATCTTCGACCGTAAGGAATATTACTCATTTTATATACGCTCGCTAACCCCGCAGTAAGCTGCGGGGTTAGCGCTCGCTTAATCGGTTCAAACAAACCAAAAAACTAAAAAGCACCCACAATAAGAATTGCACACATGAATAGGCCCTTAAGAAGATCTTTGTTAATCTTAACGATACTCAAAAACAGCCGAATCGTCCTTGACTGGCATCCTCACTACGTGAGGGGCCGCTTGCGGAGAATACAGATTTGCAAGGCGCTCAGAAATCAACAATCCTGTAAGCAACCCAACACTAATGCACAGCAAGGCCAACAATAGACGTTTCAGCATTGCAGCACCGATAAATAGACTGGAAAGGAAGGAAAACTTGCGCTGAATATCTACATACAGGAAAATAGTTTCAAAGTCAAGGTATTAGGGCGCCTAGTTTAAAGCACTGAAGGCACTTTGAACGCAAAGGCAACAAGGGCGTCCCCGGTAAGAGAGTGGGATCTTTTTGGATTGAACTGCTTCCCAGCCGCAGCACAGACAAATAAAAAAAGCGTATGCCAGTACACCTTCCGGCACACGCTGTAGACCAAGTCAGGTTAGTTTTTGATTTCGATCTTTTTCGGCTTGGCCATCTCAGATTTGGGCAGTGTCACCTTCAACACCCCGTCCTTATAAATGGCATCCACTTTGTCAGCTTCCACGTCAAAAGGAACTCGCATGGTCCTGGAAAACTTACCGTAGTGTCTTTCAACGCAATGATAGTTTTCGTCCTTGTCTTCTTTTTCGTGCTTTTTCTCTCCCGTAATGGTCAGCAAGCCGTCAGACAGGCTGATGTCGATGTCCTTCTGGTCCATACCTGGCACTTCCGCCTTAACGATCAGCTGATTTTCGGTTTCAGACACGTCAAGAGCCGGCGTAAACGTCATCTCTTTTGATAACACACCCGGCCAGTCGAAATCCTCCAAGAACCGATCAAAAAGACCCAAGGCAGGACGACCAACCAATCCTCTTCGCCTTAGTATAGGTAATAGCGCGTTCATGTCTGACACCTCCTTTTCTTTTATTGTCATTAGCAGTTAACCTTCTGCTTTAACTTAAAATGTAATTCCTGGTGAGCCAAAGTCAAGGCCCTAGTCCCTCTTTTTTGTTATCGTGTTTCCAAGGTTTCCCATCATGTGATACAAACATAGCTTACCAATAACTCCCCAAAATTCCTTGACATTCCATAATGAATCCTTTATGGAATTTACTTAACCCTGTTTTGAGGAGAAGAATGATGAACAAGTCGGATCTCATCGAAACCTTGGGAAAGGAAACCGGTCTTTCAAAAACCAAAGCCGTACAAGTCGTTGAGCTGTTCTTTGGTGAAATGCCCAATGTTTTTTGGCAAATGGCGACAGGGTGGAGATCCGAGGCTTTTGCAGTATCTTTGTAAAGGCATATCAAGGCTATACCGGTCGAAATCCCAAGACCGGCGCATACACCCAAGTGCTGCCCAAGAAACTACCCTTCTTCACATGTGGTAAGGAGTTGAAGGAAAGGGTTGATCATACATAGGCGAAGAACCCAACACGGAGGAAATGGATCATGGCGACAAAGAAGAAGGCACCCACCAGGAAGGCTGCGGCAAAGAAGTCAACAACAAAAAAGGCAACAGCAAAGAAGAAAGCGTCCGCCAAGAAGACGGTGATGAAGAAAGCGGCGCCGAAAAAGAAAGTGACTGCGAAAAAAGCTGCAGCCAAGAAAAAGGTCGTCACGAGGAAAGCCGCGGCCAAAAAGGCTGTCAAAAAGCTCGTCGTAAAGAAAAAGGCCGCCGGCCCAACGGCCACTGATCAGGTGCTCAAGATTATCAAGAGGTTTAGGAAAGGCGTTGATGTCCCCACCCTGATGCAACGGACAGGCTTTGAGGAGAAGAAGGTCAGAAACATTGTTACCCGAGCCTTCAGCCAGAAAAAGATAAAGAGAGTGTCACGGGGCATCTATGTAGGGGTGTAGGGGTCGACTAGCCAATTTCAAAACTGTGTGAAATAGGGCCGTGGAGTGGTGTTCTCTATCCCATGAGCCCTATTTCATTTCCTATTCAGCCACATCGGTTCGATCCAACCATAGGTTCTCATTTAGATAGAGTTCGTATAATATAATTTGTTTATAGTTTAATATGGCTTGATGGCGACACGTTACTCTTTAAAGGAACTTCTGAGACACGACATTAGGTCTGACACCGAAGTGTCACAAAATCACAAGGTGAATAACTTCCCCAGGATTATGATGAGTCGCTCGGTTTTATCTTCCTCGCCCCAGTCTTGGATCGCCCGAGTTGCGATGGCGAAACCAGATGGGCCTTGCAGATAGAAAGGGGCCTGAACAAGGCCCTCCAGCGTCTCATCCAGTTTGTCCACATTGTCCTGAGTGTATTCCATGCGGAGCATGCCAAACAGTTCAAACCGAGATGTTACGATAGTCAAGGCCCCTTGCTTGTCTTTCAACTCATGAAGTGCAAAGAGAACCTTCTGGTCAAAGTTGTCCAGGTCCTTGATTATTTTTGCAAAGAGGTTCTCTTCAGTCACGGGTACTCTCTCTTGGGGTCGGACCAAGCTACCCTATAAAATGTTTCTTTGATTGTCTTCTTGCGCGGTCGGTTGTGCCACCAACTGCATCCTTTTGTGCAATACTTACCTGTCATGGCCATCTTGTCCTTATAACCGACCACCAATCATTACTTCACAAGACATTTCCTGCCACTTAGCTTGGTTCGCCCACCAAAGTCAATCCCTAACAGGTGAGCAACTGCTAAGCAATTTCTTCACGAGCCTCCCTTAGGTTTCCCTTTAAAAATCCGACAGGCCCCGCTCGCCTGACCTCTGATTACTGACACTGTACTTGCGGGGCCTGCTGAGTTTGACATCACTTCAGGACAAAGGTGACTTTCACCACGGCGTTCTTAGCCCCTTTGGGCGCTGGAAAGGACAACTGTTTTAGCTTTTGCACCACGCACTGCTCAAGCGCCGTGTCTTTTATTTTGCTCGTATTTGGTTTTACAATTGTCACGTTGCCTGTTGGGTCAACGACCAATGTAAAAACCAGCTCGCCTCTTGATGCAGATCTGTCCCCTGATGTGTGTTCGCAACACAAGTTGATGGAGGGGATATGTTTGTTGAGTAATGCTTTAACAAAATTTTCTGACAAGCCATCTGTAACAGAAACTTTTCCTAGCTCGATGCACATCACCCGAGAAGACGGGGTGGCGGGCTCGGATTTATCAACGAAGCCTTCATCCTTCAATTCAAGAGAAAGTGCCATCGTCCCACTTTTTCCGGCAATTTCAGAAAAAGATGGAACAGGCAAAGGACCTGTCTTTTTTAGAAAAGAGCGTCGCCCCAACGCATAATCGGACACCCCTTGGGGCAGTGGAAGGGCCTGTTTCACAGTTACGGCATGGCCATCGTGCAGCCGAACATGGGTGTCGACGGCCACAAAGGATGTATACGAGGTCAACAGGTTGTATGCCAGCCCCAAGTTGGTCACCTCCGTTACCCGTTCACCCTGCGGCCTGAGGTTGTTGTAATCAGACAGGACCGCTATCCGGTGTCGTGCCCATAGGAAGACTAGAGGCGAGTTGGTTTCCAAGGGTTTTTCACTAGACACGTTGACCTTTGTCCGAAAGGGACGCTCACCAGTGATGCCTTTAATGGAGATACTTCCTTTGGGCCTGCCACGCCATTTGCCGAATACAATGACCGGGCGATCAGCCAGCACATCGGGCACACTGGGTGGCTCTACTTCGTAGACATCAAAGTCACCGAAGTCGATCTCGATGTCTGTCAAGACCGGTGACTCAATGAGTTCTCTGAATCTTTTCGCCTTTTCTGGTGCCTCTTCAGGCTTGGTGATAACAAAGGGATCCCCCATGCCGACCCTCGCCATACCCTCGATGATATAGCGGTTGACGCTTGATCCGATGCCGAAGGCAAACATGTTGGCATGGCCAAGATTATTACGTATCAGGTCAAAGGCCGCTTCTTCCACAGAGACATAGCCGTCCGTGGCAATGACCACATTGCGAGAGTATCCTTCGGTTCTCGGTATTGAAAAAGCCCTTTGAAGGGCTAGTAAGAGTTCCGTACCGCCTCCGCCACGCTGCTGCTCAATCAAGTTGATGGCGTGAGAGATGTTTTCCAGGGTAGCGGGCAAAGATTGTTCTGACATGACAGATGAACCCCCGGCAAACAGGAGCACGTTGAACCGGTCGAACGGACGAAGGTTTCCGATTAAGTCTTTGAAAAGCTTCTTGGATATGTCCAAGGGGAAGCCGTGCATGGAGCCAGACACGTCAACAATGAAGATATACTCGCGAGGCGGTATCTGGCGCTCGCTGACTCGACTGGGGGGTTGCACCATGAGCAGAAAAAAATTCTCTTCCTCTCCTTCGAAAAGGAGCAGGCCTGTTTGAATCTTCCCGCCGGCGAGCCGGTATTTCAGCAAGAAATCGCGGTTGCCACCGTATTCTTCTGAGGGATCAAGGGCTACTGAAGCAAAGGTAGGCCCCTCATAGTTGATGTTCACCTTATGGGAGGAGCAGACGACGTCTTGGATTGGAAGGCCTGCCGACACGCTTACGGTCATGTTGAAGGTGTACGATGACGCCTGACCCTCGTGGAGATATGGGTTTTCTATCCACTGCTCTGATGGGCCTGCTTCAGCCGCCCGCTGGTTCGAGTAACGTGGTCCCACAACGGTCGGATACACGAACTCATAAACAGCGTCAGTCGGAATCAGCAACTCGGTGTATTTGAGCGCCACCGTGATCACATCTGATGGTAAGATGTTGGCCACGTTCATCTGAAACACATTGGGCCTGTGCTGCTCCAAGAGCGACGCGCTTTGACCTGCCTGTTTTGCCTCTTGGTATTCGCGTCGTGCGTCTTCGCGCTTTCGAATCTGTGCTGTGATGGTTCGCTCACCAATGGTCATCTTCATCCCATAAACAGCCACCCTAGTAGAGGCTGGAAAGACATAGATGGCTTCCAGCGGCTTGCTGCCTTGGTTCTGATAGACCTGTGTTACCGTGACATCAGCGATGACACCAGACACATCGACATTCACGGATGTTGATTTTAGAGGCATTCTGTCCACTTTAGTGTCATCACTTTGGACTAAAAAATAGGGTGATAATGTTCTGTCGGCATGTTCTTTTGGTTGTGCGTGCACTGTATGCGCAACAGCCACGAACATGGCCACGGTCATCAAGGTCAGTAGTTTCATTTTGTGTGTCATTTCTCTTACCTCCTGCTGTCTGTTTTTTGGGCCTTTGATGTCATTAGACAGGCAGCAGACAAGAAAGTTCCCAAAATGTTGATCCCTTCTCAAAAAATATCCGCTGATAGACACGGACGGGAAGGACTATGGAACTTCAGACAGGTTTACTTGGATACAAGCCGGACGTGAACCTGAACCACCTCTTGGTCTGTTTCGGGTAGGGATGGGTGGGTAGACGAGAGGTTGCCCAGCTTTCTCAGTGCTTCACAAAACGAGTTGTAATGTTCGGCTGGGATCTCTGCACGAATGGATAACGGCCGGCCGCTGTCCTTTGCACGCTGTGTTGACACAACTTTTCCGCCAGCAAGCGCTACAACGTTTTTGACCTTGGAAAGCGTCTGATCAACATAGGAAAGCGGCGGCTTTGTTTCATCTTCCAAGGCGGCCATTTCTTTAGGCCGCAATCTTGGGACATGGTTTTCTTCCTGCAGGGCCCCCATTTTCATCTTGGCCTTTGGAGCGGCATCCATCAATACCCGTGTCTCTCCTTCTGCCTTTCTCGGGGCTGGGGCGACGTCCGCGGCTCCACTGAGAGTATAAGCTCTGTCAGATACTTCTGGGGTTAGTAACAAGGCTAATTCAATGGGGGCACTTTCTCTTTCTAGCGGTTTTACCGCGACCGCTTCAAGGCCAGGCTCAGACTTGAGAATGCCTTTTGGGGCGGTTAGCCTGGCAGGAGCGCTCCCGGGTTTTCCTGCCACCATGAACTCACGTGAGACACCAGGACCATTGACTATCCGTTGTTTTGGCTGTTGCACATTAAAAATAGTAAGAACCAGAACAACCATGGCCCCAGCCGTGGCCAGTTCCAATGGGATCTTTATTCGTGCAGGAACGAACAACGTCCGAATGATCTTTCTCAAGCTAAACCTGGGCTCCATACGCTCATGAACCTGGTCGAGAAAATCCTTGGGTGCTTCCATTGATTCCAAGGCGCTAAGTTCCTTAACCAACGCTTTCAATCCAGCGAGTTCTTCTTTGCACCCTTGGCAGGTGGAAAGATGTTCCTCAACGCGCGCTTCAGTTTGGGCATCCAGCATGCCGTCCAAGTATTCAGACAATAGGTCCTTAATTCGTGTGCATTCCATTTTCTATGACCCTACTCAGCTTTTTTCTGAGTTCCAGCCTCGCCCTGGCCAACCTTGATTTCACCGTGCCAAGATTAAGACCCGTGATATTTGAAGTCTCTTCATAAGATAGACCTTCGATGTCCCTCAGGGTGACTACTGTCTTCTGTTCTATGGGCAGTGAGTCTATGGCTTGCATGATAAGCATGAGTTTCTCTTTTCTCTCAAGTTCGACCACCGGTGAGGCGGATTCACTCTGAAGCGCCACAGCAGGCTCCCCACCCTGTGGATCTCCAGGATTATCCAGCCAGATCATCTTCTTCTTATGCCTGAACTCAGCTGATGCAAGCCTGTTCTTGCATGTGTTGACTGCAATCCGATAAAGCCACGTGGAAAATGCTGATTCGAACTTGAATTTTTTTAGAAATCGATAGACTTTGACAAAGGCCTCCTGGGCGAGATCATTAGCGTCCTCATAGTCCCCAAGAAACCAGTAACACATATGAAAAAGTCTATCCTTGTGTTTGATAACTAATCTGTCGAATGCGGCCTTATCTCCTGCCTGAAAGGCTCTGACCAGTGCCGCGTCTTCCTGTGTGGAACTGGATCCCTTTTTAGCCTCTTCACGCATTCAAATTAGACAGTTCTTGTCAAAAAATGTTCCCATCACAAGACTTTTTTCTCTCAGGCCCCATCACCAGGAAAGCCGGCCCATACCCCCTCAGCAAGCCTCACCGAACTGTCTAGTCAGTTGGATTATTGATCGGGAAATATAATTTTTTGTTCATCAAAAATCCTGTGCACCTTCCCTTGTGCATGACAGATCAGATCGCTAGGATCAAACCTTCCTCGAACAGCGTTTACCACTTGCCATAGGGTGAAAAAGCCGAAAGGGACCGCCAGACTATAACCGATATAGCCTTTTCCCCTGCCGGCAAAAACGCCAAAAACGATCCCACACGCTGCGATAGCAAAGAAACAGGAGGCAAAAAAGAGCTTTCTGAGACGGGCTTTCGACTTACTGCAGATCTTTACCTGAAAGGATTCGTGGCACACGGGGCACGTGATATTTGCTTTGGTGTATCCTTTCTCAGGGAGGGTAAAGGTTTCTTGCCAGGTTTCGTGCTGGGCCAATGTCATTGTACCCTTGACGGGGCTTCGGTAAATCTCCTTTTGAAACATACACCCCAACCTTATAGAAACCGTATTCGGTTTCATTTTTTGCCTTGGCTTGGGTACTCGCTTGGGTGACCATGCGCGTGGCGTTAGAGAAGGCTCACGTTTCCCGTGACCTCATGGTATCAGCCATGTCGCACTTAATCCATTTTCATCCCAATCAAATCGAGCTCGCCAATGTCCCAGAGCTCCCAACATCAGCCAATCTATGGAATCAATGCCACAAGAAATTGCCATGAAATTCTTTCGACTTCTTTCGCTGTCTAACACTGCTGGGATCTTTTTAAGCAAGTAATCGGGCATTCCCGATGACGGCTTATCAACCGGTGTGCCCGGAGGGTGAGTCGTAGCGTAATCGAGGCGACTCGTTATTCTGGTGGAAGCCCATTGGTTGTCAGCAAATTGATCATCCTTATGACATTTTGCTTGTCCTAAAATTCTTAATTGGACCTTCTTGTCCGGATGATAAAAAAGCCAACTGACTTTACTGTAACGACCTATATCATTTACTTTCGTTGCCCTGGCATCTGAATAGCAAACCAGAATCCGATCCGGTAATATGAACTGCCGCAGGATAACAGTCCGCAGATTGCAGCCATTTTTTCCTGTGGTTCCTAAAACCGGCCAATGAAACGGATCATTGGAATGGGTGACACCCCTTTTAAGCATGGTCCAAACTTCATCCAGAATCCCATCCAATGTGTCCCCGTGTCCTTTTCTCATCGTCACATGATCTCTTTATCTGTTTCCTGCCCCGTCTTCCTGTCAGCCCTTTCATGAGCGGACGTCTCCATCAGCCTCCCATGTCTTCTTTTAACCATTCTAAAATCACTGTACCCCCTACCCTGAATATGATTGAAGACCCTGCAGCAAGCTGCAGGGAATCTTCGACCGTAAGGAATATTACTTATTTCATATACGCTCGCTAACCCCGCAGCAAGCTGCGGGGTTAGCGCTCACTTAATCGGTTCAAACAGGCCCATCAATTTTCTCAGCTCTTTTACTGCCCGAGGAAGGACATGGCCGATTGACTCATGAAACCTAAGATGGGCGACGGAGTCAAAAGGCGTTTCACCCTGGTTGACGATGACCAGTCTTGCACCGCAACGAAGCGCCTCCTTGGGCATATCGGCAGCTGGCGTGACGACAAGACTTGACCCGAGAACCACAAAAAGATCGCTCCGTTGGGAATGTTCAAAAGATAACTCAAGATCTTTCCTCGGCAGGCTGTCCCCGAAATCAACCACACTGGAGACCAACTTCCCACCGCAGGGACAATGGTTGAGCCCCGCTGAACGATCTATGGTCGCCGCACAACGGGTGCACCGAAGCCTCGCAATGTTTCCGTGCAGTTCAGCCAGCAGCTCTGGCGTTATCCCTGACTTGAGGTGGAGATTGTCGATATTCTGCGAGATCAAGAATGTGAGTTTTCCGAGCCTTTCAAGTGCCACGATGGCCAGGTGACCGCTGTTCGGTTCGACGCCCTCCCAAGACAGGCTCATCGGGCTGGGGGGCAACCCTTTGTCGCGCCGCGTCCATATCCCATGGGGACCTCTGAAGTCAGGCAGCCCTGATTCAGTACTGATTCCCGCACCTGTAAAGACCACGGTATGACTAGACTCATAGAACCATTGGGCCAGCGTTTGAATCTTTTTAGGAAGATCGGTCCTGAGTTCCAAGTTCATGGGTTTTGAGTTCTGAATTTTGAATCCCGGTGCTCAGGCTTAGATAAGGTAACGCAAAAAGCCTCCGATCAATCAACCAGTGGTCAGCCCATTGACAGATAGGATTAACACCCTTGCAGCAAGCTATGGCCAATGCGCCCGCTTTCGCGTCTAAACGGTCTCAGATGGAGAAACAAGAGCGACCACACACATGGCTGCTATAGCCTCTCCTTTCCCAATAGCGCCCAAGCCCTCCATCGTAGTTGCCTTGATGTTGACACATGAGGGCTTAATCTCCAACAGCTTGGCCACATTGGCCTCCATAACACCGCAATAAGGGGCCAGTCTAGGCGCGTCTGCCACAATGGTGGCATCCAGATTGTTCACGAAAAGATCCTTTTCCCGTACCATCTGAAAGCTTTGTGACAGAAGTGCCGTGCTGGCAATGTCTTTGAATCTGGCATCTGTATCAGGGAAGTGCCGGCCCATATCTCCCAAACCAGCGCCCCCAAGCAGGGCATCACACACGGCGTGGAGCAACACATCGGCATCCGAATGACCCAACAGGCCCTTTTCAAAGGGAATGATCACACCGCCGAGGACAAGTTTTCGGCCGTGTGTGAGTCTATGCACATCGAACCCGAAACCGACTCGCATGGCTGAAGGCCCCTTCTTGCAAGACAAAACGCCCCCCGGTTGCCTTGCTCTCAATGACCGGGGCAACATGAATTGCCATTTTCAGATACGCTCGCTAACCCCGCTGCGACTCGACTGATCTCGTCGAGGTCAAACTGCGGGAATGCGCTCGCTTTTGCGGTTCATATCAGATCGACGAACCACCTGTCAAAACGCCATGGACTCAGGAGGTCTTTCTGGGAAGATCCAGATCAATGGGTACCGGGAACGGCATGAACCATAGGGGGATAGCCAGGAGAAAAGCCCCTGAAGAACGAGTGGTTGGATAGGACTTCGGGGTAGTGTTGCCTGGATGCCTGGACCGGGCTTTACCGCGAAACCTAAAGGAAGGCTCGATCTCAGGGGCTTTCCTGAATCGGCTTGACCATACGGACTTTTGGCCTTCACAGGATCAAAAGGCTCAGCAGAAGCTTCCGACAGCACGAGATGCTGCCGGGAGCAGGCAACGCATGCTTTCAGTTGTTTCTCCATTTGCAGAAACTTGATTAGAGTTTAGACGCTGGTAGTGACAGCCCAGATCAACCCATAAGCTTGTCACATCTAACTATTATATATCATACTACAATACTTTCAAAAACTTGTTACGAAATTTTTGGGGAGGAAATGGTAGGGCAAAACTAGTAATAAGTCATAGACGAAAGCTGAGGGCAAAGGTTCGGTGCCAGGAAGGCGTGAGTATGGCGAGGATAATTTATATGTGCTATCTACCAGTCAACATTGTAGAGTATCACGCCTCCCATTTTCGTAGATGTTCCATTTGTTTCATCGGCAAAACGACTCCACGCCGCGTTTCCAATGGTTTTGGGGCCAACGCATACTTCCACACTAATATGATGAAACCTCATATTGCCCATTCTTATGGGGCCACCATAGGCCTCATCATCAACGTCGTAGAACACCTGACTTTCCACACGCCGGTATGTGTCACATTTGGAGTCGCTGGCTTGACAAACTGTAGCGGACAATAAAACAAGCAGTTTGGCCAAAGCAATCAAGAACCGATTTTTCATCGTTGCACCCTCTTTAGATATTATCGTCATTTTTGATACAGAGCTTTATGTTATGGCCCGATATGCTCCAAAGAGGGTGTTGATTAACTTAGGATGCTGTTAGAGGCAGGTAACTCAGGAGGGTCTTGGGCAAAAAATCCGGGAGCCAAAGACAACTCAAAGCACGGCGTTAAACAATAAAAAGGGCTGGCTTCTCATGAATCAGGGTTGGGGTTGGAAAGCTCATACTGAAAGATGCCATATTCCGTTTTTCCACCCAGCACGGTATCGATCTTGCCCTGCACCTCATTTCTTTCCTGACTCTTAGCCCATCTGTTCCAGTCCTCAGTCGACGCCCAGGTGCTAATGACCAAATACTCGTCAGGCTTGTCGAGTCTTCTGAGTGTTTCACCGGAAATATATCCCCACTGGTGTGTGGCCCGGGTTCTGAGTTGTCTGAGCAGTGGTGCCAGGTCTTCTACCCTATCTTGTGGAACGACGCGTCTGATAACCACTTTAACACTCATTTGTCCCCCCTTTTTCTTGCTGAAACCGCACCCATTGATTGGATCGAGTTTCTGTTTGGCACGAAATAAAAACATCATAGCATAAAATCCTAGATTAAGTGAAGCTCGCCGGGTCTTTTGGCCAACGAGCCGGTCTGACGATATTGTCATTCTGCCCAATCGGTGCTAATAACAATTACTTTTGAAATCTCCTTCAAACAATATGGTGCTCCCCTTAGTGCCTCAAGGGAGCGCACGAGAGGAAAAAGCTTTTCATGAAACCTGTTGCATTGATTGTCCGCGATGGCTGGGGCTTTCGCGAAGACAGTGAGGGAAATGCGGTCAAGGCGGCAAGGACACCCAACGTGGACTCGTATCTGGCGAATTATCCCTGGGTCCTGATCCACGCCTCCGGAGAGCCTGTGGGTTTGCCCGACGGCTTCCAGGGGTCAAGCGAAGTGGGCCATCTGAATATGGGTGCGGGCCGCATTGTCATCCAGGAACTGAAGCGGATCAACGACGACATGGTGGACGGTTCTTTCTTTGAAGCGGGTAACTTCAAGGCGCTAGTTGAAAACTGCAAAGAAAACTGGTCGCGGCTTCACCTGATGGGACTGTTACAGGATGAAGGGGTCCATGCCCACTGTGATCAGCTGTTTAAGATTATGGGCGCGGCCCGCGAACGGGGTGTGGAAGACATGATCGTTCACATCTTTACCGACGGCCGCGACACACCACCCCGCTCCACCCTTCAATTCATCAACCGATTGAATGACGTGATGAGGCAGGTGGGCCACTGCCGTGTGGGCACCCTCATGGGACGTTATTACGCCATGGATCGTTCGAAGAACTGGGCTCTCACCAGCACGGCATTCGACTGCATCGTCAGGGCAATTGGCCGGAAGGCGGAAAGCGCCGAGGCTGCCGTTAAGGAGTCTTACGCCAAGGACAAGACACCGGACCATATTGAGATGTTCGACGAGTACATCCCGCCTTACGTGATTGGAGAGTACCATGGGGTAAGGGACGGCGATTCCGTTCTGCATACGAATTTTCGCCAGGATCGCGCTATTCAGCTTTCCATGGCCTTTGTGGAGGGAGACTATCCGGGAAGCCGTTCCCGGCAACCCGATTGCCTGTACGTTGGCCTCACACGCTACTACAACGAGTTCCCACACTATATCCTTGAAGCCATGGATGCTGGCGGTGGGATGAAAAACCTCCTCGGAGAAGTGATCAGCAAGAGGGGACTCAAGCAACTACGACTTGCAGAAACGCAAAAATATCGGCATGTGACCAGCTTTTTTAATGGGAAATCCACCCACCCCTATCCAGGCGAGGACCAGATTGAAATAAAAAGCCAGTATGACCCTGCCACGTTTGCGTCCCACCCGGAGATGAACGCCTATGACGTGCGGGACAAGTTTCTTGCAATCGTCCAAGGGGTGTGCGACTATGCCTTTATTCTCATCAATTTCGCCAACTGTGATATGGTAGGCCACACGGGAGATATGGCTGCTGCGACCAAGGCCGTGGAGGTCGTGGACGAATGTGTTGCAGGGTGCATCACCCGGCTCCTCGAGCTAGATGCTGACGTTCTGCTGACGGCCGACCACGGAAACGCCGAAGAGATGATGGATCCCAACACGCGAGGCGTCAAGACGAGCCATTCCTTGAACCCCGTAGAGCTGATCTATATCGGCAGAAAAGCCAAAGGCAAGAAGCTCAAGTCAGGCGGTAAACTGGCCGATATCGCCCCCACCATCCTAAAGCTCATGAACATCGACATCCCGCCTGAGATGACAGCGACCCAGTTGATCGAGGGATAGGCTGGGATACGATCGTTCCAGTTTGAACGGTCTTCAGGACCATCCGTGGGCATCCAGGAGGGCTTCGGCTATCTTGAGATCCTGAGGTGTGGTGATCTTGATGTTGTGGGGATCCCCTGGGACAACCTTTACAACCTCGCCGCATAGCTCCACCAACTCGGCATCGTCGGTGCCCACATAATCCTTCTCCCGTGCGGTTACATGAGCCCTAAAGATAAGCTGGTAATGGAAGGTTTGAGGCGTCTGTGCCATGCGGATCACGGAGCGGTTCAGGGTGCGGACCACGCGGTCCTGTGCATCCACCCTCTTGACGGTGTCGGCAGCCTGTACGGCCGGGATGCATCCTCCATATTCTTGTGCAACCCTTACAGATTCGGAGATCTGTTCAACCCCAACCAGGGGGCGAACACCGTCGTGAATTGTCACCAGGTTAAACTGATCCTCAGTGGCTTTCAAGCCATTGAAGACCGAGGCCTGCCTTGTGGGGCCCCCTGAAACCAGATGAACGGCTTTCTGGGGTTGCAGGGGTTCGACGATCTCCTTGCGGCACAACCCATGGTCCCCGTCAGGAATCACCACAAAAATTTCTTCTATGGCGCTGCATGTCTCAAAGGCGAAGAGCGTATGAGCCAGCACGGGGCGGTTTCCTAACATGGCGTACTGTTTTCTCTGGGCCGTCCCCATGCGAATGCCCTTGCCTGCGGCAACGATGATGGCGGCGACCCTGTCTGATCGGCTCATTTTTTAGAGGTCTCCGTCTATGACTTCAGATAGGCGAGCTCCTTCGGAAGGGGAATCCCCTTGCCCATGGAATCCTCGCCGTAGTTCACCCCGGCCAAGATCTGGATGTCTCTCAAGGCGCGCTTGTCCCCCTGAAACACAACCTCCTGGACATTTTCTTTCTGGATCTTTCCCCCGGCCCATTGAAGATCCAGCACACTCCTTGCGTCAAACCGGTCATAGCCCACACAAAGTTCTACCTGGCCTCCATAATGCTCCACGATCTTGGCCACCAGCAAACTCGGTCGACTGTGGAAACCCATTTTTTGGGGCACCCC
>Ga0180433_10004613_pt1 | contig 19204 bp, 46 predicted proteins | sample SS_ome_8_FD_132980 | JGI IMG/M metagenome (GOLD analysis project Ga0180433, IMG submission 132980) | Hypersaline lake sediment archaeal communities from the Salton Sea, California, USA - SS_1_D_1 metaG | ecosystem: Environmental > Aquatic > Non-marine Saline and Alkaline > Hypersaline >... | reverse complement strand
TTGTAATAGTTATGATTCTGGTGCTTTGAGGTGTGAGCAAATTATACAGTTAGACCCTAAAAGCACCAGAATCATAACTATAACAACTAGTTATTATTACTATAACTACATCTTTGTGTATTTCCATTATTACTGTCTTATCCAAAGTATAGTATCCTTGCTAGTTCTTGGTCTTCTACTAATTCACTAGTACTGTCCAAATCTCCACAGTACCCTTGACCCTCACTTCCGTCCTCTGCTCTAAACTTATACTGAGCTAAAAGATCAGCATCTTCAGGAGTTGATCCAAAAGGAGGATAAACTAATGCTTTTATTAATATTATAAATATTTGAGTCTTTATTTGAACTTGTATTATATTTCCTGGTTCAAATCTAGGCATAAAGTAACCTAATCCATCCCTTATCAGAATCTGTCATAGGATGGTAAAAATTATCAATATATCTAGAAAGTTCCCACATGGTCAGCTTAGGATCAAAATTTACATATTCTACCTTATAAAAGTCGAAGAATCCACCATAAGATTTACCTAAAGTTTCACTAGACACACTTTTTTTATAATCTTTAATTATAATTATACTAATAACATCATGAAGTCTATAAATACCAATATCCCCCTTTTTAAATTTATATTTCTTAGCCATCCATATACCCGTTTTTATTCATTGCTGTATAACAGGTCTGCCATCTTAGATTTTGGTATTACCTTATACTCTTTCTTATTAGCACGTATTAGAAATACACGATTCTCAATAATAACAAATAGTTGCTTCTTATTTACTGTTCCTCGTACTACTTGAAATATGGCTCCAGGATAGATTTCTATCTGGCTCCAAGCTCCGTAGCCATACGTATGCACTAGAAATTCTACGTAGTCTCCAGATCTTACTCGTTTAGCCATAAAGTAGCTTAGCCCATTCTAGGTTCATGTGCCCTAAATACGTACCATTTTGAGTTAAATGTTGAGCGTTTACGCAAGTATCTGCAGAGCCTTCTATTGTCCAGGTTCCACAAAGTGTGCCGTTTTCCCCACTTCTTTCGATTCCATGTATTACTAAAGTAGCTTGAGTATCTTCGCTATAATCAATAAAATGAACTACGTCTCCAGACACTAATTGATTCCATTCTATTACTGCTTTCATATCCGTAGTATAGCATATTTTACTAAGATTTTCAATAGTAAAGGGTCGTTTACTAGTTAACTATATAATAATCCTAGCATTTCTCCATCTTTTATTATATTCTATGCTTCCATTCTTTCTAGTAAATCCTTACAGCCAACCGAATGGTTTTTTTGATGTAAATCTATATTTATTGCTTGTAATTCTACTGTAGTTTGATTTATTTTCATTACTTTCCAAATAATTTCAGATAGTTGTATCCCTTCTAATTGCACATCATTTATCATAAATTGTACAAATTGTCCTATTTTCATACTAAATTGTCTCCATATAGTATTTCTAACCAATCTTTATGCACTCCAGTAGCTTTTAAGGTCCCGTTAGCCTCAACATATATGTTATGCCAAGCTCTGTTACTAGTAGTGTGTAATTCCCCATCTGTCAAGTTTATAAATTCATATCTATTCATATATAATTCATTTGCAGGCTTACAGCTAAGTATTTGTATACGACTTTTTCCTTTGCTATGGTGGTCAACCTCAACAATGTCTCCAGGCCTGAACTTAAATATGTCTGATAGTCTGATAAATGTGGTCATTATACTCCTAAGTACTTATAAATATAATAATTTTACTAGTTCTAGTTCTTCTTGTTCTAGTTTTCTAAATACTTCAAGAAATTCAGTTATGTCCATAGTTGATCTTTGACCTGGACTGCCTAGTTTTGAGCTGTTTACATACTCAAATATACAGTTATGTCTCCTTAGATACGTGAATTAATTCAACTAATGCTGTTCTATCGTAAAGAAACATCTCCGATTCATGTAGTGGTCCTTCAAATATGTAGAATCCTAGTCTCATGTGTATAATATCTCTATAAATTCTAGATCTTTACCTAGAGATTTAGTGAATTTTAGTAGTATTTCTTCTGATATTTTATATTGTAGTCCATTTTTTGTTGATTTTGTTGTGCAAAGTCCACCAGAGTTTAACCACGTTTCTACTGGCTCAATATCAATTATTTGAGATATCTCACCATCATTAAACATAATATATTCTCCTATAATAAGTTTACTCATAGTAGCATTATAACATTTTTTTATTGGTATTTCAATTTTTTTTAAAAATTTTTTATTGGTATGAAACCCCCTGGTTGTTGTTCCTTTCTCTTGATTTCCTTCCGTACCCCCCTTTCCCTCAATGATTTCAATGATTTAAAGCTCTTTTCCAGGCATCAGCTCCGCAGGCATCAGCTCCGCAGGCATCAGGCCGCAAGTAACCAATCCCAATCCCCGTCTGCGTGTTCAATTCGGTAAATACCGTCTGAATTCACGGAACAAGCTATATTAATGCCCTCTTTGAATACTGGAATATGCCATGGGGAGACCTGTAACCTATTAATATTAAACAGTATTCCCGTAGCCTTAGACCTAATAATGCCGTATTCCCCATCCCAATATATTAAGGTTCCAAACATAATATGTAAGTTATTGAATTTATTTAATTTATCCATGATATATCCTCCGGCTAAATAGGCACCCCGAAGGGTGCCTGATTAAGTGCTTGTTATCGTTGAATTTTATTGAATTGCTCAGCCATTACCCTATTAAATAGGCGTCTATAAGAGCCGTCGCAATAGGTATCCCGATTGATTAAGGCCTTAATATAATTGCGGAATTCGTCGGGGAATCCTATTTTTTTAGCCTTGTCTTCATTATAATATGCTATAATGAATTCGTCGCCTGATAATCCGTAAAAATTAAATGAATTCGGGTGTTTATCTGCAGCCAATTTTTTAATAGGATGCATTGAGTCTAATTTTACTTCTTCGACTAAAGCCCTGATTTTACTAGTTAAATTCATCTTTTATCCTTCCGTTATTTGTTTATCTGATATATCTAATATAGCAGCCTTTACCGGATGCATCAACCCCTATTTTTATTAATCGACCGGACAATATGTTATTATACAATTATATTGAACACTTATACCAATTGTGTTATTATAATTATATTAGGCACGAATTCGGAGCGGAGCTGAATACGGAGCGGAGCTGAATACGGAGCGGAGCTGAATACGGAGCTGGATTGAATACGGAGCTGGATTGAATACGGAGCTGGATTGAATACGGAGCTGGATTGAATACGGAGCTGGATTGAATACGGAGCGGAGCTGAATAAAGCAACCAAATTAGTACTATTTAAATAAGTAAAGGATATCAAATAGTTACTAAGTAGTCGAAATCATTGAATAGTGCTCAGAAATAAAGGGAAATCCATTATACCCCTCTGGAAAATAATAGAAATCCATTATACCCCTCCGGATAATATGAAGAAAATCACATAATTGCAACATATTTCCATCACAATTATATGTAATAATATTATATGAACATCATAGACATTATATATATGATTATATTTAATAAACCTAGACGGAGGAACAAATAATGGAACGACTATATATGGTATTACTATTCTTATTTGCACTACTATTATCAATACCAACTAATATATTGCAATAAACGTGCCAATAATTCAAAAACTGGAGGTAAAAATGAAACCTTATACAAATATTTATCCAGCCTTTGTGAAGTGGCTACTTAATAGCTTTGGCTTTGACAAAATAAGAATAGCTAGAGAACTATTCCATATTATACGTTCTAATCAATCCAGTGACAACATGATATGGGAATGGTTGGAGCTGACTGGTGACAAAGAATATACTATTAATACATTCATTAAAATAGCTGATAATATAATATTGGAGAACAAATAATGTATAAGTACTGCAAACATTGTGGCAAGCAGATATATTATGCCCCCGTTTGCCAGTACTGTGGGAGGGTTCAGTGACGGCCTTAATTGTACTTATTATATGTATATTTATAATATGTCTATTTACATAATTGGCACAGTTCTTGCACTTGCAAGTTTCGGGCCAGCACACTACGTCCGGACATTATGTTGATACCTTCACAATTGAAGGGTTGACAATATATAATATATGTTGTATGATATATATAGTTAACAAAAACAAGGAGGAGAACAGGCATGATTTTTCCCAATATTTCCTTGCAAGACTGGTTGAATACACATAACGAGCTTGAAGTTGAAACAGACACTTGTGAATGTTGTGGACGGGAAATGAAGACTACCATTCCTTTTGTTGAGCATGATTGGGTTGGTCTTTTGGCGCCTGAATGTAAGTGTGGAGAGTCGGGAGGTTTTTATACACAAGCTCCACGCACTGAGAAATCAAAGAATTTTATGAAAGAGGCCTACTATTCTTTACAAACTATATCTGAGTAGTTTTTGATTCTCTGTAATAACAATATAAGCCATTCTTTTTGCATGTTTCTATAAATTCTTTATGAAAATAACCACAGCTGAAAGCGGTGGCGAAGTTTTTAACAACATACAAAACAAAAAAAGAGCTTAAGCAGGCAGTCGGTCAGGAATTGAGATACGTTGAAACATCTATGTTTGGAGCTGAATACAAAGAGAACGGGACGTTCTGTGTTGTTGGGCCATGTGCTTATACGAAGAGAACGTGGTTCGCCGAAGTGACTATGAAGGACGGGAAGATTGCTAAGGTTAAATGACCAACCGATAGTCCTCCTGCAAGAATCGTGCCAACTCAGGCATGGTTCTTGCCTTTTACTCTACTTGTCCGGACAATATGTTGATATCTTCACAATTGAGTGCTTGACAATATATCTTCACAATTGAATGCTTGACAAGCCTACTAGCCGGACAGTGTGGTGGTTTCTTCACAATTTCTTCACAATTGCTTCATAATTCCTTCACAATTGTTTGTTATGCTGTATATATAGGAGGATATATGAGAGAACAATTTATTAGTGATGTAAAAATAATTGACAGTGACTCTAATTGGGAGTCAATCGGAAGAGTTAATATTAAATGGAATATGTCAATAGAAACAACAACTTGGGGAGTCTGGTCATTGTCTGCCAGTGTGCCAGCTCAGTCAATTGACGTTGAATATGAAGTATACAACGATATCACTGGGGAAGAGGAATTAAAACAAGTTACTATTATCCTTGAAGAAAATGTAACTAAGGTTGAAGACTTTTGCTTGATGCCTGCAGCCGATATCGCTCCCTTAGAGCTGGAATTGAGTGACCGTAAATGGACTTTACACTTTAAAGGAATTCTCGCTTAATCCCGTCGTCCTCTGGCACGAGTTTTGCACTTGCAAGATTCGTGCCAAACCCTTGAACTAATTGGCCGGACAGTGTGTGAATTTCTTCACAATTGCAACATAATTCCTCCACAATCTTGTGATATGCTATAATTATAAACAAAACAATGGAGGAATAAAATGAAATATAAAACAGAGGCCGAATTAAAGGCAAAACAAACTCTTCGGAAGAGCTTAATACAAGGTGTCAATTCATTGTGCGACCATGCTGATGAGACCTCTAAGATATCAGAACACTTTTCATTAGTACTGGCAGGGCTTTGTACAATTGCACAAGAATTCATTGACATTCAGAAAATACCCCTCAGTGTTGAACTAATTGACACCGAGACGGGCGAGAACGTTGAAAAGAAATTATTCACATACGATAATTAATCCTCCCACCTGGCACGGATTTTGCTTCTGCAAGATTCGTGCCAATTCTCCCCACATATTCTGTCCGGACAATATGTAAATCTCTTCACAATTGCAACACAATTCCTTAACATTATTGTGCTATAACTATAATTGGAGGTAAACAAATGAAAGCAATACTTATAAATTCAATAGATAGGACAGTCAGTGAAGTTACTTTAAAGGGTGACAGTCTCACAGCTCTACAAACTGCAGTAGGTGGATATATCACTGTGGGTTTGGATTTACCTAATGGGGATACCCTTTACGTAGATGATGAGGGCCTTCTTAAGGGGAATGTGACATTCTTCGAAGTAAAGAACGCACACCAGCCCTTTGCAGGCAATGGAGTTATAGTAAACACCACAAAAGAGGGTGAGTCAGCTCCTGTGAAGTCTTCACTTGAGGATATCAAGGCAAGGATATCATTCACTGATATCTACGAACTTAGGAAAAAATATGCTTGATGCAATAAACGTGCCAGCTTCGGCTGGTACGTTTTAACAGCATAATGTCCGGACAGATATATAATACTTGACACAGTATTTGTGCCTATGGTACTATAATAACTGGAGGTATGACATGTATTACTACTGCAAATGCTGTCACAAGACAATCTGGAGGGCGCCGACTAGTAAGGACAGGATGTGTGGATACTGTGGTGGGAAGTTGTACTACAAAAAAGTAGTATAATTTCTTCACAATTTCTTCACATTTCCTACATAATTCCTTCACATTATTCTGATATACTATAATAGTACCACCCCTGCAAAAAATATCCGTGGCATGAAAATTGCATACCTGCTATATACATTCTGTCCGGACAATTAAGTAAAAGGCAAGAATCGTACCTGAGTTGGCACGATTCTTGCTAATGCCAACCGTGTGCCACTTTTTCATATAATATACATAATTTATAGTGTATAACAAATAGTGTCCAAGTTTCATGCAATGTCAATTGCTTGTACACCCTATCTATTTTCTTTTCCAGTCGTCTAATATCCTCAATTGTGTTATACTGGTACATGATATCCTCAATAGGGAAGGGGAAGGCCCCGAAGGGCCTTCCTGAATGTTTATGATTGTTCTGTACGTTTCAGCCACTGATATCGTGCTGCAAAACAATTTCTCATGTATTTCTCAACACTTGGGAACTTTGGCATTCTGCCACCGATACGAATACGGTTTTGGCAAAAGATGCAAAAGCCTTCCGTGAAGCCCGTCTTGTCAGCTATGGTGGCCTCTACGTAGGCCTTGACAAATGCGTCACCAGACAATCCGTACAACTTGGGGTTGTTAATCTTGGTATAATGGTGGGCCTCACTGACGGCCAAATTAAACATTTCATTTACTTGATTTTTTAATGTATTCACGATATCTCCTCTGTGATTGTTTTGTTATTATACTAGTATTGCAGGCCTCGTGCCAATATAGGAAGTCAATGATATTAACTAGTTATAATTATACTGATTGTGTTATTCGTACTACAAGTATACGATATCCTACTTTCCTTAATGATATCAGTATGTATATCTACTATACGATGTATAGTTCTTAGACACCAACGATAGGCACCACAATGTCCGGTCAGTTTGCAATAAATATACCAAATACTTGTCCGGACAATATGTTTTTTTCTTCACAATTGCTTCACATTTCCTACATAATTCCTTCACATTTCTGTGATACGATATATTTGGCATGAAATTTGCTTATAACATCTTTGGCACACCAATTGCATACATCAAACTTGGCATGAAAATTGCAGGCATCAAACTTGGCACGATTTTTGCATTAGCAATATCCGTGCCAGAAAATTGGCATGGGAATTGCATGACTGACAAAAATGGCGAGAGAGCTAGGGAGGCCTACAGAAAGAAGGCAAAATCGAATATACCCCTTTTGAAATAAAGGGAAATCCATTATACCCCTCTACCATATTTGGAAGGACTTGTATTCAGGTCTTTCAAGTACTTCTACATCTTCTTGTAGTACTTGTACCCAGTCTTCTGTCTCATCATCATACTCTTTGCATACTATACATATTGCATCACAACTACAATGATGTAGTAAAAATAAAGCTACTTCTTTTGATATATCCATGATATCCTCATATTATAAGTATTGGGGCGTAGTAAAACAATTAAAAACTACGCCCCTGTTTTTCGGAGGTAACCGTCACTTAGAATAATAAGTAGACGGGATAGGATTAGGCACTTTCCGTCTAAGGACTTTACGAGCAAACTCAGTGCCTTTGACCCAATCCTCACGTTCTCCATCACTGGACACGTCTATCAAACCTTTGAGCCTATACTTTAATACAGCTAGACAGGCAACTACACAGTCGTCGTAGTGCTTTCCAGCAGTTTTGCAGAATGTAAAGTCAGATACGTTTTGTTTATAATGTTCCCTAAAGCAGAATTCCTCATGCCCCTGGACACCTTTGCCATTGACTAGAAGACCACCATAGGAACCAGGCTTGGTATGGGCGGTGTAGCCGCTTAATCCACCATATTCCTTATAGAATGCTACAACTACACGTTGACATTCTAGTATAGTCCGTTGATATAATTCTTCTACTTGTGCAGCTTGTCCCTTTGGTGGGGATTTAATAGTCCAGTAGTGAGTGTAACCCATTGTAAATACCTCCGTTTAATTGTTATATTATGAGTATAACATACAATACTACAACGTCAAGTACTGAATTGTGTTGATATCTTCACAATGTCCGGTCAAATAAAGTAATTGCAAAAACTACACCGATATGGTATAGTTCTTGCATGGGGGTAGGGATGAGGCAAATTAAGCACAACTTCCCGAACAACACCAGGAAGTTATATACATATTATCTTTTAATTCGTGATACCTTGAATTTGGCATATAAAAACATCCATAGCCGTAGGGCGAGTACCCTAGCTCGGTCTGTATTTCATGGACTTCTTCAGTTGTCAACGGCCTTGAGCTATGAGCTACAAAATTGGTCCTATCCCATATTGCGTGACCGCTTGGTCCTAGTTGTTCTGCCTGGACTTCAATATCATTTACTTGTATTGTTCTCATTGTTTTGTCTCCTATCTGTCCATAAGGCTGTCAGCCAGGTACTCGGCTGCGCAGACTTGATTTTCATACCATTCTTGATATATATCATCGGAGTAGGCATCCATAATATAATCAATGGTCTCGTCAGATACCTCTTCATTATCACTGTCCAAGTAATATGCATCAGATATCTCGATATCATCATCGTACCTGCCACATACACTTATCTCTATCTCTCGATTATCTTTATCTTTTACTATCATTCGAACCTCCAATATATTCAGCATAGCATATACAAATAATAATGCAAGTATTAAATTGTGCGGTTTTCTTCACAATGTCCTGTCACTCAGGCTGGTTATAGTCTGTCCGGACAATGTGTTAAAAAAAACATATTTCCTTCATAATTCCTTAACAATTGTATGATATCATGTATTTACAATTGTGTGTATTTTATTGTGGCGTGATAATTGCAGGGGATAGCTATGCCCTATAGAAAGAAGGGCAAATCCATTATACCCCTTTTGTATTCCAAGTTGTATTCTTATAACTTTTGACACCGTGATATACAAGACCAATTTTCTTATTAACATCATTTATGGCAATTGCATCGTCGTTCGTAGCATCAATATAGCCACTTGACAATAACTGTTCTAAGGTCTCAAACACCTTTGAATGCCTATCCCTATCAGGATTGATTAAATTATCCTCAGTGCCACCATAACTATAGATAATTATCATATTAGATGGAATAATTAACATATTAAATAATTTAATCATTTTAGTATATGCATAAAAGATAACATCGGGGTGTTTCTCAATTATATTTAACCATTTAATTGCATATTGTAAGTTGTAGAAGTCACCGCTATCGTGAATACGGACTTTTTTAATACCACGTCGAGTTATCTCAGCACTGATAACGTCAACGAATTCAGGACTTTGCGTCAATTCATATCTTTTGTCAAATACAGACTTGACATTAGAGAACTTATAAGCACCTGAATTTGCATAACAGCCCTGCTTGCAAGCTCCTGCATTAGGGCAAGCCTTAATTGCTGTGATTCCCCAATTATATATAATACCAGTACTTTTCTTCATTTTAGTATTTCTTGATAACCAATTATATTTTGTTTTAGTATTCATAATATTAATATATCATATTGAGATAAATTGTCAACCGCTGAATTGTGTTGCTTTCTTCACAATGTTCGGTCAAACTAGCCACCGCCCTGTCCGGACAATATGTTATTTTCTTCACAATTGCTTCACATTTCCTCCACAATTGTATGCTATGATGGTACACAATGACATCTGTGTATTTTTTACACAAGTTGGCATGATTATTGCAGGCCTTATCCAGGCCTAGGAAGGCCCAGCTATGCTTAATAGAAAAGAATACAAATCCATTATACCCCCTACAGAAAAACGACCACATCGGTTATACCCCTCTGTAGAAAAACGACTATATCAACTATACCCCTTTGTAGAAATATTACTATATCCATTATGGCCCTCAAGAAAAGAGTGCCTACTAAGTATACCCCTATTTATTGTAATAGAATACGTAATAGTTCTTTGATAAATTGTTATAGATGTTCTGGTAATTGTATATCATATAGTAGTTCTACCATTTCTCTATCTTTTTCATGTAGTTGTAGTAGTCCATGAAATTTATCACCTAACCTACCAGCCTCCAGACAGCCTTTACAGTTATTGGCATCAACACCAGCAGCAATACAAGTTAAATCCTCAGAGAATTGATCAAATCGCCATATACCATTACATACTGTACATATATAATACGTATTTTTAGTAGTTTTTGTCATAATATTAGTAGAAATAGTAGTAATATTAATAGTATAGAGGGTAGTAGAGCAAAACCCTAGTTATTTCCTATACTAATACAACTACAATCACAACAACCTATTCTATTATTATCAATACGTTACACACTATTACCAGTACTACAATTACTATAAATAGTTTGCTATAACTTCACTAGTTTTTAAGTAGCTTATCTGTTCTTCACTACAGTATAACAAACAAACTAACTCTAAATCCTCTAAACTATCTATATTAATAGTAAATCTATTATAATGTCGGTCTTTACAATCATAATCTGATATCATTTTTATATACTATGTGTTATACTTGTTATTATCCCCGATTTTGTAGTTACTAACGATAACTGTTCGTCGTTGCAGTATAATAAACAAAGCAGTTCTAGCTCATTTAACTTGTTAAAATAATAAGACTTATAAGAAGTTTCACAGAAACATCTTAAGCTACTACTTTTAAATATACAACAATATACCTTATTGTATTTCTTGTATACAAACATACTATCACAATCGCTACATAATGTAAGCCTATATCTCATACAGTAACCTAATTAAATCTAAATCACATTTACTAAAGCAAACACTATTGCGACCATATAGAATATTACCCATATAATATGTCCAATAGTTCTACATCTTTTAATTCTATCAATCCAGGCCAACTAAGGCTAGACTTATCAGCACAGGTACATGAATACCAACTATCTGGTTTATATACTAGAATTTTCGCATTCTTGAGTGCTGTGTCTAAAGACATCATCTTTTTACCTTCTTGCATGGTAAAATCGTAATTTTTATAAATAGCCCGACATTTTGGACAGGCGTAGTATTTATTCGGCATACAATAACTCTAACCACTCAATATCTTTGTTATTAATCACAATACCGTCTTCATAGGTGAATGATGTCTCACAAAATTCATAATCTACATTATCCAAAGGATGGTCTAATTCACCTAAATTGTAAATTACTTTATAAGTATAGGTTTTTAGGTCTAATTTAGAATTTCTAATACCAACTATTCTCATTATTACAGCAATAGACACCATTCTCCATTTTACAAAAACTAAATCACCTATGTTGTATTTATTAGTATTACCCATATAATAGCTTTATCCATTCTGTAGATATCTTAGAGTGTCCAACAAGAGTACCATAATCATGTAAGTATTTAGAATTATAACACTCTCCTGTTAAATGTATTTTTGAGGTTATTAAATCTATAAATTCATACCTATATGTATGATTAAAATTAGCTAACTTTAAATTAATTATTTGTATTTTTTCATTAGGAGTTAACCTATTAGTAATTACAACAATATCCCCACGTTTAAATTTAAATACTTTATCCATATAATAACTTATATAATTCTAATTCTATAGGTACTAAATCCGATTGAAACTTTTTATAACTTCTATTTTGATCCAAATAATACACAGTAGTACAAGTACTGCAGTTACAAAGATGGCCAAAACACTCATCTCTACAACTACCAAGCCATTGGACTCTATTATTTACTTTATAACGTCTATACAGTTGTTTACATTCTTTACATATGTAATATCTAGCCGTAAAGTATTCTCATTAGTCGCACTTCTGACCTTGGCAATTCTTCGAACATTTTTTGACCTTTCAATTCTTCTGGAATATTTCTATGCCAACCCCAAAATTCTCCGTACTTATAGAAACTATACCATCCAGCACCGTAGCAAGGACAATCTTGTGTTTCTTTAGTGGAGGCGAAGACACCCTTATAACTATATAAACTCGAACAGTTACGACATTTAAAAACTCTCCAACCTACTAATTTTCTTTCTTTTCTATTTATCATATATATAATGTATCATATAAAAATACATATTGCAAGTACTATTCAACTTGACAATACATTTCTTTATGCTATACTAATTGTATGGAAAATAAAATTGTACCAACAATTGAGGATGTTGTAAGACTAAAAGAATTAATGGAAACAAACATTTACGACCACTCTTTATCAGAAGTGTTGACAATAGAAAAAGAACTTAAAAAAATAGACACTTCTACTGGCCTGGGACAAATCGCACATCAATTATATAAGAAATTCTGCAAAAAAGAAAGAAAAAAACATTTTAAACTGATTACTAACAGTTAAACTACTATAACAGTTACGTAACAATAGTAACAGTATCTTATCTATAATAAGATACTGTTCAGTTAAGTAACAAACTGTTAAGTAACAATAGTAACTATTACGTAATAGACTGTTACGTAACAGTATTAAGTATAACATATAAAATCAAAATTGTCAAGAAAAAATAAGAGTTGACAAATAAAACACCCCGTGGTATATTACTATTACATGAAAAAACTACTAAAAATTATAGCCAAAATTATAGTAAGTATTCAGAATTTTTTAGGATGTATGGTCATCATTGGAGCCTATGGTTTTCTTGTATACAAACTATTTTTCGCCCAAACTATTCCAGGACAGATTTTAGCTGGTGTATTACTATTCATTTACTTGGGCATACCACTATTTATGGTTTGTTTCTTTTTTCTAGAAAAACCAGAGAATAAATAATATGTATTATATTTGTGGAGAATGTGGTAGTATTCTCATACAAAAACTGATAAGTGGTCAAAATTATTATAGTCATATACTATCTGATACTAATAACTGTAGACATTGTATTATAACAACATTGTATGCTCATTCTGAAAATGTTATACCTACTTATTTGAAAAAATTGAACAAGGCAGACAGAGAGTTTATGGAGTTATTATATTCATGAGGAGAATTATGGACATTAAACTAAAAAATAAATTTGTCGAGTTTAAAACGGATAAAACTAAAGATAAATTATTAATATCATTTATTTTATCATTAGTTAATATCAAAGGATTACTCCGTAGCCCAGAGTTAAAAAATCCAAGTGACCATACAAAATTAATAATAAAACAACTTACTAGAATAGTTGAAGCAATCGAAATAGAATTAGAAAAGTTAGAAAATGAGGAAGGATAGTATGCAAAAATATTTAGTAATATACAGTAAAACAAAAGAATCAGCCAGTTACGACAACTTGTATGCTAAGAATCTTAAGGATGCTAAAGATTTTATTGACAAAAACCAAGATGTATTTCCAAATACTATTGATATTAAACCTGTAGATACATATGATATTAGTTATCATGAATTAGATTTTATTGATGATGGGTATGGTACTAATGGTACTTTAGTTAGTAGTGGTAATACTTTAGACGAGTTAAAAGAGAATTCTAAGATTGAATTTATTGGAAATAACGGTGAAGAAGTCTCTCCCTCTCAAGCCTGGGAAAATATTTCTGAAGAAGACCAAAAAAAGCTTGCAATTGTAGTAGAAGAACTGTATACTGAACAGCATAACGAAATAAATGGAAATGGTGAATGCGAATAATTTTAATATGTTTGGCAGCATACAGTTTTAAGTTACATGTTGATTATCACAATTATAGACATGAGTATAAAAAACGTACTCAAATTACTAGTGAACAACTTGTATCTCATATAATTGACACAGTTTTTGATGAAATGAATAAGGACAGGATATATGAATAATTATTTTTTATATTCAGGAGCACTATTAGCTGGAATAGGTGTATTTTTTTTAGTTAATGGGGATAATTTTTTAGGGCTATTTTTTCTATCTTATGTTTTTATTACTAGAATTTTAATATTTAAGGCTAGTAAATGAATATATTTTATAGCTCTAAAAATCCAATGATTTGCGCAAAAAGACTGGATAATAAACGTGTGGTAAAAATGTGTCTAGAAACTACACAGATACTATGCACAGTTTGTAATGAAAAAGGTTTTCAAATGCCTTATAAATCTACACACAAACATCATCCATGTATTTTGTGGGCTGGAGAAAGTTTTAATAATTTCTATTGGTTATGGCAACATGGTTTTGAACTGTGTATAGAATATACTAGAAGGTACGGAAAAAACCACAAATGCTTAAGTATTTTATATAAAATTAGAAATATAATATGCCAGCTTCCATTTGAACCGATAGGATTTACTGAGCCTCCAAATTGTACAACTTTTAAACATATTAAAGATACTAGAAAAGCTTATAAATTATACTTGAAAGAAAAATGGAAAAATGATAAGATAACTCCTAGATGGTATAAAAATGAAAGAACTAATTCCAAATAGACATATTATAGTTAGGAGTAAAACAGATAAGGAATTTATTTTTTATGTCTGTGATAGATTTTGCGATTGCGGAGTGCCACAGTCGGCACATGAAGTTATTACGCCATTTCCAGCTAAAATATATAAAGTGTCTATTTATGATGCAAAAGTCAAATATGCAGGCACTCGTAGAGAATATACTAGACCTCAAAGTACTTATATTACTGTAAAACCTTTGAACAGTAAACACAAATATAGCTTTTGTATAGGTAAGGAGGTTGATGTAGAAATTGTTGACAAAGATATGGCAGAAGTATTATATGGACAATCCTAAATTTAAAGTTGGTGATGTGTTAAGTGACCCAATACATGATGGGCATGTATTCTATGTAGTTAAGTTAACTGATGAGGAATATTTAACTATTGCCAGTAATAGTTTCTGGGTACAAGAAAAGCATTTTAACAATCTATGCCCATTTAAGCATTATTCATTTGATGGAGATCAAAACGTGAATAAAATAGATGAATTAGATAGAGAATTTGTGGAAATATTATATTTATGAAAAAACTAATTATATTAATTATATTAATAATTTCTGTTAATGCTCAAGCAAGAGACGGAGATTTTGGTAATAGGGCTAAACATTTTGGAGTAGGATTTGTTATAGGTGCTCTAATTTCTGGTTATTGTAATGAACATTTAAAAGATGAATGGGGTTGTTTTTTAGCTGGTACTATCCCCACAACGCTTGGAGCCGCATTATTTGAGGCTATACAAGACGATAGGTATGATGCAGGGGGAGACTTATTAGCTGGAGGCCTTGGAGCTGCTACAGGCGCAGCATGTCAAATTAAGATTAAAATCCCATTTCCATTCTTTGATGGTAGATAATGCAACAATTAAAAGTAGGAATGCAAATAGTACATGAAAGTTATGGTCACTTACTGTGGGTTTTAGAAATATATTGTATAGAGTATAACACTATAACATTATTATGCTTTAATCCAAGTGAGCAGGCAGACCATACATATACTGTTTTGAACAAATTTGACTTGGACAATTTTCAGAGCAAATTAGACAAGGGAGTATGGCGAATAGTTGATAATAAAGTAGATTTTGATATAATTAGGTTATTATATGGGTAAAGTTAGACTAAAGGATATTAAAGTGGGTTTCCAAGTTTGCAATAATGAAAAATATAATAGACTTCCTTGGGCTGCAGAAATTTACAAAGAAGTAAATAATGTTTTTTATTTTAAAGACTTTAGCTTTAGTAGATTAAGATTTTCAGAAGGCGGAAACTTAAAAGCAAGTGAGATTGTATCGAATGTTAATAATGGAACGTGGAGCACACCAAAAAAGCCTTATGATTTTGAACTATTAAAGGTTTTATATAAAAATACTTGACTAATTATGAGAATGTGGTACTATACAAATAGAAGGAGTTGATAGATGATAGCTTTAAACAGAGATGATATCTTAGAACTAGACATTGAAATTTTCAGTGTTAGGCTAAAAGAAATGGAAGATGAAGACCTACAAAGTTTAGCTGATGATATTGCTTACGAAATGGTAGAAGCAAACAACGAAGTGTATGTTGATTTAGACAATAAATTAGGTCTGGTAGAGTTTGAATTAGATGAACGACTAATATCACTCGAAGAATTGGAAATGATGAGAGAATTAGTATTTGAAAACTAAGAGGTAATGATGTATCAAAAACAGCCAAAATATGGAATTAATTCATGCTTTCTCAAGCCAGTAAATATTAAAATGGGTAGAAGTCCTTTATTCATTGTAGAGTCCGCAAAAGAATATCCAAAAGGATGGTTATATACGGCATATTACCCAGAAACGCAGGAATATCGTAGGTATTATGAAGACAAAATTGATAGAGATTATCAACTCTTAGAAGACCAAGAAATGCCAGCAATACTTTATGGAAAAGTGAGTTTATTAGACTAAAAAGGAGAAGGAATGCGAAAGGGTACTAATCCAAATAGGAATACTACTACTGAATACTCAGTTATCGTTAATAATGAACAGTCAAAGTCTTTCGGCAAATTAAAAGAGGCTAGAAAATATTTGAAAGATGTTACTGTCTCTCAAGGTACTGAGGTTAAATTAGTAAAGAACACTACTGTTACTACTCAAGAAATTGTAGATGTTTTTACTGCTCAGTCAGTTACAGCATTAGTGTCCACATGTTCGCTGTTAGATGAGATGGAAGACGAATTCGATACAAATGAGGAATAAATTGACAGATAATAAACGAAAAAAATTGCCAAACAAAATATACTTCAAAATTGTTGAAAGTGACCATGCTGATAGATATGGACGTAGGTGGAAATATCTTGTCGATAAGAGTGGTTGTAGGTGGGGAATGTTTTGGACTTATAAGAATGCTAAGTTGGCCATTCAATGTCTACGAAAAAAATATAAAGAAGAATTAGACAAAAGAGGTACGTTTACCTTGGAAGAATTGAAAGGAAAATAGTTATGATATTTGATTGGCCTTGGAAAAAAGAAGTAAATGATAAGATAGAGCCTGCATTATGGATTTTGGACGATAGTAAACAAACGAAAGCAGTTATTGACGTAGCGTCAACATTACCATTATATGTGGTAGGCAGAAAAAATGGTAAAATTTTAACTCTACCTATGGAAAGTTATTTGAAAAGAAAATCTATTGCCGCAGCTATCATTGTTGATGCCGTGGCATATGAAATTGAAAAAGCATAAATAAATGAAAGGAAAATGAAATGCGTATTGAAACTTTTAAAAAATCATGGCACCATCTCTTAGAGGCCAACATCGTACCAATGCTAATCGGACCTCATGGTATTGGGAAATCTAAAGTAGTAAAGCAATTGTGTGATGATTTAGGATATTTATTTGTAGATTTAAGACTTGGTACTCAAGATGTTGGAGATTTGATTGGTCTTGCAGATTTTTTGAAAAACTCTAAAGGTGACAAAATTGCCACTAAATTTATTATTCCTGAATGGCTACAGAAAGCTATAGAATATGCCACAAGCAATCCAAATTCTAAGGCTATAATTTTTCTTGATGAAATGAATCGTGGTCGCAGAGACGTTCTGCAATCTATCTTTCAATTAGTTTTGGATAAAGAAATGCACATGACAAAATTGCCAGATAATATTGGCATAATTTCAGCATGTAACCCAAATACAGAAGACTACATAGTGACAGATTTGGCTGATAAGGCACTAATTGATAGGTTTTGTTGGATAAAATTTACTCCATCAACTGGAGAATGGCTTAATTATGCTAAGGGAAAAAATTTCAACACATCAATTATAGATTTTATTCACGAACAACCTGGAATGTTGAAAGGTAAAACAGAAGAATTTGCTTTAGATTTTGTAGAGCCTACTCCACGTTCTTGGGAGGCAGTTGATAGGCTTGAGAAAACTGGCGCAGATGCAAATATATTACAAGAATTGTATATGGGAATGTTAGGTATTGCAGTTACTGCAGCTTACACTACTCATAAGAAAAAAGCAGACAAACCTTTTCAAGCGTTAGATATTCTTGATAAGTATACTAGAAATGAAAAGAAAATCAAAAAGTTTTCCGATAGTACTACTGAAACCCAAGGTAGACAAGATTTACTTCATGCTACTTGCGACAATCTGATGGATTACTTTAAGAAGAATAAAAAGTTAAGTAAAAAGCAACAAGAAAATACAGTAAAATTTTTAATGACAATTCCTGCTGAAATTTCTTGGGATTTCCTTAGAAAAGCTTACTTACTCGAAGACCACAGAGCTTTCTTCACAGCAAGTGCCGAATTAAAGAAAAGATTGAAAAAAGCACGAAAAATGGACATAAAAACTACTAAGAAAACTGGCGTAGCTAAGAAAAAAGCTTAATAGAGGTTATGATGCAAAATTTTTGTGACATATTACAAGACGCAATGTTCTATCTCATAGCTAAAGAGACATTCTATGCAGAATTAATAATGAGCATGGTGGTGCATATACGAACTGATATACCTACGGCTGGAGTGAACATCACAGATAATGTTAATCTTTATATAAATCCATATTTTTGGATGTCAATGGATACTGAGGGACAAGTAAATGTACTAAAGCACGAATGCTTGCACGTATTAAACAATCATTTCGGTAGATTTAGAGAACTATGTCCAGACATGTACGAAAAAAAGAATAGAACATTTAAAGATGTAGTAGAAAGGCAAATAAATGCAGATGTATTGAATATGGCTGCAGACTACGCTATTAATGAGTGGTTAAAATTACCGAAAACATGGAAAATGTTCGATAAAGATGGTAATTGTGTGACACAACCCGACAAAATACCTCAAGAAGACGGTACACTAGTTGACAATCCAGATGCTGGAAAAGATGCAGAGGCCAGACCGTTACTGGTATCTGA
>Ga0180433_10004612_pt1 | contig 19205 bp, 17 predicted proteins | sample SS_ome_8_FD_132980 | JGI IMG/M metagenome (GOLD analysis project Ga0180433, IMG submission 132980) | Hypersaline lake sediment archaeal communities from the Salton Sea, California, USA - SS_1_D_1 metaG | ecosystem: Environmental > Aquatic > Non-marine Saline and Alkaline > Hypersaline >... | reverse complement strand
GGCTACGGTCTTGCCGCTCTCCAACTCGCTCTGGAGTTCCTCGGTGGAGATGCCCAGGGTATCGGCGATGACGCCCTGCATCTCCTCGTGGTTTCCGTTACCGCGGGGTCCGTGTTTGCCTTCTTCCTCGCCTGAAGCGCAGCAGCGTTCACTCCCACCGACGCTGGTCGCCGCCACGGCCACTCCTGTGAAAAGCGCGACGGCCGCGAAGCAGGTGATGACCACTACCAGCAACTTCTTCCCATGTAAGCCGGTCATTCGGTCACCTCCTTTCCTTATTATAGAGTCCTTTTCCTTGCTCATGTCCGGACACGATTCAACCGTAGCAGCACAATGTGAATTATCTATTAAGCGAGGATACCGTTTCTGTAAAGTCATAAAATCCTAAATGCTTTACTCCTAGCGACGATATTGATAAAGAGGACAGCTAAGGTCTATAGCGTAGATAGGTATTATCGAAAGAGGAATACGATTGAAGGGGCGATGAACATGCTGATAAGGAAGGCGACATTAAAGGATGCAAAATATATAGGCCAGCTTGTTCTGAAACCGGCGCAGGATGTGAAACAAGCTGGGGACGAATCATACGTGGATCCGCATCCCTGGCACCGTACCCTCAGTTCCGTACTCGCCTCGCCGGAATGGACTTTTTTTCTCGCCGTCGACGGCGAGAGCAAGATCGGCCTTCTCGTTTTTCACATCAGGCCTTCCCTCAACGATGGTAAGAAGCGTGCAACCATCACCAACCTGGTCATCGCAGATGATTACGTCAATCAGGGAATAGAGCGCCAATTGGTGGAGGAGGCCATGAAGTCTGCCAGCGCCAAGGGCTGCACCGGCCTCTACACCACCGTCGATACCGGGGACAACAAGTCCCTCGATATGTACAGGACGCTGGGCTTCAGAAGGGAACGCGAGTTCTTCGAGCTGGAGCTCAAACGATAAGCCTGGGGGACGGGCCTGGCTTTGGGCCCGGGGCCCAGGGGGCGGGCCCAAAGCCAGGCCCGTCCCTTGGGCTTATTGTATCCCGCCTGCCAATCCCGGATAATCCGGCGCATAGCGCAGCGCGGTGAATACGCTGTTTATTGAACCCTTCTGGCTTTCGGGCACGGACTTTCCCTGCATTAATTGGCCATCCTCCACATAGGGATTGACGTATTCCCATACCACCTCCCCCTGCGGAGTCACCTCGAAAAAGGTGCCGTCAGCCCCGGAACAGATGAGGGTATTGCCATTGGGGAGCCGCTGGGCTCCGGAGATATTATGGGAGAAAAAATCGGTGGGTGGATCGGCCGTATAGATCCAGGTCTGTTCCGCCGGCCCGTAGGCCGAACCGGCCTCCAGGTAATAAACCCCTCTTTCATCCACTTCAGGTGAGAACTGATCCACCGAGGAGTACATACCCTCCGGGCTGCGGTGATTGTTGTTGAAGAGAAGTATATCTCCTTCTCCCGGGAGGCCGGGCTCGATCCAGTTGGCATAGTGCTGGGCGAAGAACCTGCGGTCTGACTCCTCGCCAGCCCGATAGGTTTTGGGGTTCCCCCAGCGGTAGAGCAGGTCGCCGCCTTTGCCGCTGTCACCGCCGCTATGTCCAGAAGCCTCCTCGCTGGTGGTGCTGTGATCTATCACCCATACCTCGAAGTAGCGGGGGACGCTGAGCAGGATCTGGTCCAACTCCGGGTTGTAGTCGACGGAGTTGATATGAGTGATATCGGCGGATTCGGGATCGGGCGGACCGGGAGAGGAGTAATTGATATCGATCAATTCAGGATGCTCAGCCACGCTGCCATAGTTATTCTTTGTCGCATCGTAGTCCTGGATGAGATGATCCCAGACGTGCCACTCCCAGACTATGGTGCCGCCGCCGTCCCCGCTGGGTTGAACCTCGATGATATGGTCCGGCCAGAGGGCGCCCGCGTCAAGCGAGGCGGGATCGCGCCCCGCCGCGACGTCCTCCTCCGCCGTCTTGTACTCCCAGGCGATGACCAGCACATTGCCGCCGGGCATGGGTTCTATATCGTGATGCGCCCGATGCTGGTCGCCTGCGTATTGGAACTCCCATACCACCGTGCCGTCCCAGGCGAGCTCCTGGATGATACCACCGGCCCCTCCCGCATCGAAGGTCCGGTCCGCCTGCGGCCCGGGATTGGCGGCGCGGAGTATATGGCCGTTCTCCAGCAGGTAAACGGCATCGCCGGGGTAATAATCGCTCTCCCATGTGTGGAACAACTCCCCGGAGTTATCTATCAAGCAGGTGGTGGTGGAGCGCATGGGGGCGAACAGGGTATATCCTTCGAAAGCCATGTCGCTGGTGAGAAGCAGCCCCACCGTTCGTTCCGGGAAGGATATAACGCTTGCCTGCTCCGTGCCAGCCGTGGCCGATTTCCCGCCGTTCTCCTCCATGCATCCGAACGACACCAGCCACAACACCATCGCCGCCAGCATAATAACCGATAGGGTTTTGGTCGCCTTCCTCATCTTCGCCTCCAAAACGTAAGACCGAAAAAAGCTCTTCCTAATTACCATTGTCGGCTATACCTGTTAAATTTCCTTTAACACGATGTGAAACGAGGGTTAGGGATTATCTCTCAGGCCTAAAGCCAGGCCCGTCCCCTGGGCTTATTGAAGCTCAAGGCCGATTCTTCCGAGAATATGAATGTTGGATAACTTTCAGGAGAGAGCTAAAGGAAGGATTTACGATGTTTCTTTCATCGCGAAGTAAATGGATCGTCGCTTCAATAACCCTTGCCCTCATGCTGGTCATGGCAGCCGTCCTCACTGTGGGCTGCGGGGGTGATGGGACTACCACCGATGGTTGCGGACAGGAGGACGGGGAGGATGCCACCAGGCTTGCATGGCCCACCCCGTACCGAGACCTTCGCCGCACCGGGAGATGCGATAACAACGGACCGAGCACCAGCGACGTCAAGTGGACCTTCGAGGCGGGCGCACAGACCATGGCATGGTCCGTTCTTGATATGAACGGGAATGTCATTGCCGGCTTCGAGGGAAAGCTGGTAAACGTCGATCCCGATGAAGGTACCCTCAACTGGGATTTCTCCACCGGGGGAGATACGGCCACCACTCCCTGCGTGGGAGAGGACGGCACTATATACGCAAGCGCCGGCAGCAAGGTATACGCCCTGACCCCCGAGGGGGAGGAGAAGTGGTCCTATGATATGGGCGCGGAAGCCGATGAGCCTACGGTGGGCAGCGACGGCTCCGTCTATGTAGGGGCCGTTGGTGGAAGGCTGGTAGCACTATCCCAGGATGGAGGGCTCAAGTGGGAGCAGGAGGTGGAGGGAGATATACGCTCCCCCTCCATCGACGGGGACAATCTCTACTGCGGGGCCTCTCCCCTGGCGCTCTATGCCTTCGACACGGAGGGGAACAGGCAATGGGAGGTCCATCCCGAGGGTGAGCTGCCGATCTACGAAAATATGTGGGAATGGATGAACACCCTGGATACCCCCTCTATCGGCGACGACGGGACCATATACGCGGGGTCCTTGACTACCCCGGGTGTAACCACCACGGGCGAGTTCCTCACCGACTACGCTATCGATCCTATCGGAAAGCTGTACGCCGTCTCCCCCGATGGGCAGCTCAAGTGGAGCTTCGATTGCCCTTACCAGGGCTTAAGCTATTTCCAGATCCATTCCCCCAGTATTGCAAAGGACGGGACCCTCTATGCCGGGACCTCTAACTGGATAGTGCTGGCCATCAACCCCGACGGCAACCTCATCTGGGAGTTCAACACCGGGGAAGGACAGACCGTCTGCCCCTCTGTCTTCAGTCCCTCCATCGGCAAGGACGGTCTGCTCTACGCCGCCACCACCAGCGGGAAGATGTTCTGTATAACCCCGCAGGGAACGGAGCAATGGCGCTTCGTGGGAGGGGACCCCTGGCTTCCCGGCATGAGCCGCTCCAACAACCTGACCCCACCCCCCATCGGAACGGACGGCACCCTTTTCACCGTAATGGCCGAGGGGAAGATCTTTGCCCTTAAAGCGGGGGCGACGGAACAGGACGGCGGGGAAGAACCTCCTCCCGATGACCGGCCCCCCATCGAAAATAGGACGGAGCCGCCGACCCCTTAAGCCCTATATATATAGTCAAGTCAACCGGGCCGGGATATCTATCCCGGCCCGATCTCTATTGGACTGCTTGACTAATTGCCGCACTTTGATGTAATGAACATAAAGGGTTATGTTTGTATATTTAATAATGGGCAGCAGTCCTGTCATTTCGAGAGAGTGTATTCCGAGGGCTTCTTTCCAGATTAAAGCAGAATTGGAGTGAGGTGAGGGAAATTGTCATGGGGAATTAGCTTCCGTAAGGCTTATGCCTGCATTTTAATCTCTGTATTCCTTTTAGGAATGCTAGCGATCCTGCCCATACTCGAGGGTAGTGCTCGTGCCGACAATTCATCCAGCTGGGTACATCAAGAACCGGGGACCGAATATAACCTTTGGGACGTATCCGCCGTGGATGCCAATACAGCGTGGGCGGTGGGAGGAAGCTCACAAGGCACAAGCCCAAGCGAGGGAGTTATCATCAAAACCACCGATGGGGGTACGAATTGGATAACTCAGGCAACAGGTCCCGCAAGTGCTCCCTACAGGGTATCCGCTGCGGATGCAAATACGGCCTGGGTGGCCTCGGGCAAGGAGATCTATAAAACTATCGACGGAGGTGCCAACTGGAGCTTCGTCTACACGGACGATCCCTTTGAAGAGGGCTCATATACCTTTGCAGACATACATGCAGTGGACGCCTCTACGGCTTGGGCAGTAGGTTCGTACAGAAGATTCGAGGGCCCAAGCTGGATGCCGGTAGGCGCCATCTTGAAGACAACCGATGGGGGCGCTAACTGGGTAGTGCAGTTCAGGGAGAAGGTCGATCCCCCATACCCGATCCCGTTTGTCATGAGCTTTATATCGATAAACGCTGTAGATGCCAACACTGCCTGGGTAACCGGAATGTATGGTGAACAGACCATCATCTCCAAGACCACAGATGGAGGGACCACCTGGGTACCACAACACATTGTGGATGGGTATGGGGTGTCGGATATCGTCACGGTTGACGCCGACACTGCCTGGTTCGTTGGAGGCAGCATGTCCGGCACGGCCCCAAGTGAAGGTTTCATCTTAAAAACCACCGATGAGGGGACTACCTGGGTCAACCAGTATTCGGGAAGCGAACTCCTTATCGGGATATCGGCAGTGGATACCAACATCGCCTGGGCGGTGGGCAATGAGCTGTCCGGTGGGCTTCCGATTGAAAGCGCCATATTGAAGACCAGCGATGGAGGGACCACCTGGGTTAAGCAATACTCATCGACCACGGACAGCTTCGGTGGCGTATCCGCTGTAAACGCATGCACCGTATGGGCGGTGGGAGGCGAGATCGTCGATGGCATGCCAGGTGAAGGCATCATATTAAAGACCTGCGATGGTGGAGATGATAGGCCGGATATATATGCCATCTCCCCCTCCACCGCACCGATCGGCGCGGAGGTGGCCCTCGCCGGCTGTAATTTCGGTGAGAAGGGGGATTCCTCCTACGTATCCTTCGGGGAGGTCCAAGCCACGCAATATACCTCGTGGTCGGAGGAAGATATCAGGGTAAGAGTACCCGAGGGGATCGAAGGCGAGGTGATGGTCATAGTCACCACCTCCGCAGGCATCTCCAATCCGCAGCCCTTCAGCGTCCTTGCCGTTTTATCTGTCATGCCCAACCAGGCTTACCAGCACACCATTTTCTTCAATATAGACAACCTGGCGGGCTCGGGCTTTCAAGCGGGAGCCCAGGTGAGATTGGAGAAAGACGGCTACGTTATTCAAGCCTATAACGTAAACGTGGTCTCCAGCACCCAGATCGCCTGCATTATAGGTTTCTTTGGAGTCGAAACCGGCGATTACAACGTGGTGGTCAGAAACCCGGACGGCCGGGAGGCCAGGCTCAAAGGCGGCTTCAAAGTGATCCCAGTATGCGGTGCGGGCGGTGGAACGGCCGTCATCGTGCTGGGAATAATGCTGGGATTCATTTCGGTGGCGAGCTCCGTGGGCTTAAGGAAACGCCTGCGGAGAGAGCGAAGATAAAAAGGCAAAGAGCTCAGCCTTTTACCTGGCCTTTTCGTTCTAAGCATCAACCGGGCCGGGATATCTATCCCGGCCCGGTCTCTTGAGGGAGCACATCGAGGCGATGAGCCTCAATCTTGCACTTTTATCTTTCAATCATTACAACGAGCCCGCGGCAATAATATCTACACAGATCCTTATTGGAAGAGGGACTCCGGAGCTCCTGGTAGATCATCAGGGGTAAGCCCCGTGCCACAGCCCTCAAACCTCCAGTAACCGCCCCTCTTGTTGTAATAGCAGCTGTCGCCCTGCGTCGTGGTGGGATCGACGGGAGCCAACGAGACCCGGGCCCAGTCCCCCTCTATCTTTATCTGTCCCAGTGTGAACATGTTTGGATCGGATATCAACGACTCCCCTAAGACCGTCAGCAGCTCTTGGTCCGTAGGCTGGGCTGTGGCCTGGGCCGCATCCTGAGCTTCAGCTTCGGCCGCCGCCAGCTCAGTCTCCAGCGTGCTTATCTCAGCCTCTAACTGTTCCACCTGCTGCTGCAGGGCCTGGGTGTCGCCATCATCACCCTGGTTGACGGCCAGGATAATGATAGCTACCACCGCACCAACCAGCAGCACCGTCAGTACTATAGTTGCTATAATCCACCCCTTCTCTTTGCCTTCCATCTTTCAATCCTCCCTTTTCGACAGATTCCATTCTCGCCTTCCAAAACGAATCGATTATTCTAATATCTACACCTACTTGTGGAGAATTAAACATATCGAGCCGAGAATATAATATGAAGTTATGTGCAACAGGAAAGAATACAACATGTTGGAATTACATTTACGACCTTGAAGGGAGCCGGAATGGAAGAGAAGAAAAAGAGAGGCGCTTTTGCAATCGAGGTCATGCGCAAGTCCGAACTCGCCGACGAGCCCATCACCTTGCGGTTATCCGGATTCGAGCCCGGCCAACTCGTCTCGGTCAAGGCCGGGATGAAGGACGACGCCGGGGTAGTATGGTCTTCCAGGGCTGCGTTTAAGGCCGATGAAAAAGGCGAGGTCAACCTGGCAGAACAGAGCCCTATCTCGGGGTCATACACCAAGGTCGATCCAGCAGGATTCCTATGGTCCATGAGCCCGGAGAGCGATGCCAAGATCCTCTCCACTTTCAAGAAGGACACCGTCGACCCGGATTCGATCGCCGTCTCGGCGGAGGTGGACGGAGATATCGTCGCTTCCCAGGAACTGGAGAGGCTTTACCTCTTATCAGGAGTGGAGAAGACGCCGGTGAAGGAAGATGGCCTGGTGGGGATGTTCTTCAAGCCCGCAGCCGACGAGCCTCGGCCGGGAATCCTGGTTTTAGGAGGTTCCGACGGCCGTATGAGGAAGGACTTCGCGGCCCTCCTGGCCTCGCGTGGATACGCCGCCCTGGCCCTGGGCTACTTCAGTTTAGAGGGCCTGCCGCAGGAGCTCATCGAGATACCCCTGGAATACTTCGAAAAAGCGATTGACTGGATGGGGGCAAGGGAAGAGGTATCCGGCGGGCACCTGGGGGTTATCGGGAAATCCAAGGGCGGCGAGCTGGCCCTGCTGGTGGGGGCGACCTTCAAACAGATAAAGGCGGTGGTCTCCTACGTGGGAAGTGGGGTGGTCTTCCAGGGAATCCACGAGGACCCGCGCAACCACAAAGTGCAGTCCTCCTGGTCCTGGCAAGGTGAGCCGGTTCCCTTTCTTCCCTTCAAACAGAGCCTTTCCGCCCTGCTCAAGATAATATGGGTCAAGAGCTTCAAACGGCCCTTCGTGACAAGGCCTCTATATGAGTCGGCGCTGAAGGATAAGGATGCCGTGGAGAAGGCGGCCATCAAGGTCGAGAATACCAACGGCCCCCTTCTACTCGTATCAGGAGAGCACGACCAGGTATGGCCATCCTCGCGATTATCACAGATGGCAGTGGAAAGGCTCGCATCCCACAAACACCCCTTCCCCTACCAGCATCTCAGTTATAACGACGCGGGTCACGGCCTGGGATTGCCCTACAGGCCCACGATGGTAAACCAGCTCTACGAGCCCCCGTCCATGATCCTGCCCTTCGGAGGTTCACCTGAGGAGAACGCCAGGGCCTGCGAGGATGCATGGAGCCACGTGCTCGAGTTCTTCGAGGAAAGCCTCGAGGCAAAATAGTCAGGTATTCCCTAGCGCTGAAGCATCATGAAGGTGGCCATGCTCCTGGCCACCAGGTTTCCCTCGCCGTCGAAGACCTCCGCCTCGGAGACGGCGAGTTCTTCGTCTCTTTCCAAGACCTTTCCGATGCCGGTGAGCTCCCCGCCTTTCACCGGGGCCATGAAGTTGGCCTTCATCTCCACGGTTACTATGCGCCTGGAACCGCGGGGAACCATGGTGGCCATGGCCACGCCGGAGGAGGCGTCGGCCAGGCCGAAGATCACTCCGGGATGCACCAGGCCGTCATCATCGTGCAGTTGGGGGCCGGTTTTTATCCTGAGGCGGGCCTCGCCGGGAGCGAGGCCGATCACCTCCATGCCGATGAGCATATAAAAAGGGGAGTTCCTCACCCGATCGTCGATGATCTTCTTGTATCTATCCTCTTCCTCGGGGGTCTTGGCTCCCCAGAGCCTCTCCACATCATCCATGGCCGCATCATTCGTAGCTGTAGAAGCCCTGGCCGCTCTTGCGTCCCAGCTGGCCCGCGGCCACCATCTTGCGCAGCAGAGGACAGGCGCGGTACTTGGGGTCTCCGAACTCCTCGTAGAGGCAATCCATGATATGCAGCACGATATCCAGGCCCAGCAGGTCCGCCACCTGCAGGGGCCCCATGGGATGGCCGGCCCCCAGCATCATCACCTCGTCGATGGCCTCCGGCCTCCCCACCCCCTCGTACAGGCAAAAGATGGCCTCGTTGATCATCACGCAGAAGATACGGCTCATGGCGAAGCCGGGCCAGTCGTTTACCTCCACCGGGGTCTTGCCCAGCATCTCAGCCAGCTCCACCACGGTGTCGTTGGTCTCGTGGCTGGTGAGGTGGCCGCGGATGACCTCCACCAGCTTCATGGCCGGAGCGGGGTTGAAGAAGTGCATACCGATGACCTTTTCCGGCCTTGCGGTGGCAGCGGCTATGGGGGTTATGGGAAGAGAGGAGGTGTTGGTGGCCAGGATGACGTCCTCCCGGCAGACCTCGTCCAGCTTACGGAAGACCTCCTTCTTGACCTCGGTGTCCTCGAAGGCCGCCTCCACCACGAAGTCGGCTTCCCTGGCCGCCTCCCAGTTGATGGTGGTAGTAATGCTGTCCAGGGCTCGCTTCTTCTGTTCCTGGTCTATCTTCCCCTTCTCAAGCGCCTGGGCCAGCCCTTTCTCGATGTTGCTCAATCCTTCCTCGGCCAGCTCCCTGGAACGGTCCATCAACATCACTTCGTATCCGTTCTGGGCGAAGACCTGGGCTATGCCGCTTCCCATCACCCCGGAGCCCACGATAAACACCTTTTTGATCTCCATTTAATCTCCCTCCCCGAGATTTGCAACCTTTTACGTTCTTTTAATGCCCAACTTTTGCGATTGTTAATCCTTCTCTCTGTATAACCGATGCAATTAAACGTAGAATATCATGAACCGGTAACGATAATAACAGGTTGGGGCTGGGGTATTCATGCTCGCGCATTGCCCCGCACTGATCATCAGAATAAGGAGTCGACGAGATGGCGGCAAGCATGGCCTTGAACTTAATATTCGCGCTGGTGCTCATCTCCATTCCTGCCGCTTACTACTTTGTAAGGACGGTACTGCATAGGAAATGGGGGGAGATGCGGTCTCTGCTGGAGACGGAGGAAAGGGGCGAATTCTTTCAAGGGGTGCGGGAATACATGCTCAAGCCCTACAGCTCCTCCCTCACCTCGGCTATGAGGCCGGAAATCCCCCAGGACGAACAGGGGATATACGATTTCTACCGCTATAACTACATGGAGAACTACGGCCAGCGCAAGAAGCAGGGCACCGTTGTCGTGCCCATGCTGGCCGCCGGGGCTATCGTCGGTATAATACCCCTCCTGCTTGTAGTCGACTTGAGCTGGTACATACTGCTCCTTTTCGTGGTGATACTGGGAACCGGCATCGTCTTCGCCGTCATGATGTACAGATGGGCGAAAGCCGAGGGGGAGCTCGTAGGCTGGCTGGAGGAGAGGATGTCTTCTTATCTGGAAGAACAGTAATCCCGTCCCTTACTTGCGGAACTGGCGGAAGTCCGGATCTCTCTTCTCCTCGAAGGATTTCATACCCTCGGTGAGCTCCTCCGAGCCGTAGACCAGGGCCAGCATCTCCCGACCGTGGGAGAAGGAGCCGTAGAGCAGGTCGGACTCGAAGTTCATGGAGGTACGGGTGAGCTTTATGGACTGTGGGCTCATGTCCAGGATGCGGTTGGCCCACTCCATCACCGCGTCCATAAGCTCCTCCTGGGGGACCACCTTGTTGGCCAGCCCCATCTTCTCCGCCTCCTCGGCGGGGTAGCGGTAGCAGAGGAAGGCTAGTTCCCGCGCCTTCTTCTCCCCCACGATACGGGGCAGCATCTGGGTCCCGCCCCAGATGGGGGCGCTGCCTACCGAAGGCCCGGTCTGGCCGAAGACGGCGTTATCTGAGGCGATGGTCAGGTCGCACATGGCGTTGATCTCGTGCCCCCCTCCCAGGCAGTAGCCGTTGACGGCGGCGATGACGGGCTTTGACAGGGACCGTATGGCGCTAGAGAGTCTAAGGCACTTGCCCAGGAACTTCCGGCCTATAGTGGGGTCCAACTCCCCCATCTCCGAGATGTCCCCACCTGCGCAGAAGGCCCGGTCTCCCGCCCCGGTGAGGATGACCACTCCTATGGTGGAGTCCTCCTCCGCCATCTCGAAGGCTGCCGTTAACTCGTCCAGGGTCTGGGACCGGAAGGCGTTGTGCCGCTTGGGGCGGTTGATGGTTATCTTGGCTATCCCGTCCTCGGCTGAGTAGATGACGTCTGTGAAATCCATGAGAACCCTCCCTTTTTATCCTCAAGGCTTGCAGCCTCTACCTTCTCTTGAAAATGAAAGGCGCCGTTGCTCACGCCACGTTAACCGTTCAGCTTGCGGTACCCCAGGGCGTCCTCCGCCTGCAGCAGCTTGTGTATCTCCGTCGTGCCCTCGTAGATCAGGGGAGCCCGGGCGTTGCGGAAGAGCCTCTCCACCGGGTACTCGGCGGAATAGCCGTAGGCGCCGTGGATCTGCACCGCCAGGTGGGCGGCCCTGAAAGAGGCTTCCGTGGCGTGCCACTTGGCCAGGGAGGTCTCCCGGGTGTTGCGGACCCCCATGTTCTTCCGCCAGGCCGCCTTGTAGACCAGCAGGCGGGAGGTCTCCAGCCCCCTGACCATCTCGGCGACCATCTCCTGGATAAACTGGTTGCGGCCGATGGGCTTCCCGAAGGTGAACCTCTCGTTGGCGTACCAAACCGAGGCTTCCAGGGCGGCCCGGATGGTGCCCAGGGCCCCGGCAGCGACGGTAAAACGCCCCATGTCCAGGGCGTACATGGCTATCTTGAAGCCCTCGCCCTCCTTGCCCATGCGGTTCTCCTCCGGCACCACCACGTCGGTCATGTATATCTCGCCGGTGGAGCCGGCCCAAACCCCCATCTTGTGCTCGATATCCTTGGTCTCGATCCCCGGCATGGAACGATCCAACAGGAAAGCGGAGATGCCCCGGTGGCCGGCCTCCTTGTCCGTCTTGGCGAATACCATGAGGTTATCGGCCACATTGGCGTAGGAGATCCAGTTCTTCTGCCCGTTGAGGATGTAGTTGTCTCCCTCCCGCCGGGCGGTGGATTCCATGGAGACCACGTCGGAGCCGGCGCCCGGCTCGGTCAACCCGAAACAGGCGATCTTCTCCCCCTTGGCCTGGGGAACCAGGTACTTATTCTTCTGTTCATCGTTCCCGAACTGCAGCAGCGTGAGGGAGTTCAGTCCCAGATGGACGGAGAGCAGGGTGCGGAAACCCCCATCCCCCCTCTCTATCTCCTCGCAGATGAGGGCGGTGGCTATGAAGTCCAGGCCCTGCCCGCCGTATTCCTCGGGGATGGGGGCGCCGAGCAGGCCCAGGTCGGCCATGCCCCGGATGATACCCATGTCCAGGGTATGGGATTGGTCCAGCTCGGTTATCTTGGGGGCTATCTCTTTATCAACGAACTCGGCCGTGGTGGTCTGTACCATCTTCTGCTCCGGGGTGAACTCGAAGTTCATCCCCGCTTGCTCGTGGGAGGGTGACATCGCCTGTCCTCTCTTTTCTTGGCTTTCTACATGATCTCCTCGAAGAGATCCCCTTCCATCTCGAGAATGTCTCTGAGCTCGCTGCCGCATTTCTCGCTGCAGACCATGAAAACCAGGTCCCATCCCTCCAGCTTGGCCCGAGAGTTGTCGGCGGTGACCATGCACTCATAGGTCTTTCCCTGGACCGGGAGCTCCACTGGGGTCATCCTGCCCACCTCGGAGGGATAATCCAGCCCCTCCTTCAGCTTCGCCCCCATGCCGAAGACCTCCTCGCTGGAGGACATCTCCTTGTCGCAGAAAGCACATTTATAGGTTTCCTTTATCACGTGAATCCCACCTTGTATCTTTTATTCCTCTTCGGACCCCTTTTGTAAACCTTATACCGACTATAGTCTTCCCTGATATATATGGAGGATAAACAAAACAGTGTATATGTGGCAAACAGAACGCAACAAAAAAAATACACGGAATATGGAAACCATACAATCGTATCAGATCTATCCAGAGATCATATTTGCTTGCTTAAGCAGGCTTGATGAGACGTCGATTACTTACCCGGCGTTGGAAATTGTATAGATTCCGGGTGAGGTGTTTGGCATGAGCAACGAGAAATCCTACTCCAAGAGCAAGAGGTCCCGTATCCTGTATCTGATAACCGCGCTGATAATCGTGGTATTTATCGCCTATGGGCTGGTTTCGTGGTTTATTTTCCGCGGTTCTCAGGACCGGCTGGTGGAGAAGAGCAAGGAGAAGCTGATAGAGTCCGAGGCCGAGAACATCAATTCGGCGGCAGACTACATCGTCGAGCTTCTACTGCCACTTTTCGAGGAGACGATGGGCGGGATGACCGACGAGGAATTCGCTATGTCGGTCATGAACCGGGAGGTTATAGAGGCTCAGAGAATTATGGCAGATGAGATCGAGAAGATGATGGAGGCGGGCCTGCTCGGCCTGGATGAGATCATATACGTAATTCTTCCCGGGACGTTGATCACCGAGCCTTTAGTCATATTATCCAGCAACGAGAGCCTTATATATGCATGGGAGGTCCCCGAGTATCTGCTTGAGGGTGCATATGAAGGCACAACTTACTTCTATACGGAGGAAGGTATTCCGGAATTGGGTCTACAAGGTAAATACCTGATAACGATCGAGTATATAGAAAGTGATACAGGCTCCGACTCCGTTGTTTACACCATAAAGAACATGGAGGATAAAGTAGCCGTCATAAGCGATTTCTTCAGCGATGAACAGGGCAAGATCAACCTTATCATGGGGCTGGTGATCTTCGGTTCCATAATCGTGATCATCCTCATCGCCTTCTTCGTCCTCAGCTACATGATACGCAGGAGGATAACCGATCCCGTGGACCAGCTGGCCGCCGCGGCCGAGCAGATCAACGAGGGCAACCTGGATGTGGAGATAAAGGTGCACGAGGGCGGGGAGTTCGAGGGACTGGAACGCGCCTTCAAACAGATGGTGGACAGCTGGCGCGAGTACATCGACAAGTCGGTGGGAGAGGAATAAAGAGTAACCTGAATTAGGCTATGCCATGGAGAGACTGGGAGACCTCGTCTAATCCGAGGTCTTCCAGTACTTCTCTCTCGGGATATCCCCTCTCGTCAATGCGCCTCAGTTGGTAGTACTCCTCGAGCATGAAGTCGAAATCCACCCGCTTTCTTAACGCTTCCTCGGTATCCGCTTTCATGAAGCGGCGGTCTTTACTTGCTAACGACATAAGCCTGGCGATAAGCATCAATATCCTGGACATATTGGGGATAAGCAGCTTGTCCAGGGCCAGTTTGTAATACTTCACGGCCCTCTCTCCCTGTATGCGGTCCGCGAACTTGCTGTCCAGGCTCATAACTTTGTTCAGCGCCTTCACCGCGTCCGAGGCCGTTCCCTCCAGGTGGGGATTGATAATCCTTTGAGGGACCTGGTCGTCCTCCCTGGTCATGCCACAGAGGTTTCCGATGGCCCTCTTCAGGTACCAGGTGCGCTGGCCCACCTCCAGGAGCTCATCGTTGGTGTAGTCGAAGCCGGTGACCGCGTTGATAAAGTCCCGCAGGGAACCAAGAGTATAGCTCATCCCCTTCCAGGCGAAGATGCAGATCACCGCGGAGTCGCACACGGAGGCTATCGCCTGGCCTTGGATGGTCTGCATGGCCTTCCCCTCCCTGTTTTGGGATTTGGTGTTGGGATAGCCGATCTCCTCCAGGGCGGATATGCCCATCTCCAGCCCCAGGTTAATGTCCTTGTTGTGGCAGGCCCCCCTTATGCCGGTGGCGTAGCCGACGGCCATGGACCACAGGGCGCGGGGATCGTGCATGGGACACTCCATGCCCTTGACGTGCATGGCGAACTCCTCGCCGCCGTATTTCTGAGACATTAAGCGGCATCCCTCCGCCAGCTCGTCGCCGAACCCCTCCCGCAGAGCGATCTTGCGCACCAGCTCCAACAGGTTGTCCGGACGACCCCAATCCAGGGTCATTCCCTCGGTATCCTTCTCGGTGATCAGCCCGTTCTCGAAGGCTTCGATGGCGTAGGCGATGGTCCCACCGGTGGAGATGGCGTCCATGCCGTAGGCATTGCAGAGCTGGTTGGCCTTGACCACCGCATGCAGGTCGCCCACCCTGGGCATGAATCCCAATGCCCCCAGGCACTCGTACTCGGGCCCTGGTCCCTCCTCTATGGCGTAGTCCCCGCCTTTTACCTCCACTATGCGCTTGCAGGCGACGGGACATGCGTAGCAGGAGTGCCGGTCGGTGAGAATGGTCTCGTTCATCCTGGCTCCGGAAAGCTCCTCCGTGCCCTCCGGCCACCGCGCCTCCCTCCAGTTCTTGATCGGCAGGTCATTGATGACCGAGCACAGGTCTATGCCCAGGCTGGTCCCGTAGAGATGCATGCCCTCCGTGAATATATCCTTCTTCAGATTATCGAGGCCTTCTTTTCGCAACCTCTTATAGGCCTCCTGGTCGGCGATACCTGACTTCTTTTTGCCCCTGACGACCACCGCCTTGAGCTTCTTGGAGCCCATCACCGCTCCCATGCCGCCGCGGCCGGCCAGGCTGCCCTGGTCGTTGACTACGCTGGCGTACTTCACCAGGTTTTCTCCGGCTGGCCCGATGCTTATCACCTTGACCCTCTTGTCCTCGAGCTCCTCTTTCAACAGCTTCTCGACCTCGAAGGTGTCCTTGCCCCAGAGGTGGGAGGCATCCCGCAGCTCCGCCCCCTCCTCGGTCAGATAAAGATAGACCGGCTTATCCGAGGCTCCGGTGAAGACCACTCCGTCGTAGCCGGTCCCCTTGAGGTCGGGAGAGACGTGGCCTCCTATGCTCGCCTCCCCCCATATGCCGGTTAAGGGCGAGCGGGCGCAGACCTCCAGGCGGGAGGAGCCGGGAAGGGTGGTGCCGGAGATGGGTCCGTTGAGGAAGAACAGGGGATTGCGGGGAGAGAGGGGTTCTGCCTTGTGCCCCTCGAGCTGGAAGAAAAGCCATGCGGCCAGGCCGGACCCGCCGATAAATTCCCGGTACAGGCGCTCCTCTAACTCCCAGTCATCCACCTCACCGCTGGTGAGGTCAACCTTGAGAATCTTACCCCAGTTCCCGTTCATCGTGTTCCCCTTTTACATGAAGCGGTAGGTGGATTTATAAAGCCGGCCATCCATCCCATCAATATCATACATGAAAGGCGTCTGATGTATATATGAAGCCTGCATCCAACATTTCATCTGCACATAAATGTTAAACTAGTTCTGGCTTAACGACAGGTTATCGGATTCGAATAATGAATCAATTGCCAGAAGAACAAAGGCGAACAAGGCCGGCTTGATCCCAGACGGGAGGTATTTACATGGAAGAGAGATTCACCATTGGAGAGGCCGTGCGTTACGGCTGGGACATCATGAAGGATAACTTAGCCTTCTTAATCGCGTTCGTCCTTATACTCTGGTTGGCCGAGGCCATACCATCGGGTCTGCAGGCGGGTCTGGGAAGAAACAGCGCGGGCCTTAATATTATCTTCGGTATCATCGCTTTCGTGGTCAGCTTTTTCGTAGGCATGGCATATATAAAGATAGGCCTGCGTTACACCGCGGGGGAACAGGCCGATTTCACCGACCTCTACTCTGCCTACCCCCATCTATGGAATTATTTCCTGGGCGCCATACTTTATGGTTTGATAGTCGTCGGGGGATTGATCCTCTGCATTATCCCCGGTATTTATTGGGGGGTTAAGTACCAGTTCTTCGGTTACTTCATCATTGACCAGGAGCGGACCCCCACCAACGCGCTGACCAGAAGCGGGCAGGTCACCCAGGGTATCAAGGGCTATCTCTTCCTGTTCAACCTGGCCCAGTTGGGGATAATGATTCTGGGATTTCTCGCCTGTATAGTCGGAATCCTGGTGGCCATCCCAGTAAATGTAGTTGCCCATGCCTATGTATACCGCAGGCTGGTGGCCACCGAGGGCGCGGCACAGATGCAGCCTCCACAGCCTACCCAGCCGCCCCAACCTACCCAGCCACCCCAACCTGCTCAGCCGGAGCCGCCGCAGCAGGGAGGAACTCCGGAGTAGCATTCAGCTGTTTGCCATCAAAATGTAATAAGTCCACATCAGGTCCAGGAGGTAGAAAAATGGACAAGACCTATAAGATCAAGGAAGTAGACCAGGTAGAGATCCTCACCCTGGCCGACAACTACGTGGACCTCACCTCGATGGATTCCAATGAGATCGTGACTCGGGCTACCCCCATCAAGGACATGGCGTTGAAAGGTTGCGCCCTGGCCGAACACGGTTTCGCAGCCCTCGTAAAGACGGTGGTCGGGGAGGATTCCCACATGGTGATGTTCGACTTCGGGCTCTCCGACATCGCCGCTCTCTACAACGCCAGGATGCTCGACGTGGACCTGTCCGGCGTGGAGGCCGCGGCCCTCTCCCACGGCCACATGGACCACTTCGGCTCTCTCATACCCGTAATGGAGGCCATTCCGGAGAAACCGGTGCCCCTTTATCTCCATCCCGGCGCCTTTCTCAAGCCGCGATTCATCAAGATCGGGGACATCCGCATCGGCTTCCCACCGCCCGACCGGGCCGCCTGGGAGGAGGCCGGAGCTGAGATAGTGGAGAGCGAGGAACCCCGTCTTCTGGCGGGTGATACCGTCCTCTTCCTCGGGGAGGTGGAGAGGACCACCGAATTCGAGAAGGGCATGCCCAACGCCTATTACGAGAAGGACGGCGAGGATATCTGGGATCCCATAGTTGATGACACCGGCATAGCCATGAATCTCCGCGGCAAGGGATTGGTGGTCTTATCGGGATGTTCCCACTCCGGTATCGTCAACACCGTTAGCCATGCCAGGAAGGTGAGTGGCGTGGACGATGTGCACGTGATAATGGGAGGATTCCATCTCTCCGGACCGGCCTTCGAGCCAATCATCGACAAGACCATCGACGGTCTGGCGGAATTCGAGCCTGATTACGTCATCCCCACCCACTGCACCGGGAGAAAGGCCATACTGACCTTCGAGGAGGCCATGCCTGAGAAATTCATTGTAAATATGTGCGGCACCCGCCTGACCTTCCGGGCCTAGCGTCGGGGGCGGCGGTGGTGCTTACGCGCTGCAATCACCCAACCAACTCTTGTAATAAGAAGGATTCGATCTCGTCGTTGACGTTGCGTATCTTTTTTAGCTCACCCCGCCCGGCAACGTCGGCGATGGATTCCTTCAGGTTCTGGATGTTCATGCCCGCCCAATGGGTGTTGAACCACGCCTTACCCAGTATCTGCAGCCGGTAGGCGCGGTTCAGTATCTTCTCTGCGATGAGATAGTTATCCCGCCTGAAATCGTCGGGGATAAATCGCTCAATGCGATAGGGCATCCTATACTCATCACACAGAGCGAGCAGCTTCTTGTTTATCCTCAGCTGATAGCTCATCTTGGGAGCGTAGATCCCTTCATATGATTCAGGACTGTACTTGAATTTGTACAGCTCCTCATATCCCTCAACCAATTCAGGATATCGCTTCTCGAGATGCTGCATGAACCATAAAGCCTGCATGTCTCTCATGGTCATACCTCCGAAGAGAAGGTAATCCGCTCCAGCCTCCTTGCTCTGTCTAACCATGTCCTCCAGCTGCTGGTCGGAATCACAGAGAAGGGGCACCACCGGGATAAGCAAAACGCCAGCCTGAACATGTTTAGCCCGCTCCTTTATCTTCCTGATGATATTGAACCTGACTTGGGGTGAGGGAGACCTGGTCTCTAAGAACCTGGCCACCCCGGAATCGGTAGTGGTTATGGTGACGGAGACGCAGCACCAGCTGTTCTCCCCGATCTGCTCCAGCAAGTCCAGGTCCCTCAGGATCAATCTCGACTTGGTGATCATGTGTACTGGGTACCCGTGCTTCTCGAGTACCTGCAGGCACTGCTGCGTGTTCTTGTATCTGGCCTCGGCATGGTGGTAAGGGTCGGAGGCGCCCGACATACCCACTACGTCAGGCAGAAGGGTGCGGGCGCGGGATATGCGCTTATCCAGCATGTCTTTCACGTTTTTCTTGACGATGATGTCGTTCTCGAAGTCGGTGGGAAGATAATACTTCATGCTGCGGGAATCGCAGTAGATGCATCCGAACTGGCAGCCGTTGTAGGGATTGATGCCGTAACGGTCCCAGAACCAGCTGTCGATATACTTGCGCTTGTTGAGGATGGATTTGAACTCTTTCTCCGTATACCTGACCATGCATCAATAATACCCCAACAATGGGGTCAGCCCCCCACATACACATTTACTTGCATAGGCTAACCTTTTGTGTATGTGGGGGGCTGACCCCATCTTTAAAAGGGTTTT
>Ga0180433_10004611_pt1 | contig 19208 bp, 13 predicted proteins | sample SS_ome_8_FD_132980 | JGI IMG/M metagenome (GOLD analysis project Ga0180433, IMG submission 132980) | Hypersaline lake sediment archaeal communities from the Salton Sea, California, USA - SS_1_D_1 metaG | ecosystem: Environmental > Aquatic > Non-marine Saline and Alkaline > Hypersaline >... | reverse complement strand
TTCAAATGTTCTACCTTGTAAATCATTAATTTTCTCTATTGGATCTATAATTGTATTAATATTTTCTTTATATTTTATATCTGATACATCGGTCCATGTGCCTGTATATTCACCATCACCGTTAAAATAAGAATCTCCTACATTATATTGTGCATAAGTTAACGTATTATTACTTATTGCTAATGATGCTGAAGTATAAGGTTGTCTTCTAATAGATACACATCCTTTGTAATCAGAAACAACGATTCCAAAATCATCATCAGAATTTCTAGTTGTAAAACATTTTGTCGTATTATCATCGCCTTGACCAACAAGTTGTAAAGCTGACCCCCATGGACTACTTTCTCCTATTCCCACACTATTGTCTGAACTTATTGTAATAGCAGCATCAGTTCCATCATAAGAAATATAATTCCCATCAAGTATAATATTATCCCCCATCTTTAATTTTCCATTTAAATCTAGTTTTTCACTTGGACTAGATGTACCAATTCCAACATTATTACTAAAATATGAAGTACCTGCTACTGCAAATTTACATGAACCTGCAGATGATGTATTGACATAAAAACTTGCCCCATCAAGAGTCAGTAAATCATCTCCTCTTAAAATAAATCTTGCATCATAGTCTGTTGTTGAAGGTCCATCAGTAAAATCTATATAAGGATAATTGGCTCTTGCAAGTTCAATAATACCTGCTGATATTTGCGTACTTGCATTATTTGGATGGGAATCATAATCTTCCGTTTCAATATCAAGAGTTGCATCAGGGGAATTGGTTCCAATACCAACTGTTGGTTCTTCAGATACGTTTTCAGTCAACCTCATTTGTTCAGTACCATCTAAATCCCAACTTATTATTTCATTTGCATCATCCCATGTAGTTATAGTATTATCATCACCATATGTTACACTTCTTATTGGTTGATGAAATTCTTTATGGATTTTCTCTGCTCCGGGATCAACAGAATCTACCGGTTGTGTTTCAACAGTTTTGACCTGTCCATAACAATAATTGCCAAATAGAATTATTGCTACTAAAATTTGAAAAAAGTGTTTTGTTTTCATAATTAATAAAATTTAAATATTACCTACTCTGTTAAAGCCATGCCTTACGGCAGGCAAGCTTTTCGGCTTCCGCTTTACTTTTTCACAAAATTATGCGAAATCAATATAAGCGGCTCATTATCAGACGTTACTTATGTAACAATTATTTGTTACTTGGGTTAGTACATATTGTTACCAATGTAACATATATTTTTGATGAACGTAATTAAATTAAAAGCGGAAACCCTTATTTTTATGATAATAAAAAAAAAATGGATGAATATTTTCGATCTAAAAATCCGTGTTTTTGCATTAATTGCAGTACGGAAAATTGTCCGGTCAGACTATTAAATAATAAATTATTTGAAACAATTAAGATGAAAATTTATTACCTGACATTGAATAAAAGAGAACATATTTTTAAAGAAGGGACACCCGTATCATTTATAAATATTATTAAATCAGGATATGTTAAACTATATTTAGAAAATAAAAATAATTGCAGGATATTCAATATTGCAAAAACAGGAAATATCCTGGGAATAAAATCTTTATATACCGGTAATTCTCATTATTCGGCAGAAGCGCTTGAAAAAACCGAAATATGCTATATTGACCATAATATTTTCAGATCATTAATTTCATGCAGCAACGCTTTTGCAAAAGAAACATTAAAGCATACTTGTTTAGAATGTCATAATTCATTAATTAACATAATCAAATTAAATGATAAAAATATTTATGGTAAAGTTGCGGAAATATTACTCTATTTTTATTGTCTTTCCGGCAATTACACATTTAAAATATTATTATCAAGAAACGAGCTGGCTAATTTTGCAGGAATGTCACGGGAAAGATTTACTACATCCTTAAAATATTTCGAAGAAGAAGAAATAATAAAAATAAATAAGAATGATATTGAAATATTGAATAAAACCAGGCTTGAAAAACTAACGAGATATTACTGATCCTAACTCAAAAACCTGACTGCCTTTTTGCGATTGCAATTAATTTCTTTCTTCGAACATAGCCGCAATACAATCGCTGTTATTTACGTGTAAAATATTTCCCCGGGTTGCACCCGGGGCTACCAATATACCGCCCTTAGGGCTTAATCAATCAATCTTTTCTCCGTAGGAGTTCTACGGACAATCCGGCATCCATCACTGCGGGACAGTCCACCTGCCATCACACATACATCCCACGGGACAGTCCCACACCCGATCAATCAATTACTATTCTTATAGCTTAAGCGAATATTTTAATGTCAGGTTCCGGGGCGGACCTATGTCTCCCGGTCTTCCCATATACTCCTTGTTAAAAATATTCCTCACCAAAACAGCCACTTCTGACCTCTTTGTGATACTGTACGAGATGCGGTAGTCAAAAACAACATACCCTTTGTTATGCTCTGCACGATAATCCCTGAAACCAGGCAATATCTCAATTCCTGCCACCCCCTCTTCAAATATCCTGTCAATGTTTATCATAAAACTCTTGTAGTTCAGGCTGAACCCGGTGGTAAACCGTTTATAGCCAAACTGTATATCTGCCTTTGCAGAATGATAATACCTGTATTTCAATATTTCGCTGTTCGTAGTGTCAATAGTGTCACTGAGGTAAACAGGATAAGTATATGTATATCCTGCAAGAAGAACAGTCTCTATTCCAAATATACTGCCCTTGCCCGTCACAACCACATCAATCCCGGTAATACGCGAAGTCCCTGTATTGATCGATTTGAACCCTAAATGATCAATAGTGGGATATGGCACTGTATCAGGCTGATAAAGGTCAAAAGTAAATTCCATCATATCTTCATACTCATTAATAAATCCCGCAATATCAATATACCCGTTCCACCTGTCTATTCTGTACCCCTGCTTTATTCCTGCCTCTGCACTCCACCCCGTTTCAGAATTCAGTTCCGGATTGGGAAAGATATTCAGTCCGCTTACATTTGTCTGCGTATATTTCTCGGCAACCGTAGGGAACCTGTACCCTTCTCCGTAAGATGCCCTCAGGAAAGTATATTCAGTAAGCTTATAGTTGATCCCCGACCTGAATACAGGTGTGGATTCCGCTTTTTCCTCATCCATAGTATTAGCTTCCCACCTTACACCCAGAGATAATTTCAGTCTTTCAAAAAGACTCTTGTCAGCCTGTAAGAATATTGCTCCGTTCAGGCAGTCATGATCCCCGAAAAGATTAGCCTTAACTTCGGAATAAGTACTTGCCATTCCTATAGTCCACACCAGATTATTACTGTATTTTTTCTGGTACTTATATTCTGCAAAATACAGCATTGAATTACTGCTCTGGTCTTCGTTGTTCTTAATATTATTGTCAACCTGAAAATATCTCGTACGCAAACTATGCTTACTATCCTCATTATTATAAAAAGTTACATACGGATCTATATTTACCCTTATTCCCTCAGTTATCGAAGCAGCATCCGCACTTTGCCTGTACGCTCCCGAATCAGCATCCAGCCATAAAAAGAAATTTGCCAGGTCAACATACATAAGGTTAGTGTTTACTCCGTATGACAAACCTTTGATCTTTTTATCCCTGTACCGTACATTCATATTAAATCTTGCTCTCTCCTCGTATGAATTTTCCCTGTATCCCCCGTCGCTGTGTATATTAGCTCCTATTACCATATCCAGGTTCCCTGCCTTTTGCATGTGGGATAATCCTGCTCCTGCAAACATTGGCTGTGTCCTCCCCCACCAGATAAGCTCTTTTCTTTCAGGGTTCATATAGATACCGTTATAAATATTAAACTTTGTTTCCGGCTTGTCTTTTGGAAAAGCAGTACGGACATTAATAACGCCATTCATTGCCGAAGAGCCGTATAATGCAGACGAAGCGCCCTTGATGATCTCTATCTGTGAAATATTCTCAACAGGTAAAAAATTCCACTTAGGGTCGCCCGCATCTGCCGATGATATCGGCATGTCATCAACAAGTATGAGCACCCTGCTGCCTGCGCCATAGCTGTAACCACTTCCTCCCCTTATACTCGGCTGCTGATCGGATATATCCACACCCGGAACCTGGTTTATCGCCATTTCAAGAGACGTTGCATTGATGTTTTCCACCCGTGCAGGTTTGATCACTTCCATAGAAACAGTAATATCCGACAGTTTCTGCTCATACTTGCCCGCACTGACTACTATCTCATTCAATAATTCCACCTCCGGCTCCATTGAAACATCAATAACCATTGTTTCGGATGATTTTATATTAACACTTCTTACCTCCCTTTTATAACCAATATAGTTATACGTTAGTACAACCTCGCCGGGGTCAACTGATATTGTGTAATTCCCGGTACTATCCGATATTGTGCCTTTCACCTCATCAATAATAATATTCACTCCTGCCAATGGCTCACCTGACCTGCCGTCTTTCACACATCCATTAACTTTTGCGTTTTGTGCATAGGTGTAATTATTAGATAATGTGTATAAGGTATATACTATTATAGAAGTTAATATTTTATATTTGTTAAAGTTCATTCCAATAACGAACAATCATGCAATTTTAAAATAATAAAATCATGCAAAAATACTATAAACAATTATTTATTACATTAATATTGATCAATATTACTTTGATCGTTTCTTCACAGGTCATCAACCCTACATTCTCAGACTCCATAGAGATGCGGGACATTAAAAACCTGGCAGCAGACATTTATGTTCCTGACGGCGGATCAGGTAGCCAGTATCCTACGATATTCATTCACACACCCTACAACCGTATATTATACAGATATACGGGATTGCCATTAGGTATTAAATATGATCTTCAGAACAGTGATTATGCTTTTGTGATCGTTGACTGGCGGTGTTTTTACGGTTCTTCCGATGCATGTATTGTCCAGCCCAACAGGGGTGAGGACGGGTATGACGTGATAGAGTGGATCGCTGAACAGTCGTGGTCAGATGGTAAGGTCGGCACATGGGGACCTTCTGCACTGGGAAAGGTGCAGTTTCAGACCGCAAAGGAAAATCCGCCGCACATGGTTTGCGGCGTACCTCTGGTTGCAGGTCCGCAGTTCATGTACGAAGAATATTTTCCGGGTGGGGTATATCGTACCGAATATATTGAGCAGCTCGATGCGCTAGGGTATGGTATGTCAACTATACTGCTTGCCAATCCTATCTATAATGTAACCTGGCAATATATGGAAGCTGCAAATTTCTATCCTGAAGAAATATATGTCCCGGTACTGATGATCGGCGGGTGGTATGACCATAATACAGAGCTGATGCTGGATTTTTTTGATGCTATAAGATCATCCTCACCGGCAGATGTAAAGGATAAGCACCGCCTTCTGATGGGGCCATGGGCTCACGGGGGGTTTGGTGCAGCACAGGTAGGGACAGCGGAACAGGGAGAGCTGTTCTATTACGAAGCCGAGGGGTGGAGCGACTCACTGGCATTGATGTTCTTTGACTATTACCTCAGGGATATCGGCAATGGCTGGGATCAGACACCGTTCATAAAATATTTTCAGACGGGTGAGAACAACTGGTACGAAGAAGACGCCTGGCCTCCTGATGATGCGGGTGTCCAGAATTTCTATTTCCACAAAAACGAAATACTGAACACTGGTATTCCGGATAATACAACCGATTACGAAACCATCATATACGATCCGCATGATCCTTCACCAACCGTAGGGGGCGCCACACTGCAACAGGGTCTCGGACAGGGACCTTATGACCAGGCTCCTGTGGTTGAAGCCAGGGATGATATACTGAAATATACAACCGGCGCACTAACCCAGGATATTATTATGAAAGGGAAAGCAACCGTGCACCTGGACATATCCTCGGATTGTCTTGATACCGACTTTGCAGTACGCCTGACGGATGTATATCCCGACGGAAGGTCAATGCTGCTGGCTGAAGGCATCAAACGTATGCGGTTCAGGGATGGCTACACTGCAAATGACACGTCTGTGATGGTGCCGGGAGAGATATATACGGTCACTGTTGACCTGCCGGATATAGCAAACACTTTCCTCGCAGGTCACAGGATAAGGGTGGACATTACCTCATCCAATTATCCGAGATACGACTGCAACCTTAATAACGGCGGAGAGATGTACACAGCAGGCGATACTGTCACTGCAACGAATAACATATATCTTAACAGCACCCATACCTCATATATAGAATTGCCATTGGTAAATTACACAGATGCCGGGGATCTATCGTCTGAAGAAAATACAGGATTTACTGTCTTTCCCAATCCTGCAGACGAAGTAGTCAATTTAGTAATTGACAATGACAGGCGCACGACTATTGTTACATTATTTGATATCCACGGGCGAATGCTGACGAGCATGCCGGTAAATCACTCTTCGCAGATTGATGTTTCCGGGCTGGAACAAGGCGTCTATATCATACAGTATGTTGCAGAAGATATCAGCGGCGTTTGTAAACTGGTAGTGCATTAATAAGCACTTGGGACTTGGGACTCTTGGTTATTTCTGCAATTCAGAATTTTTCATCATACTTCGTCCACAGCAGATCGCCCAGCTCAATCGCTTTGTCCACGACCTTATATCCCCAGTCGTTAGTGTATTTTGTCAGGTACTGTATTCTTTTTTCAGCTTCGAGTTTCCGGGCTTCTGCCTCAATATCCTTCTGCTTTTCAAACATCTCATTCTGCCAGGGTATCCACACAGAATCAACATCATGCCTCATATCACCCCAGCGCTGCGCTGCCAGTGTTCCCATCCTGTTGAAAGCCCACCATGCTGATTTTAAGGTATATCCGGTTGTCCTTCCCGGTGTTTTATATGGCTCCGGCAGGTCAGTAACACTGCAATAAACAGGTATATATATCGAAGATGCTACATTATCCATTGCCAGCCATACAACTCCGCCTATATCATCAGGAAGATCATCCCTCGACTGTGTAATTGTGGCATACATCGTGTACCACCTGGCAATGGTCCTTTCCCCGAGCCATCCCCATCCTCCGTTTATCTTGAATATCTTGTTCATGTCATAAGGCATAAAAGGATTTGCCAGAGGTGATATCATTGTTTTGCCACTGTCATCCGTACACGTAATATCTTTTACAAAATTAAATGGTGTACCTTCATAATAATCTTTAAAAACAGTAATCAAATCCTGCACTGTCAACGGCTTATCCGGTTTTACTGAAAACGGATAATTCTCATCATTGGGGCCCAAGCCCATTGACGGGGCAAGCAAGTCAAAAACCCTCCATTCCCTCCTCCGTGAAGCCAGTGATCTGCGTCCGTGCGGATCATAGGCGTAACAAAATTCAAAAGGCCCCTCTTCCGGTTTCCACCAGCCGCTGTCCTTAGCCATTGTGTATATATTTTCAGATGCCATAAAAAAATCCTTGTTCTTAAGGTCTATCTGCCTTATCCTGCTTGCATTGGCATTGACCGAGATATGATCGTCAGGCACCCTTTGCGCTACCCACATCGAACCGATATTACCCTTGCCCGGACCAACGATCTCCAGATGCCATACTTCATTCTTATCTGCAATAGTAAGGCATTCCCCAACATCATTGTATCCGTATTTCTTTGTAAGATCCCCGGCGATCCTGATAGCATCCCTGGCATTTGTCGCCCTTTCAAGCATCAGCTTTACCACCCTCTGGCAATCTATCATACCCTTGTCAGACTGCAATACATCCCTGCCGCCGAACGTGGATTCACCCACAGCAAGCTGATGGTCATTCATGCAGGGATAAGCAGTATTTATATATCCATGCGTATGCTTTACCTCAGGTATCTCTCCTACCTTATTATGAACATATATGGGCATGGCAAAAGTATCACACTTCTCCCTTTTCAGTATATCCGTCATCTCGCCCTCTTTGTGGTCCTTAGCCGGCTTGATGTCTATCCATGATATTGTCCTGTGACTATCGCAAGTATGTGATGTAACCACGGAACCGTCAGCCATTGCTTTCTTTCCCGCAGTAATTGACGTACATCCGTCAGGTCGCCCGTTTACCCAATCACTTCTGTCTTTCTGTGAATAAATTTTATTCGTTATTGCCACACATAAAAAGATGGTCATTAAAATTGCAAGTTTTCTCATAATATATAAATATTTTAAATTATAGTACTACGCCCTATGCTGTAGCAGTCATCCTGTACTTGTTTCACTACATTCCATCGCCCCCTCGCTCCTTCGTTCTTTCGTTCTTTCGCTCTTTCGTTCTTTCGTTCTTTCGTTCTTTCGCTCTTTCGCTCTTTCGTTCTTTCGTTCTTTCGCTCTTTCGCTCTTTCGCTCTTTCGCTCTTTCCTTTCCTCAAACTCTGACAGATTCGCCGTCCGGCGAACGCTGTCAGGTTTTCCCTATCCAATCAATCAATCAATCAATCAATCCACCGCCGTATCAACCTCGGCACTGTCTGTTTTGAACACTCTTATTGAATCCTTTTCGTGCAGGATCTTTATCATCGGGTCCTTCTCCTCTATTATCTTTGTCGGTTTCTTGTCCTTGCATCCTGAAAATGAAATACAGATAAAAGCCAGAATAAATAAGTACGAATATTTTTTCATAGAATTATGATTTAATTATTAATTTCAAAAATATATAAATATTCTCTTTTTAAAAATTATGATTATATTACATACTTTTGTACCACATATTAATTTCAATATATGAGCCTTTTTCCCGTATCAATAAAATTAAAAAATACCAAATGCCTGGTTATCGGAGGAGGGTCTGTAGCTGAAAGAAAAGTAAAAAGCCTGCTCAATGCACGCGCGGAAGTTACCGTAATATCGCCTGATCTTTCAGACCATCTCTCTGCCCTTTACTACAATAACAGGATAAAATGGATAAACAGGGAATACCGTAAAAATGATATAAAAGATCATTTCATTGTAATAGCAGCAACAAACAACAAAGAAGTAAATAATATTATTTATCATGAAGCAAAAGAAAAAAGAGTGCTTATTAACTGTGCCGATGATCCTGACAATTGCAATTTTTTCATGCCTGCGATAATACAAAGAGGCGACATGCAATTCACCATATCTTCGGAAGGTAAAGTCCCGTACCTGACAAAAGAATTAAAAGAATATTTTGAAAAGATATTTTATACAGATTTGAAAAATGATATTGATGACCTGTATAAAAAACGAAAAAAGGTCATTGAAGAATGTAAGGGTGATCAGGATCTTAAAAAGAAAAAATTTGAGGAGATATTAAAGCCGGAAGTAGATAATATTATCAATAAACTAATATATTAATCTTTTTAGTTCTATGAATATTTAAAAATAATTTCGAAATCCGAATACCAAAATCCGAAATAAATTTAGAATACAAAATAATAAATATCAAAACATCAATATATTTCATGTTTTGAACATTTTAATTTTTGAAAATTCTATATTGTTTCGAATTTCGGATTTCGTGCTTCGAATTTTATTGTCAATGAGGATTTCATCTTGAAAAATATAAAAATAGGCACCCGTGGCAGCAAGCTGGCTCTTATACAGGCGAATATGGCAAAGGAAATGCTATTGCAGTATTTCCCTGATCATAAATACGATATTGTTACAATAAAAACAAAGGGAGACAGGGTAACAGATGTGCCACTTTCCAGGATAGGGGAAAAAGGGTTGTTCACTAAAGAAATTGAAGAAGCGCTTCTTGACGGGAGGATTGATATGGCTGTTCACAGTCTTAAAGATGTACAGTCGGTATTTCCTGAAGGTCTGACCCTTGGCGGTGTATTACCCAGGGGTGAAGTAAGGGATGCCCTGGTAACAAATGACAACAGGAAGCTTCATGAACTGAATGAAAAAGATAAAATAGCAACGTCAAGCCTGCGCAGGAAAGCCCAGTTGCTAAGCTATAACAAAAATTTTAACATCATTGATATCAGGGGAAATGTAGATACAAGACTGAAAAAACTTGATGAAGGATATTGCAGTGCCCTGGTCATTGCTGCAGCAGGATTGCAAAGATCAGGGTATGAAGAAAAGATATCCGAACTCGTGCCCCCGGATATAATTCTTCCAGCGGTATGCCAGGGTATTATAGGTATCGAAATAAGGACAGATGATAATAATATCAGGAGTATGCTGCATCCCGTCACATGTGTAAAAACAATGGTCTCTGCCATTGCAGAAAGGGCTTTCCTGGAAACTGTCGAAGGCGGTTGTCAGGTTCCGGCAGGGTGCTATACATCCATTACAGATAATATCTTCAGGATCACGGGATTTATTTCCGGCCTTAAAGGTGAGAGTGTGATAAAAAAGGGACTTGCCGGACCGGTGCATGAAGCAAAAAAAACTGCTGTACGCCTGGCAGGACTGATAATGGATTATGGAGGAAGAAAGATACTTGAGAGGATAAGGGGGGGGTAATTTGATAATTTGGAAATTTGGAAATTTGGAAAATTGATGATTTGGAAATTTGATGATTGGGTGATTGGCGTGGGACTGTCCCGTGTGTCAGGTTGTGTGATGGCAGGTGGACTGTCCCGCAGGGTGAGATACCGGATATCAGATTGAATTAGATTGAGTAGATTGATACGAGATTGATAGGATTGATGGGACGATAGTGCGATAGTGCGAGCGAGAGAAAATAGCAGCAGCATAGGACAACTTGCCCTGAAATGTGTGAGTGATAACGAACTCTGCTTCGGGCAAGCCCCATGATTTGTAATGGAATAACTATTTTATTTAAAATAAATTAATGTTACCAAAAAAAGGAAAAGTATATCTTGTTGGTGCGGGTCCCGGAGATGAGGGGCTGATAACTGTAAGGGCTATTGATTGTCTTAAGATGTCGGATGTAGTAATATACGACTACCTGGCAAATAAGGAACTGCTGCAATATTGCCCTGAAAATTGCGAGATGTACTATGTTGGCAAGCGTTCTGACAGCCATACTATATCACAACCAGAGATCAATAAACTTATTGTCGCTAAAGCCAATGAAGGAAAAATAGTAACAAGATTCAAAGGTGGTGACCCCTTTATTTTCGGTCGGGGTGGTGAAGAAATGCTGGAACTGGCAGACAACGATATTGAATTTGAAGTAGTACCCGGCATCACTGCGGCAACAGCAGCAGCAGCATATTCGGGAATATCATTAACACACAGGGGATATGCATCCACACTTGCATTTATTACAGGACATGAGGATCCGGATAAAAAAGACTGTGGCATAAAATGGGAAAAAATAGCAACAGGTATAGAAACCCTGGTCTTTTACATGGGTATTAAAAACCTGGAGTCTATTACACAAAAGCTAACAGAGAATGGCAGGGATCCGCAGACACCCGTAACATTAATACGATGGGGGACATACAACTACCAGGAGACACTTACCGGAACACTTACCAATATATCCGGTCTGGCACAGGAGAAAAATTTCAAACCACCGGCAGTGATCATAATCGGTGAAGTTGCGAAACCGGATGATAAGCTCAAATGGTTTGAAAACAAACCCTTATACGGTAAAAACATTATTATTACCAGGAGCCGAAAACAAATGTCATCCTTTAAACATGCTCTTTCCTGCCTTGGTGCAAATGTAACAGAACTGCCAACAATAGAGATCAGAACTGTGAAAGATACAAAACCGGTGAATGAAGCACTGAACAAAATACATGAATTTTCCCAAATCATATTCACTTCTGTGAATGCAGTTGAAATATTTTTTAAAATATTTTCCGATTCCGGAAGAGATGCACGGGCACTGTCAGGTATTATTATTACGGTTACGGGTTCGGAAACAGGTAAAGCTCTGGAAAAATACGGTATTATTCCTGATATTATCCCGGAAAAATTCACGGCAGAAGGAGTTATCGAAGCAATAAAAAAAACAGGACGCATCCTGAAAGGAGAAAAAATTTTATTACCATGCTCAGCTATTGCACGTGATCTTATACACAAAGAACTTGAAAAAGAGGGCGCTGAAATAACCAGGATACCAGTATATAATAATGTAATACCAGACTATTCAGAAGATCATATCAAAGATATTTTTAGCCGGAAGATAGATCTTGTGACATTTACAAGTTCTTCAACCGTGGTTAATCTGTGTAAAATATTAAAAAAACACGGTAATGAATATATTATACCTTCTCTAAAGGGTGCTTCGATAGGACCGGCAACATCAACAACAGCAAAAGACAGTGGTATTAATATAGTATTAGAAGCTGATACACATACTATTACAGGATTATCAAAAAAAATAAAAGATTATTATTCATAAACAGTCTAAATAATACCGGATTTTATTAACTTTGTCGTAACCAGGGGTGCCCAAATATTACGGGCTGAGATCAGACTCATTGAACCTGATCCGGGTAATGCCGGCGAAGGGAAAGGATGAATCACAAACTGAATAGTATTTTACCTCTGTTTATTATTCCGGGTTTAACCAAAAAAAATAATCAAAAAAATGGAAAAGATCGTGTCAATGGGAATTATTGATTCCTATTTCAGAAAATTAAAAGAAAACCTTTCTGTGGATGCAGCAATTGTAGGCGGAGGTCCCTCCGGACTCGTTGCAGCATATTACCTTGCAAAGGCAGGCAGAAAAGTAGCACTGTTCGAGCGTAAGCTTGCCCCTGGCGGAGGAATGTGGGGCGGCGCTATGATGTTTAACAGGATAATTGTACAAAGAGACGCTGTTCATGTACTGGATGAACTGCAGATATCTTATGAAAATCATGATGAAAATAATTTTGTTGTTGACAGTGTGGAATCAACAGCCGCACTGATATATCATAGCTGCAGGGCAGGAGTAAAATTCTTCAATTGCTTTTCAGTGGAAGATGTGGTATTCCGTAATGATAGGGTTAGCGGTATTGTTGTAAACTGGTCACCGGTGGAAAAACAGGGCCTTCATGTTGACCCACTGGTCATCATGGCAAAAGCAGTACTTGAAGGAACAGGTCATGATTGCGAGATAGCACACCTGACAGCCAGGAAAAATAATGTCAGGCTGTTAACGGAAACTGGTGGAGTCATGGGCGAAAGATCGTTATCTGTTGATGAAGCGGAAAAAGCAACAATAGAAAATACAAAAGAGATATTCCCCGGGCTGTATGTCTCAGGAATGGCTGCTAACGGTGTCAGCGGAAGCTTCAGAATGGGACCTATCTTCGGAGGTATGCTTCTGTCTGGGAAAAAAGCAGCAGAGCTGATAAATAATAGTATTTGATTGATAGAATTGATGCAAGATTGATGCAAGATTGATGCAAGATTGATGGGATTGAATGATAATTAAACGCATGAATGATTTCGGATTATATATTATTATTACTGATCCTGTACTGCCTTATACAAAGGTGGCGGAGATATGTGTTGAGAATGAAATATGTATGTTACAACTAAGGGAAAAGCATATATCTGACAGGGAACTGCTGCAAACAGCAAAAAAGATCAGGAAGATCACTGCAGGCACAAAAACATCATTGGTTATTAATGACAGACCTGATATTGCCATATTGTGCAATGCAGATTTCCTGCACCTCGGACAGGATGATATTGAATATGATGAAGCGAAAAAAATTACAGGCAAGAATATAAAAACAGGTTTATCAACACATTCTGTTCAACAAGCAAAGGACGCTCTGGAAAAAAATCCCGATTATATAGGATTCGGTCCTGTTTATAAAACACCGACAAAAGCTAAACCTGATCCTGTAGTTGGCACAGAGAGATTGAGACAGGTACTGCAATTTTCCAACGTACCGGTTGTAGCTATAGGCGGCATCTTTCCTGAAAATATTGATGATGTTCTTAAAGCAGGTGCAAAAAATATCTGCATGGTAAGATATTTTATGGAAACAAAAGAAACTGAAAAAAGGATAAAAGAGATCAAATCAATAATAAGTAATTATAAATAAATATACTATGACACAAATGCAACAGGCCCGGGAAGGGGTTATAACTGAAGAAATGCGCCAGGTAGCCGCTTACGAAGATCTTGATGCTGAATGGATAAGGGAGCAGGTAGGTTCAGGACGGATCGTTATCCCTAAAAATATTAACCATTCCTTTGAAGCAAAAGGAATAGGATACGGGTTAAAGACAAAAGTCAACTCAAACATAGGTACGTCAGAAAAACATTGTAACCTGGAGGAAGAACTTGATAAACTGAATGTCTCAGTAAAATACGGTGCTGACTCAGTTATGGATCTTTCAACAGGCGGCAATCTTGAAAATATCCTCAGGCATATCCTTAAAAATTCACCTGTGATGATAGGGACTGTTCCTATTTATGCAGTTATGACGAAGCTTGTGAGAGAAGATAAAAGTATTTCCGACATGGATCCGGAAATGCTTTTTGAAGAGATAAAAAACCAGGCAATTATGGGAGTGGATTTTATGACTCTGCATTGCGGAGTTACAAAGACTTCCCTCGAATTCCTTGATAATGACGAAAGAGTAACAGGAATAGTCAGCCGTGGTGGTTCGCTTCTGAAAAAATGGATAACTGATAATAACAGGGAAAACCCGTTGTATGAACAATATGACAGGATCCTGGATATCTGCGAAGAGTATGATGTCACTATCAGCCTGGGGGACGGTCTGAGACCGGGTGCAGGAGCTGATGCAAGTGACAGGGGACAGATGGCTGAACTGCTGATCCTGGGAGAGCTGGTAGAAAGAGCACAGAAACGCGGTATCCAGGTCATGGTGGAAGGTCCCGGACATGTACCGCTCGACCAGGTGGAGATGAATGTAAAGATCATGAAAAAAGTATGTAATAATGCTCCTTTTTATGTGCTCGGCCCTCTCACTACAGATATAGCGCCTGGATATGACCATATTGTCGGGGCTATTGGCGGAGCAATTGCAGCATCTCATGGCACTGACTTCTTATGTTATGTCACACCGGCTGAACACCTGTGCCTGCCCGATAATGAAGATGTCAGACAGGGTGTTGTCGCCAGTAAGATCGCTGCTCACAGCGGGGATATTGTGAAGAATGTACAAGGAGCAAGAGAAAGAGATCACGAAATTTCAAAAGCAAGAAGAGAGCTGGACTGGGATACTATGTATAAATATGCCCTTGATCCGGAACTGGCAAAACAGAGAAAACTGGCATCCGAAAGCGCTGAAGAAAATTATTGCACTATGTGCGGTAATCTGTGCGCTATTAAAACAGACAGAGATATTGAGTAGTCATTGGTTAATTGGTCATTGGTCATTAGTAATACATATAACTAATTATCAAATGACTAATTATCTAATTATCAAATGACTAATTATCTAATTATCAAAAAAATGAAATTTTTTCTAACAATAGCAGCATCTGATAACAGTGGTGGTGCCGGTATCCAGCAGGATATCAAAGTTGCAGATTCACTGGGTTTATGGGGACTGTCATCTGTTACAGGGATCACTGTTCAGGACTTTAACGGTGTTGACAAAATTTATCCTGTTGATCACAATATCCTTAAAGAGCAAATAGAAATAAATTTTAATTCGTTTAATATCTCCGCAGTAAAAACAGGTGCTTTGTGCAGCACTGAGAATATAAGGATAGTATCGGAATTACTGATAAAATACAAACCGGAAAATATTGTTGTAGATACAGTCTTTGCCCCTTCATCAGGCAATAAGTTTATTAATGATGAAGATATTGACATCTATGTAAAAACCCTTTTCCCGGTTGCACACATTATCACTCCAAACAGGAACGAATTGTCACTTATCGCAAAACAGGATATCAAAAATATTGACCATGCTGCTGAGATCGCACTTGAATTATCAGAACAGTATGGGTGCACCATTTATGTCACCGGTGGTCATTTCAGCGGAAGTACTGTAAAAGAAGCACTAATAACCAACGGAATTATCACATTCATTGAAAAAGAAAGAATAACAATGAAATATACACATGGCACCGGATGTACATTTTCCAGCGCCCTTGCATGCTACCTTGCAAATGGTCACCCTCTGCATGAAGCATGCAAAAAAGCAACGGAATATGTAAGTAAACTTTACAAAAACAACTAATGACAGTGAGACAGTTAACAACAGTTAAAAACGGTTAATAATGGTTAATAACGGTTGCAGAAAATGGATCCGGTAAAACGTAACTGATGTTAACTGATATTAACTAATTATCTATACCAATGACAAATATTCATTCAAACCAACCACTTGCAGACAGGTTACGACCAAAAGATTTTGAAGGCTTCATCGGGCAGGAACACCTTGTCGGGGAAAAAGCAATACTTCGAAAAGCTATTGACACAGGCAACCTGCCATCAATGATACTGTGGGGGCCGCCCGGTGTAGGCAAAACCACACTGGCAAAGATACTTGCCAACCATCTCGAAAGACCGTACTATACTCTGAGCGCTATCAATTCAGGAGTGAAAGATGTGCGGGAGGCAATAGAAAAAGCTGAAAAACAACAGTTCTTTAGCAAACCTAATCCTGTCCTTTTCATTGATGAAATACACAGGTTCAGCAAATCCCAGCAGGACTCTTTGCTCGGAGCTGTTGAGAAAGGCATTGTCACCCTGATAGGCGCCACAACAGAAAATCCCTCGTTTGAAGTAATATCCCCGCTATTGTCCCGCTGCCAGGTATATGTCCTCAAATCCCTGGGAAAAGAAGAGCTCATTCGATTACTTAAAAAGGCATTAAATAAAGATCCAATACTAAAACCCCATGACATTGAGATAAAAGAAAATGAAGCCCTGTTAAGGTATTCGGGAGGAGATGCACGTAAGCTGTTCAACCTGCTCGAACTGGTCGTGAACTCTGAAATATCAGGTAAACAAAAAAAACAGGGAAAGATCAGAATAACAAATAAAAAAGTCACTGAAGAGCTTCAGGAAAATATTGCATTATATGATAAAAACGGTGAACAGCACTATGACATAATATCCGCCTTTATCAAATCCATACGCGGAAGCGATCCCAATGCTGCCGTTTACTGGCTGGCAAGAATGATCGAGGGGGGCGAAGAACTGAAATTCATTGCACGCAGGCTTGTCATCCTTGCAGCAGAAGATATCGGGCTTGCAAATCCCAATGCACTGCTCCTGGCAAATAATTGCTTCCAGGCTGTGCATACTATCGGCTATCCTGAGTCCCGTATCATACTTTCTGAGACAGCTATATACCTTGCTGCTTCACCAAAAAGCAATTCCGCATACAAAGCCATCAGTGATGCACAGGCGCTGGTAAAAAAAACCGGAGACCTGCCAGTGCCGCTTAATATCAGGAATGCACCGACAAAACTTATGAAAGACCTGGGGTATGGAAAAGACTATAAATATGCTCATTCATATAAGGATAATTTCACACAGGAAGAATTCCTGCCAGATGATATAAAAAACACGATTATATACGAACCACAGGAGAATCAGAGAGAACAGGATATACGCATCCGTTTAAATAAATTATGGAAAGACAAATACAATTATTAACTTTGAATTCAAAGCAACCTTTTAATCATTAGGTTCGTCTTATCTTAAATCCTATTTATGAAGTTTAGATATTTTCTATTGCTGTTAGCTGTTGTTCTGACTTTTTCGTGCAGGAAAGAAATGGAAGATCCTAACTGGGATGTTGATATTCTGGCGCCTATCCTGAAATCATCGCTGAATATTGACGACCTGCTTAATGACACATTGACAAATGTTAATCCCGACAGCTCCGTTTCTCTGGTTTATCAATACTTACTGTACGGATTCAACCTGGATACAATGTTCACTTTACCTGACACAACAGGCGAATATAGTGCCAAACTCGAGTCCATATCACTGTATGAGATAGAAGTTGAGGAAAGGATATCATTAGGTGATATTGCCCTGTATGATATTGAGAACGGCGACGGCACTCTCGGAAATGCAATTATTGTAGCTCATAACCTGGGATGGCCAATTGCCATAGATCCGTTTTCACTTACTGACCCAATGGAAGTACCTCTTGATGCAAATGAGTATTTTGAGACCATGACACTGATAGAAGGATGGATGGACATTGAAATTGAAAATGGACTTCCGGTTGATATTACAAATCTTACGTTCGAACTCAGAAATGAGAGTGATCCTGACCCGTTTGCATCTGTTACTTTCCCTGTTATTCCGAGCGGAGAAACGGTTATTGATTCTATAGACCTTGCAGGAGAAATAATAGAAGGCAGCCTGATAGGTAAAATAGTGTCTATAGAAAGTCCGGGCAGCGGTGGAACCCCTGTCCCAATAGATACAAGCGATGCACTTATAGCAACCATAACTGTAAGAGACCTGCTGCCTTACTCTGCCACAGCAGTATTTCCGGCACAGAACCTTATTGACAGAGGGGAAACAACCCCATTTGACCTGAATACTGTGGAACTGACAGAAATGATCATAAAGCAGGGATATATCCACCTTACTGCATTTAACACGCTCGAAGACAGCCTGCACTTTACTTATAGCGTTCCCACTGCAACATATAACAATATACCTTATGAATTCACCGGAACTATACCTCCTGCAGTGGGTGGAGAAGCCTCATATATTGATCAGACCGAAAACCTTGCAGGATATTTATTCAACCTGCGGGGCATAGGCCCTGTTGAGCAGATATACGGGGATCTGAACGGGAACGATAACATTGATGATGACACGGTGAACACCTTTTACCAGACACTTGTCGCAAGGATAGACTCCACAGGTGAACTTATTTCATTATCACTGGATGATAGTGTATATATACATATCGACTTTGCAGATATTGTACCTGAATATGCAGTCGGATGGCTTGGGAAAGATACGTTGCCTTATGCCTCGGAAATAGAATCCGACGTATTTGACAGGATTGCAGGTGGTGAGATTGACCTCGAAGATGTGCGGTTGTCAATGACCGTTACAAACGAGATCGGAGCGCAGGCAGGTGCTCAAATAAATGAACTGATGTCAATAAATACATCTTCAGGAAACCAATATACGCTTGATGTCAGCAACCTTGATCAACCATTTACTGTTGATAAGCCGAATGATCCCCACTCTATAGATATCCCGGTTGAAGCTGTTGTAAACTCACTGGAAATTAATGAGTCAAATTCAAATACAAGCGAACTTATCGAAAACCTGCCAGACAGATTTATTTATGATATTGACCTGATTACAAATCCTGTTGCCTCATATCCCGGGCTGGCATT
>Ga0180433_10004610_pt1 | contig 19209 bp, 18 predicted proteins | sample SS_ome_8_FD_132980 | JGI IMG/M metagenome (GOLD analysis project Ga0180433, IMG submission 132980) | Hypersaline lake sediment archaeal communities from the Salton Sea, California, USA - SS_1_D_1 metaG | ecosystem: Environmental > Aquatic > Non-marine Saline and Alkaline > Hypersaline >... | reverse complement strand
TGGCGGGGCTGACGAGACTCGAACTCGCGACCTTCCGCGTGACAGGCGGACGCTCTAACCAAACTGAGCTACAGCCCCCAAATTTTTTGGGGTCGAACGACCCTTTCAAAAACCACCTCGAGGGTGGCCGTGCCGGGCGTAGCCTCGTAGAGGCGAAGCCTGGCTCCTCGGGCAGGACTCGAACCTGCGACCCAACGATTAACAGTCGTTTGCTCTACCAACTGAGCTACCGAGGAATAAATTTCAACTGTTTTTCCCTAAAAAAGTTGGCCGTGCCAGGCGTAGCTCCCGGAGGGAGCGTAGACTGGTGGGCGATGCAGGATTCGAACCTGCGACCCCCAGTTTGTAAGACTGGTGCTCTAACCAGCTGAGCTAATCGCCCTACTTCTGATCAAAATTTTAAAGGAATATACGCACAAAGTCAAAGCTATTCTTGCCAAAATCTCACTGAGTAGTAGTTTTTGAGGTATAGCCAGATTCGATGCAATCGGAGTATCTGCACAAATCTAACCAAAAAGGAGCTTGTCATGAACTTTTTCGACCATCTTAAAAACATTTTTATTGTCCTGATTTTCTTGCAGGTCGCTCCTACTCTGTTTGAAAGCATCAAGAGCCAATACGGCAAATATATCTTCCCTCGCACCCGTTTTGCACTTGTTGAGGTCAAGGGAGTTTTATACAATTCGGAGCAGTACAACAAACATCTGAAAAAATATTTTGAGGATGAAAGCATCAAAGGAATTTTGCTCAAGCTCGAATGTCCTGGCGCTGCGTCTGGAACATCACATGCATTGTTCAGTGAAATCTTGGCACTCAAAAAAGAATATCCTGCAAAACCAATCATCGCCCTTGTTGAAAACATTTGTGCATCCGGAGGCTACTACATCGCCTGTGCAGCCGATTCAATTATTTGTCCTGCATCCTCACTTGTTGGCAGCATCGGCGCAAGTTTGCCATACCTGTTTCAGCTGCAAGAATTTATAGAAGAGTACAAAATAAAATACGAAACAATAAAAGCAGGAAAATATAAAAGTGTTGCCGATCCGTTTGTCACCATTTCAGATGAAGATAAACAAATGCTGCAATCGGTTATCGACGATACCTACCAACAATTTATTGAAGATGTAGTAAAAACGCGCAAGCTTTCAACTGCAGACACTAGTGCATGGGCAGACGGCAAACTATTTTCTGGACGCCAGGCACAAAAACTTGGCCTTGTTGACATGATCGGTTCTGCATCAACCGCAGTTGCACTGTTGCGTGAAAAAGCGTTGGTGGAAAAAGACCAGAAAATTGAATGGGTTAAACCGGTTAAAAAAATCAGTTTTTGGTCTTTGTTTTCTGGTGGAGCCTCAGAAGAAGAAAGTGACTCAATGTTTTCTTCTCTGCTTAACAAAATTGTTCATCGATTCGAAAGTCGACACATAAAAAACTGCTTGTTTTAGACTATAGTAGCCTCACCTTTTTTGATCAAGCAACAGTGCTGCAGGTTGTTGATGTCAACCAAAGGTTTGACGGTGACAGACAGGTATAAGCCGTCGGGTCGCACACTCGAAATTTTTCCTAACGCAAAACCTCGTGGAAAAATAAGGCCTTCTCCGCTAGAAAGTAACAGATCGCCCTCTTTGAGGTTCGCCAAATGACTCACGCGCTCTAGCTTTGCACAGTTGCAATTGTTCTGGCCGGTATGAATACCGGATTTTTTTTTCGGTGCACAGTATGCTGCAACTTTGCACGAACGGTCAGAAAGCAGTACCAGCTTGCTATAAAACGGATAAACGTCGGTAATTTTTCCAAGCAGATTGTTTTTGTACACCGCCACCATATCTTGTACAACTCCATGGCGCGAACCTTTGTCCAAAAAAACAAATTGGTTTTGGTCGTTTATTTGTCGAAATATAATTTGAGCAACAAGTGAATCCGAACAATCGTACCGTTTTTTAAATTCGATTAATTCTGCAATATCGTTGTGATAGTCCAGTGTCGCACACAGTTGAGTATTGTGTGCACGCAATTGTTTGTTCTCTTTTTGCGTATCAAATAAAAGCTGTTCGATGCTTTTACGTGTACTGCGTTTTGAAAAATAAAAACGGATTGGTGTTGTGATTTTTTTTTGAACTAGCAAAACGGGATACGAAAGTGATGAGGCAACGGTAGAGAAAAGATTAGAGAAAGAAAAAAAATAACGGTTAAGTAAAAAAAAGATAAGCGGCACAAAAATAAACAGATAAAGTGCTCGAAACTTTCTTTTTTTACCAAACACACCTTATCCTAAAAAGCGCATCAATCCTTCTTTTACTTCTTGTACGGACTCAGAGCAACACAATGTTTTTCTTAACTGCCCTGCGGACTCCATCCCCTTGATATAAAACGGAAGATGTTTTCTAAAACAATATAGCCCTTGTTGTCCGTAGTAATTGAGCATACCTTCTAAGTGACGCAGTGCGCAACGCAAAATTGTTTTATTGTCCACAACAAACGATCTGCCGAGAGAATGCTCACGCAACTCTTTGAGTTTCCATGCCTTTGCCCAGAGGCCACGGCCAATTAAAAATCCATCAACACCAGTTTGCTCGTAGACAAATTTCGCTGACGGAAAATCAACCACCCCACCAGAAAATAAAACCGGAATCGTCACTGCTTGTTTGACCTGCTCGGCAAGTTTATAATCCGGTGTGCCAGAAAATTTTTGTCCGCGCGAACGTGGATGAATTGCGATCGCATCAACTCCACAGTCTTGCGCAAGCATCGCAACTTCAAGCGCATTAATTTCTTTGAACCCTGCGCGCATTTTAACGGTAAATGGAAGACTCTGTATGTTTGCTCGAAACAATTTCAGAACTTTCTCAAGCAGTTTGATATCTGCCATCAGTGCAGAACCAGAACCGGAGCCGACTACATTTTTTGCGGGGCATCCGATATTTAAATCGATACAATCAACCCCTGCTGCAATAATTTTTTCACATGCGCGCTCGATAAATTCGGTTCCATTTGCCGTTACCTGAAAATTCAACGGCCGTTCACCTTGCCCAAACGCTAACGCCTTGGCACCACCTTTGTCATTTGCCACACAGGCAACATGGCGCATTTCGGTGTACAACAATTCGTCAGGAGAAAATTCCCGAACCAATGCACGAAACGGCGAATCGGTAACACCATCAAGTGGTCCCCCAAAAAAACGCGGGACAGATAAATTTCCGATTTTAACAAGATCTTCCCAATAACTCACGATTGATATATCCCTTAGCAAAAAAAAGACTGTAATTCTGTATGTTTTCCAGTATAAATGATTTTTTCCTTCCCGTCAGGGGGTCCTGTTGTTAGTATAAACCCCACAATTACCTCATCTTTTTGTAAATTAAAAAAAGGAGCTCTTTATGAAAAAAATTATCCCGATAGTTTTTTGCCTCTCAATCCTGCCAATCTACGCATCTGACAAGCCAAAAGAAGAAACCGAAAACGAATATTACACCCTCGAAGACATGGCAGAAAATATTGGAGTAGAAAAGGTGTATCGCCAAGACAGCCTTGGCACCATTCTTTTTGGAAAACTGTTTGGCACATGTCTTGGCAAGAAAAAGCCTGTCCTGCAGCGTCCGCCGAAACTTCATGCGAAGGCTGGGAGCAAAGTCAAAGAGGACAAAAAAATAAAAAAGGAAAAATAAAAAATGAAAACAACCTTGAGTGTTATAAAAGCAGACATTGGCAGTATTGGCGGTCACATAAAACCAAGTGCCGCAGTACTAGACACAGTAAAAAACCATGTCAAAAAAAATAGCAAAGATATTCTTATTGATTTTTTTGTCAGTCATACCGGTGATGACATTGCAATTTTAATGACACACACACACGGGACACTGAACGAAAAGGTACACAAACTTGCGTGGGATGCATTTGTTGCCGGAACCGAAACAGCAAAAAAACAAGGTCTGTACGGTGCAGGACAAGATCTGTTAAAAGATGCATTTTCTGGAAACGTAAAAGGCATGGGACCAGCTGTTGCAGAAATGGAAATAGAAGAACGACCAAACGAACCATTTTTCTTTTTTGCCGCAGATAAAACAGAACCAGGCGCGTACAATCTGCCGCTGTTTTTAGCGTTTGCAGACCCAATGCACTGCCCAGGCCTGATGCTCAGTCCAAGTTTGGGCAAAGGATTTAAATTTATCATCATGGACGTGAATCACACAGACGGTGATCGTCTGATTGAACTAAACGCACCAGAAGATATCTATGACATTGCAACATTATTGCGCGACAATTCTCGTTTTGTGATTGAATCAATCTGGTCCCGCACAACAGGAGAGCAAGCAGTTTCAGTCAGTACAACTCGCTTGCATAACATTGCCGGAAAATATGTTGGCAAAGATGACCCGGTCCATTTAGTGCGTGTGCAAAAAACATTCCCCGCAGCCGGAGAAGTTCTTTCGCCCTACAGTATTGGCCACTATGTTGCTGGAACTATGAGAGGTTCGCACCACGGCCCAATGATGCCATGTAAACAAAACTGTACGATTTCATATTTCGATGGTCCAGCTGTTGTTACCTGCGCTGCGTTTTGTGTACACGAAGGCAAACTAACCGAACCCGCAGATCCATTTGCACATCCATTTTGGGATACGGTCAGAAATAAGGTTGCGCAAAAAGCACAAGAAATTCGCCGACAAGGTTTTTCTGGCCCCGCAATGCTTCCGTATGACGAACTTGAGTACGGTGGAATTGTTGAACGCATGAAAAAATTGGACAAAAAATTTGAGATAAAAAAATAAATTCTTTTAAAAAAAGAAGGCCGCATTTTTTTGCGGCCCTTTTTTTAAACTCGTACAAAAACCCGAAGAAGCTATAAGCGAAGACGGGTTAGAAGTTTTCTGGGTGCATGGTATGCCACGGGGTGTTTTGTTCGTACACATGTGACGTTTGGAAAATTAATCCTTCAGACAAATGCGGACCAATTAACTGAAACCCAATTGGCAATTTATTTTTTGTCATACCGCATGGCAGAGAAATTGCAGGAATGCCAGCCAAGTTCATTGGACAGGTGAAATAATCTTGTAAGTCCATCTGTAACTTATCAACATCAAACGCACCAAACGTAAATGCTGGAGATGGCGCTGTCGGCATGATTAATAAATCAACATCGTTGAATGTGTTTTTAAATTCACGACGAATTAATCGCTGTACCCGTTTTGCATTTTCATAAAACTGTCCGGCGTGTCCAGAAGAAAGCACGTAGTTACCAACCAAAATTCTGGTTTTAACTTCTTCACCAAAACCATCGTGACGAGAATTTAAATACATGTCGTGCAACGACTGTGCAGATTTATCTCGCATGCCATACCGTACACCATCAAAACGCGCCAAATTTGACGCTGCTTCTGCACGGCTAATAACAAAGTAGGCAGCAGCACTATACTCAAGCGTTGGCAATTGGACATGTTTAATTTTTGCACCCGCCTTTTCCAAAACTTTAATTGCATCTTCAACTGCTGCAGAAACTTCACTGTCCATGCCTTGTGCATTGAGCACGTTGTCGATAACACCGATGCGTAAATTTTCTGGAAGCTTTCCGGTAATGTGTTGCGTGTAATCTTTTTTTTGAACGTTACGAGAAGAAGCATCCCGTAAATCGTATCCAGCGATGGAAGAAAATACTAACGCCGCATCGTAGACAGAACGTGTGAGGACACCAATTTGGTCGAGCGACGAACCATACGCAACCAAGCCGTATCGAGGCACAAGACCATACGTTGGCTTTAAACCGACAATGCCACAAAATGATGCCGGCTGTCTGATTGATCCACCAGTATCTGAACCAAGCGCCCATGGTACCAACCCTGCAGCAACTGCTGCAGCAGAACCACCACTTGAACCACCTGGTACACGAGAAACATCCCACGGATTTTTTGTTTTTTTAAATGCAGACGTTTCGGTAGAACTACCCATCGCAAATTCATCTAAATTTGCACGACCAATTGGCAACGCGCCAGCACGTTTTAACCGTTTGCAGGCAGATGCATCATAGGTTGCAACATAGTTTTGTAAAATTTTTGATGCGCACGAAGTAATACGTCCTTCTTGGCAGATATTGTCTTTTAAAAGTCCGGGAATACCGGAAAGAGGTGTGCCTTGTGCACGAAATTGCTCAAGCACAGATTTTAGATCAAACACCTCAAGTGTTGAATCTATTTTTGGATCAAATTCGTTACAGCGTTTGATAAAAAATTCAATAAGTTCTGGGACTGAAATTTCTTGGGAATCAAGTTTTGCGCGCAGTTCGGTAATCGTTGCAAATTCCAAACGATCCATAGTTGCCTCCTATTTCGTTTTTAAAATCGCTGGAACAACAAAGTAATCATCTTCCCGTTCGGGAGCCTGTGCCAAAATCGTTTCTGGCTGGACCTGCACAATTACATCTTCTCGGAAAACGTTTACATTTTTATTCAATGGTTCTTCAATGTCTGCGGCAATCTCTTGTACACGCTCTGCATAAGAAAGCACGTCTTGAAGATGTTTGATCATTGGTTTTATTTCATCTTCACGTAAACTGATATGCGAAATTTCCGCAATTTTTAATACTTCTTCTTTAGAGATTTTTGTCATCGGTTCCTCTCTAACTTGCTCGTTTCTTCCATTCCTCACCGCGGAATCGGTTAATATACGCAAGACCCATAAGTGCGCTTCCTACATAGAAAGATCCGTAAATTAACACAAACTTCACAAGCGGGTTTTGGATAGGCGCTATTGAGAAAATGTACGAAACCGGAGCGAAAAAACCTATACACACTAATACGCGTGTCATCATAACTGTCATAACATTTGATGAGCCACGCATCGCACCGGCGAGTATTAATTGTACCACATCAAAGAACACAAGTACACTCAACAGGGGAACCGCAGGGGCTGCAAGCCAAGTAAAATCACCATTTTTGTCAAAAAAACTCACAAAATACGCAGGCCACAAACTGAAGACCAAAAGTATCGCAAACACCATAAACGAAGAGATAAACAAAATCTTTTTGATGTTTGCTTTAATACCATCCCAGTTTTTGATACCACAGTCGTTACTCACCAAAAAAGTAATCACCTGCGCACACGCACAGGCAGGCAACAACGCAAGCCGCTCCAAATCTTTTACCGCAGCAAACGCGGCCTGACCGTTGGTACCCAACGTTGTCAACATGGAACCAAGCCAAATGTACGCCCCGGCAACCGTCGCTTTATCAAGGGTGATGACCCAACTTTTTTGTACAATTTTTTTAAATTGTGAGCCGCTCGAAAAAACGGACAAAAGATTAATCGCGTATGCACGATACCGCTTACTAAACAAAAGAACTAAAGCAGAAGAGAGAAGCATCATGCTGTACTGCAAAATACTTGCCGTTGCGGAACCCATCAGTCCCATCTGAGGAAAACCCCATTTACCAAAAATTAAAACATAATCAGAAATTAAAAAAACAATCGCACCGACAATAAAAATATTCATCGGTGTTCTGGTATTTTTTACGCCACGCAAAAAACCAACAAACGAAAAGTACATGTACATTAAAAAAACACCAACAGCACGCAACCGCAAAAAGGGAACACCAATTTTGATCATATCTTCTGGCACGCCATACAAACGATAAATCAGCTCTGCTCCAAAAAACAAAATCGACGCGATGATCAAACCACTGATAAGTGTCGCCCAAAACGCGTCAACAAACGAACGTCCCGCTTGCTTGTACCGTCCTGCACCATTATGCAAACCGGTTACAATTACTGCGCCGACACCAACCCCTTCAGCGATTTTCATGATAAAGTGCAACAGTGTATTGGTTACGCCAAGCGTTGCGTACAACGACGTCGATTTTAAATCAGCAATCCAGTATGCGTCGAGAATATACAACATTGAGTACAGCACAAGCGCGGTAATAAATTCTGGAATAAAATAGCGAAAAATTTTTCCGTAGCTTTCTCCATGCTGCGTATCACATACACCAGCAACGTAGCTTGCAAACAACCCCTTTTTCATCGTACATCCTTGGTTAAAAAGCACTGCGCATTAAACGACTAAAAGTTCGGACCACTCAGATATAAATGAAGGAGGAAAAAAAGTAAACTCAAACTTTATCTATTGCCCCGTTGAATTGCGCATAAAAACAAGTCTGCGTTTTTTTCTTTTGATTGTGTACGGTTCTTCTTTGTACATAAATTGATGCACCGTTTTATTTGGTTGCCATAAATCTGACGCCCAGTAGACAAGTTCTGCCTGTTTGTATGGACAACTTGGTTTAAACATTCTGAGCAACTCTTCCGGTTGCAACGAAGCACGTGCACAGAAAAAATCGATTGGATATTCTGTTTTGCGCAAAAAGGTTCGCCAATCGTACGGATAGACCTCGTAGTTTTTTAGACCAAGTTCTTGCAACACTCTACGCAAAAAGCGAATTTTTTTTGTGTTCACTTCAACCAAAACAAGTTGTAGATGCGGATACATAATTTTAAGCGGAATGCCAGGAAATCCCCCACCAGAACCCACGTCACACAATCCGGTCGCCTTACGCAGGTCAACAAATTTGCCAAGCGCAAGCGAATCCTGAAAATGATGTGCAACAATATTTTCTGGTTTGGTGATTGTAGTCAGACTCATCTGTTCGTTTGCTTTCAGAAGCAATGCCATATACTGCGCAAACTGTTGCGTCTGTTTTTCTGAAAGTTTTTCTCGCTCTACAAACTCGATCCATTTTTTTTCAAATGAAGTTCCAAACTGCGTTATGATGTCCACCATCGATTCCTTAACTATGGATTTTTAGATTTCCGCTGTGCTAGGGTAAACATAGCACAGATAGTTTGAGTATATCGTATGCTCCTCAGAAATCTAAAAAATGGGAGAAAGAAAATGAATCTTTGTTCAAAAACAATTTTTATTCTTTTACTAGCAAGTCAGTTTTGTCATCTGACTGCACAGGACGCGAGTCATATCATATCGTTTTTCATGAGACCGTATCCATACATCGGCACAGAAAAAGAGGTAACACAAGAGTATGCTGACAAAAAATCAAAAAAACTACACCGTCCAGAAAAAATAGCGCAGTATACACTCCGGTCTGTTTTGGAAAGCAATACGGCAAGCGGAATTTTCTGCACCTACAAAGGACAACTTTCGTTTTCGGACCCTCATGGCCAAGTAAATTTTGTTCGACGTCAAGAAGAACCAAATATGCAATTGCTCATCACCTCTCGCATCAATCCAATTTTAGAACAACAACAAGTCATCAATCACTGGGAACTAGAAGTTGGTACCCCTGCAGCACTTTTTTCTGTCTCACTAGAAGAAGATATTGCAACCGAAGTAACATACTGGAAAGTAGAACAAATCGACCCAATCCCAGATAAAACAATTGATTTAAACACCGTTATTGTTTTTGCAAAACCATCGCATATTTTTGTACCCGAAGGAATTACGGTAACCAAAAGAAATCCGCAATTAATTTTGCCAGACATATACGTGAAAAAAAACATAGATAAACTTACAAACGCATTTTATCTACTAGACTTAAAACGGTTCTTCAGACATAACAGACGCATGTACGAACTGAAAAACGAAAAAATCCTCAAACAAATCTACTAAACCGTACCCCACTGGCACCAGAAAAAAACAGTGGTATACTATCGTCAAATTAGTTACCCATGTCGTAAAGGAAATTCTTATGAAATTACAAATCTCCTTTGACATTCCCGATCTACAAGAAGCGCTTGCAAAGGCACAACTGGTTGCACCGTTTTGTGATGCTATGGAAATTGGTACCGTTTTGCTCTACAAGTATGGTGTGCATGCTGTGCAAGAATTCAAAAAAACATTTCCAGACAAACCACTTGTTGCCGACAGCAAAATTATGGACCGTGGAAAAATGAACGTTGGGGTATTCACACAGGCAAAAGCAGATTGGGTAACGGTCATGGCCGGTACCGGAAAAAATGTGATTCACTCTGTTTGCACAACCGCACATGCCGCTGGGACTAAAGTAATGCTTGATCTTTTGGACGCTGCATCGCAAGGGCAATCTGCACTGGAGGCAAAAAATCTCGGTGTTGATGCATTGTTTTTCCACAGACCGCATGATGAAAAAGATGAACTTCTGTTTTTAGAAGACTGGGAAATGATACGCGGCAACACAGACCTGCCAATCTACATTTCTGCAAAAATAAAACGGGAAAATGTAGAGCATGTCATTTCACACAAACCAGCAGGCCTTGTCATCGGAACCAGCATTATGACAGCAGAAAATCCTGCAACAGAGGCAGAATTCTTCTACAATCTTATTAAGGGATAAGCAGACTCAAAAACGAGACTCTCCGATGCATAAAAAAGTACATAAATACAGCGCTATCACCCGGGGGCTAATGCTGGCCCTCTTTTTTTCCGTTGGCACCATAAAATCGTGCAAAAACAAACTCGCCAAGAGAGGCAAACCCCTTTTGACAAGGGCCTCAGCCCCAGGTACTCTGAATAAAGAATAGGTTATTGTAATCAATGAAATGGAGACAATTATGTTTAAAAAGATCCTACCAATCGTACTTTTGCTCACGATTTCAAATATTCAGGCTTTAGACTGGTTTGACAAGCAGTTTAACAAGGGGTTTCAGCGCCCTCGTCCAAAATCCTGTGTATCTACAACTGAAACAAACTTTGAATACGGACCAAACAAAGAATCATCCCTTAAGAAGGAACTTGGAACAAGCGCTTTGATAACAGGTACCTGCTTTGTCTTTGCGGTGGGCGTCTTAAAAGGAGCCAATTTTCTAAGAAAGCTAACAACTTGATATTGACAGATCCGATTTTGACAATCTTTACTAACCACATCAGCCGCCAAACTGATCTTTGTACAACCCCTTAATTTCTTTGACCGCAGTTGCTTGCTCCGGTGATTTATCTGGACGAGCGCCCATAAAACGTGGAAAGCGCAAAGCAAATCCTAAATCTTTTTCTGTTTTGCCTGCGGTATGCAAAGGAGATAACGTAATTTCATCCGCACGAATGATACATACTAATTCTGGCGCGGTCCACACATCTGGATACAGTTCTTTGGGACACACAACATTAACCGGTCTGTTTCTGACCTCGATACGATCACATTCTTTTTTAAGTTTTTTCCATTCGGCATCGGACAATCCGGTGCCGATTTTTGCTATCGTCTGGAATTGGTCTAATTTTTTGTTGTAGACACCAACTAAAAACGCACCTATACCAAACGCCGCTCGTTTACCTTTGCCGGCGTAGTACCCCAAAATGACACAGTCTATGGTATCTTCTAGATGCCCTTCTTCTTGTCGTTTTAATTTAATCCAATTGAAATTCCGCTTACCCGGTTGGTACACAGAATCTTCTCGTTTGACCACCAACCCTTCAAGACCTGCTGCGATGTTTTGATTAAAATAATCTTCAAGTTCTTGTGCTGTTTTTATTTTTTTCTCTTGGATAACCTGTACGGTATCAGCTGGTGCATTTTTAAAAAGTGAAAGTAGTTTTTTTCTGCGTTGCGCATGTGTTTTGGTTAAATATTCTTGCCCATCGACATACAACAAATCAAACAAAAATACACGCAGAGGCATTTGCTGTGCTGCTTTTTCTATGCCATGTTTCCGTTTGCGTTTAACCGTTTCTTGAAATGGTAAAAACGACCCAGTGTTTGGGTCGTACACAATTGCTTCCCCTTCGCAAATTAACTCTTTTACCTTGAGTGCAGTGACTGCTTTTGCCAAGTCAGGAAACATGTCGGTCATATCAAGTAAGTTACGGGAAAAAAATTCGATCTTTGGTTTCTTGGCTTTTTTGTCGACATGAATTTGCAACCGAAATCCATCAAGCTTTGGTTGAGCAACACAGTCACCAATTTTTTTTACAATTGCTTTTGCTGTTGGTAAACGCTCAGCCGCTGCCGGACGAATTGGCACTCCGACATGCACTTCCATTTTTTCTATTGCTTTAACACCCTTTTGTTTGAGTGTCTGTGCAATCAGTCCGATGTCTGCACATACGTTGTATGCATTTTCAATTGTTTTGCGCAACGATTTATCACCAACCTGCATCCAAGAGAGTGCATCAATAATGGTCATGTCAGAAAAACCAAGACGCAATTTACCAACAACAATTCGGGCAACATATTTTGCAGAAAGTGCATCAAGCTGACGTAATAAATTTTCTAAATCGTTTGCTTTTTTTTCTTGTGAACCGGTGCCGCTAATTTTTTCTATTGCCTGCAGCTGACTATACACCTGATCAACCGTTAGATCTCCTTTTGCTCTCCACCCACCAGATTCTAAAAGAAAACCAATGTCTCCTAATTTTTTTGTGCTTTTCTTAACAGTGTCTGCAGATTGCTTGGTAAGTCGTGCGACAACATCGATAAGATTTTTTTCTGCCATTTGAAACTGGGTACCAATGTACGGTGGATGCAGTCGACCAAGAGAAAGATAACTGATAATGCTTGCTTGCTGTGGTGATGCCTGTGCAAATAAATCTGCAAGCAGTTGCGTGATTTTTAAACGCCCACTAACTTGCTCTATTTTCTCAAACGTCTGTGCGACTGTTTTAAACTTCACAAAACCCCCTTGAGATAAAAATGAAAGTTGTTTCTCCATTTAATTTCCCACGTTTATCGTTCGGATGTTTTGTCTTTGAACCAGTCATGTTCTATCGGTTCAATTTTTTCGTTAGTTCCAAACAACGTATCAAGCGGACCGTACTGTTTTTTGAAAGCATCGTAGTAGGTCTTCCCAGACCAAAACGTCATCAATAATGCAATACACAACAGCAACAGTTCAATTAAATTCCAACTGTGTTCAAAACCGAGCAATTGATACGGATTTAAAATGACAAATGCAAGATACGCCATCAGACTAAATGTTTTAACTTTTGACCAAAAAGAAATGGGAATCGAAATGTTTTTTTCTTTCGCAATTGCCCGCAACCCCATGACAAAAAAATCTCTGCCAATAAAAATAATCGGCCAATAAAAAAAGATTTTTCCTGCAGCAAGCAATGCAATAAGTGTTGAATAGGTTAAAAATTTATCTGCAATCGGGTCCAACTGTTTACCCAACTTTGTTACCTGATTAAATCGACGAGCCAGAAACCCATCAAATAAATCCGTCAAGCTGAGCAACACAAACAAAATTGCCAATACCGCATTAACAAAAAAAATATTCTGCGGCAAAAGATAGACAATTAAAACAGGAAGAACCAAAGGAGAAATAATAAGACGCCCAAGCGTGAGCATAGTAGGAAAAGAGAAAATTTTCATCGGCAGACTCCGTTTACCGTTCCGTTTTTTCGAACCGACTTACATTGGTAGCGGCGCAGGGACTTGAACCCCGGACCTACGGATTATGATTCCGTCGCTCTAACCACCTGAGCTACGCCGCCACATACCTTTTTAGTCTACCTAAATTTTTAGTTTTTGCACCTTGAAATTGGTCAACATGAACGTAAACAGAGACTTAAGGAACAGCAACCCAGTAATCAATGTTGAAACAATACCAAGCATCATGGTTACCGCAAACCCCTGCAACGGTCCGGTGCCAAATTTGTACAGCACAATGCCAATGAGCATAGTGGTAATATTTGCATCCAGAATCACAACCATCGCATTGGCAAATCCGGTATCAACGGCATTCTTAACGGACAAGCCATCCTTGATACTGTCTTTGATGCGCTCGTAAATCAAAATCGATGCGTCAATCGCCATACCAATAGTCAGCACGATACCAGCAATACCAGGAAGTGTTAACACGGAACCGGTTGCGTACAAACCAAACAGAACAAGACACAAATTGAACATCAATGCGATAAACGCAAACAAGCCAGATAGGCTATAGTAGAACAAACTAAACAGAAGCAAAAGACCCAAGCCAACAAGACAGGAAATTAAGCCTTGCTTAATCGAAGCAGCACCAAGTGTTGGTCCAATTTGCTGTTCACCTTCAATTTTGACTGGCGCAACCAATGCTCCAGAACGCAACAGTGTTGCAAGTTGTTTTGCGTATTCAGGAGTAAAGTTGCCAGTAAGCACACCCGTTGAGCTCAACGCTTGTTTGATTTGAGCATCCATGACAACAGTATCATCGAGCACAATTGCCAACTGTCTGCCAACATTTCGACTGGTCAGCTCATAAAACTTCTTGCCACCTTCTGTAGAAAATTCAAACGCAACAACATACTGTGTTCCAAGATCCCCACCAAGTTTTGCGGATGCATTTTTTAGCAATTTTCCAGTAACGTCTGTGTAACGAGGAACAAGATGGTATTTTTCCGTTCCATCTTTTTCTGTTTCTTTTAAGATCTCCATGTCATCAGGAACTTCTCCATCATACTCATAGAGAATGTCATCCTCGCTTCTTGCCGAACGCTCAACAAGCTTAAATTCTAAAATTGCAGAACGACCAATCATTGCACGTGCTTGCATTGGGTCAGTCACACCAGGCAGCTCAATAATAATGCTGCGCTCACCTTTTGGTGCAATGGTAATTTCTGCAACACTCATCAGTTCGCCCAAACGAGCACGGTAGACTTCTATGTTTGTTTTGACCGCGTCTTGTTTTATTTGTTCTTCGCGCGCTTGCGTATACCGAAGAACAACTTGCTGCTGACGAGGTGTTATTTTGATATCACGCATGCCTTGCAGCTGAACCGCTGCCTCTGATGCATCCGTCATGTTTTCGAAGGTAAGAGTAATTTGTTGATCTTTAATTTCTTTGGTTTTTGGAAGTGTTTTGCCTGCATTTTTTAATGTTGTCGGAATGCCTTGCATAACCTCAAGTAGATCTGCCTCAACCGCTTTTTCGGTTTCAACTTCCAGCGTCATGTAGGTCCCACCAACCAAGTCGATACCGCGCTTTAATTTTTTATCAAGCGGAAGCACGGAGTATACACATACCCCTGCGACGATTAACCAAAAAAATAAACCCGAAAATAACATTCGAGTTGAAAATTTATTCATGAGAAAAACTCCCTTCCTACCTTTTTGATAAATGATTTTAAAAAATTTTTTGTTTAGAGAAAAAAGTTTTTAATTAAAAAAAGTCCGTCTTCGCCTAAAGGCTTCGCCGGACAGTCTACGCCAAGACGTTATAAACTCTTATCTCAAAAACCTTCTTCCTCGAAAAAACTGGCTGCGCCAGGCGTAGCCTCGTAGAGGCGTAGACTGGTGCCGAGAGGGGGACTCGAACCCCCACAGGATTTCTCCTACAGCCCCCTTAAAGCTGCGTGTCTACCAATTTCACCATCTCGGCAAAAAAACTATTGCAATCAAACTGTTTTGTTCAATCACTTTTCGTGCATGTCAAACTCATCCAAAATGTAGCATACTTGCGGGTCTTTAGCAAACATTGGCTACAGTTTTTTTGCACTCTTTTTGATCGGATTTTGCGTCTTTTTTTATGCAGCTTCCCCCGCCTTTGGCGTAGTAGGGTCAACAGGCTCCTCTACTGCTTGCGGCATAGGTTGAACCTCTGCCTCTTCTCCTGTTGTCCAAAACGAACTGATCCAGTCCCAGGTTCCTGCAATCCAAGACATGATTGAGGAAGAAATTGTGGTAAACCAACCGACCTGCTGTTCTTGCTGCATTTCCAGTTCGACTTGTCGCTCTTTGAGTTCTTGTTTTGCCTCTGCTTTTTGCTCAAGTTTTTCTTGTTGTTCTTTAAAGCTGACTCCTTTTTTCTCGAGTTCATCGAGCGCTTCTTTAATTCGCTCCATTTGTTGTTTCGCGGTCGAAATCAGCTCCTCAACGTGTTCAGTAAGTTCGCTTGCAATGTACGCTTTTATACTTTTAACGTTTTGCCATTTCTCTTCAATTTTGTAAAACAGATCACGCGCACGATTATGATCTAACACTTTTCCTATTTCGGTAAAAAGTTCGCGTGCCTCTTTTTTGTACGCACGAGCTTTATTCATCTGTTCAACCAACTGCGTGATCGCTTCATCAATGCCAACATTTTCAATTTTAATAACGGCTTCGATATCCGATTTGAGTTGCTTAAGCCTTTTCTTTTGCTCTTCAAGTACTTTGATAAAGTCTCGTTTCTCTTTACTGAGTCTGACTTGTTTTTCTTTTTTCTCCTGTAGCTCTCTCATCAGGTAATCCATAATCTCGCCAAGCTGCCCTTGCTCAAGACCAACCTCAAGATAAAATGGATCAAACAGTTCGTTATCTGCCTTGTTTCTTTTTTCGAAAAACTCTCCTCGTGCATCCATGATGGAATCAACCACATCTTCTATTTTGTTAACTTTTTCCTCAGCTTTTTCCCACCAAACGCGTTTGACAACCCAGTTTCCACCAGGTTCGTCGATATCTAGCGTATCGATTCCTTTCAGTTCTGACGGAACAGCAACCTGTGCTGTTGGCCGATCTGGTTCAAAAATCTTGGTTGGCGCAGAAGGAGCAGCACCAACAGGAGGTGGCCCAACGGGAACGGGAGGAGTGTAAGGTGCAGGTGCGGGCGCAGTATACGGTGCTTGATACTGCTGTTGCTGAACTTGCCCAGGAACTCCATACGCAGGAGCAACACCCGGATCATATGCCGGTTGCTGAACTTGACCAGGAACACCATATGTGGGAGCTGGCTGTTGAGTTTGACCCGTAGAATCATACGATGGTTGCTGAACTTGCCCAGAAACTCCATACGCAGGAGCAACACCCGGGTCATATGCCGGCTGCTGAGTTTGCCCAGGGACTTCATAGGTAGGATCATACGATGGCTGCTGAACTTGCTCCGCTCCAGCATACGGTTGCTGGTATGTCGGCTGCTGAGTTTGCCCAGGTGCTCCGTAGGTAGGATCATACGACTGCTGCTGAACTTGTCCAGGTGCTTCGTAGGTTGGAGCTGTATACTGCCCAGCAGGAGCAGCTGGTTGCCCAAACGTCGTTGGCGCTGGTGCCGGAGCCGAAGGCTGAACATATTGAGCCGGTGCTGTTGGAGCAACATACGGTGCAGGCTCAACTGGAGCCGGCTGCATAGGAGTAACCATTGGAGCAGGAGCAGATCCTGGAGCTGGCTGTTCTGGAACAACTGGCGGCACTGCCGGTTGCGCAGGCTGTATCGGAATTGCTTGGAGTGCTTGCATAACTTCAGGAGGTAAACCTGCCGTATACTCTTGTTGCGCACACACACGACCAATCCACACACTTGCTAAAAACAGAAAAAAATAAACGTGAACAAATTTTATTTGCATCCGCGGAACTCCTTTACTCCTTTTTGGCCACAAAACACTCAGGGTTTATCATAATGTCCGTGAAAGTTCTTTCAACTCTTGTGTAAGACTTTCTAGCAACTCTTCCGCTTCTGGTGTTGTGTAACTCCAACGAACACCACTATCGACTTTAACTAAAACGGAACGGTCACTCTTAATATCAACGATATCAATCCGCGCAACATTCATCAATGGATGAACAGCCGATGGAGCTTTTACAACACCCGCGCGCCCCAAAACACTGTACGCAACATTGCCTTCATCCATAAAACAAAGCATCACTTTTTTTTGCCAGACCATGTTGTGATACCCGGTATGATCTTTATGAATTGAAATCAAAATACTTTCACGTCCTTTTGGATACACGCACTGAATTGGCGTTGTGTGAGGAAGCCCTTTTTCTGAAAACGTTGCCAAAACACCAACCGTTTTTCCTTGCTTAAGAACTTCCAAAAGATCTTCTGGTAATTTTACACCAACATGTTTTGCCATAAATTAATTTCCTCAAAAAAAATAACGTCACCTATTTGTAACGCACCAACATATATTTACAAAGATAATTTCACTGCAATATCATTTTGCAAGACAAACCCCAGAGGAGTCAGTACAAGATTGTCCCCTTCTTGTTGCACATGTCCACTTTCTTTAAGCATTTCAATTGTCTCTTGGAACCTCCTTTTTTTTTCTTGAGAACTTTTTTCACATAAAAATGCAACCGAAACCCCCGACGATCGACGCAGCCCCAACATAATTTTTTCCAACTTCACCTGCTGCTCAGTCAACACCTCACACTTTGCAGAACAATCTTGACCATTTTCAACATGTTGCAAATACTGCGTAAGATTTTTCTGATTTTCAAATCGTGTTGTTCCATCAAACGAACATGCCCCCAAACCAAATCCTTTGTATGGCTTGCGCTCCCAGTACACAAGATTATGTTTGCACTCATACCCTGGTTTGGAAAAATTCGATGTCTCATATTGATTGAAACCATGTTTTTTAAGAAATTCTACCGACCAATGATATGAGTCAACAACTGCATCATCACAAGGAAGTGCAACATTTTTTTGCTGTACCTGAAAATACAACTGCGTATTGTTATGCAACGTTAAAAAATAAATAGAAATATGTTTTAACGGCCAGGTTATAACCTCATTCAACAATTTTTTCCAATCCGCTTTTGTTGTCCCTGGAAGGCCCACAATAAGATCAACAGAAATATTCTCAAAAAAACGAGCGGCAAACCCTAACACATTTTTAACATCGCGAGCTGTTTGTAAACGATTGAGCTTTTTCAAAACGGCATCATCCAAACTTTGTACCCCAATGCTCAAACGATTTATTCCGATCTCTTTCCAAAACGCAAGTTGCTGCTCACTCACTGTGCCGGGATTTACCTCTATAGAAACCTCTGCATCATCATAAATTTCAAACGTCTCTTTAAGTTTAGCAGACATGTCAAGTAGCAAGTCATCTGGATAGGTGCTCGGGGTCCCTCCTCCGAAAAAAATTGTTTCCAATTGCCTCTTTGAATCGCCACTTTGAGCAAATAGCGTTATTTCTTTGAGCAATGCATCGTGATATTGGCCCATAAAATGATTATGAGAAGCAAGCGCAACAAATGGACAGAACGTACACCGATATGGACAGAACGGCCAGTGAATATAAAGAGAACGTGTATCCACGTTGCAGTTGTAAACCATGCGCCCCCCTAGAGACTTTTTTTAGTTTGGTTGATCCGGTTTTGGAATCGTTTTTTTAATAAAATCTATACTTGCAGTCAGATCGCCCTCAATCCGCTCTTTGATTGCCTGCTGGTTAGCAAATTTAATGGTACTGCTTCCTTCAAAAATAACTTTTATGTCCTGCACCAAATCGGAAGCAAGTCCAGAACCTTCAAGATACAAAAGCAGCTCTTCATCCGTTTTCCCGTACACCTCAAATTTATATCGCCCACTTAAGTACCGCTTAAAAACCCATGT
>Ga0180433_10004609_pt1 | contig 19215 bp, 20 predicted proteins | sample SS_ome_8_FD_132980 | JGI IMG/M metagenome (GOLD analysis project Ga0180433, IMG submission 132980) | Hypersaline lake sediment archaeal communities from the Salton Sea, California, USA - SS_1_D_1 metaG | ecosystem: Environmental > Aquatic > Non-marine Saline and Alkaline > Hypersaline >... | reverse complement strand
GCCTGCCTTTATGGCTTCAAGCGCCACTCCGGCAGCGATTTCCGCTGAAAACCAGGCAGAGGGCACGCCATCTCCGAAAGCGGCACTCTCAAATCCGGCCGCATCGCCGATGATGAGCATGCCATCACCGACGTACGGCATCTCGCGCATGTCGCGGATCAAACCTGCATAAATGGGGCAGACGTCCCAGGTAATCGCGCGTAATCTTACCTTCGGAGCAATATCTTCTCTCCATCGCCTGACCTTCGTTGTAAAATTATCGAAATATTCTCGGAGAAGCTTGGCCACGTTCTGAACTTTTCCTTCAGTTACCAGGAACTGTCCCAGTCCGGGATGGATGCTGTCCCTGTAGGTGAAGAAATAGAGGGTTGATCCGTAACCGAGCGGGGCTCCGATTTTTTCCTCTGGCATGGCATGAAAGAATTCCATGCTGTTCCCGAAGACACTGTCTACATCCTTCTTGGCCATCTCGAAATCCCATATCATATAAAGTTCAATCGCTTCTGGAACGAACTTTTGCCTGATCCCCGCCTTCAGCGATAGGTTGTTCTGCGTGCCCCCCGCATCAATGACAATCTTCGATCTCAGTTCCTCTCCCTTATCCGTAATGACACCCTTGACGGAGCCATTCTCTTTTATTACATCAACTGCCGTTGTGGCGGTCCTCAGTTCAACACCGGAATCGACAGCCCGGTCTGCGAGCCAGGTACAGAAGGGTTTACAGTAGGTTGCGTAACCTACGGTGTAAGGCGCAGGAAGTCTCAGTGAATGATCGGAGGCATAGATCTCGCCGTTTTTTACGAACCGGTTCATCACGGAACGTATCGGCCTTTCGATAGGCGGATTTCCTTCCCGAATAAATGCTGGCCCAAAAAGAAAACCGTAAACTGGTATGACGAGCCCTGACACAACCTTTTCTCCGGGTATCGTGGCTCTCTCTAGCATAATGGTGTGCAAACCCGAGTCAGCGCACTTCTTAGCCGCCACCGGACCACCGAACCCTGCCCCCACTACTATGACATCGTACCGTTCAGCCATGTGATTACCCCCAGTTCGTTCTGAAACCTGTACCGCCCGCAGGCCACGAAAAATCAATAGCCCCGTCCCCACAGGAATACCAGCAGGCTCCACATTCCATGCATTTTTCCATACTCCTGATTCGGGCTTTTTTATTCACGATTTCATAACATCCCGCGAGACAGACCTTGAGACAGTTTCCGCAACCGGTACACTTTTCTTCATCTATCGTAATAAAATTACCAGTTCCCTCCACCCATTCAACACCAGGAATATCCTGAAAAGTCTTCACCATAATATACCTCCCTCAATCAAACACCTTGAAGATATTGAAACAACCAGCATGAACAGGCACATTTTCGAGAAATCTGACTGATAGAAATGAATGCGTTTCACGTTCTTATTTGGCTGATACTAAATATGTAAAAGGCGACGAAGTTCAAGTTCTGACGATAATTAAAATTTTCACCGGAAAAAATCGTCGTGATTTCTTAAATATAACGTAACTCAAAAATCAATCGTTAAAACTCTAGCAAAACAATAAGAGAATGACAAGTGGTTTTGTTGAGAATGGAGAAAAATTTATTTAGGAGTGTCTCACGGCCCCATATCATCCTGAAATATCCGTTCACGAGCATATGAGTCCTTTTTGTTTTGCTTATAATATCTTGGAGCATTTTATTACTCTCAACTTTGATTGCATTTAACGGATTCTATATCATAAAATTATGGGTAAACCAGACGGAAAGATAGAAAATACAACAAAATTGATTGACACAAACAGTTGAAGAAAAAGAAATGATTACTGGATTTGTTCTGATTATATAGATTATATGAAAAACCGAAAATGTTTATTCCTTATTTTCTTTAGATAATAATTAAACGGACAACTTCACACAACACGGTGCACCGGAAACAGTGTAGAGGAGCGGAGTCCGTACTCCCCGGCATTTTGTATTGTAGCGGCGTTATATGAAAGTGCACTATTATCGAGAGACAGAAGAGAGATATGAACAAAGATGTTAAAGAGTGGTTGGACGATAAGGGAGTGGCGTTTCTGAGCGATATTGGCATTCGGAAAAACCATATCGTATCGGATTTTGGATGTGGAGAGGGCCATTATACCATTCCTGCGGCGAAGGTGGTCGGTGAGAGCGGGAAGGTATACGCAGTTGACAGGGACAGAGATTCCCTGAATGAGATGATGCGAATAGCGAAGGGGGAGGGGCTGAACAATATAGTGACGGTGCACAATCCGTCGCGGGATCCGAAAATCGATCTCAAAGATGAATCTGTTGATCTGTTTTTACTCTATGATATTCTCCACTATATGGATGCCGCGGGAAGGGATAGAATATATAGTGAGTCCTGGAGGGTTTTAAAAGCAGACGCGCTCCTTTCGGTTTATCCGAAGCACAATAAATCGGACGAGCCCCTGTGGAATCTTTCAGATATGCAATTAGGTGAAGTTACAGAGGAGATCGAAGGTGCACAATTCCATTTTGAGGGGAAATTATATAGAGAACTCATACACGATAATAGCTACAATATGGGTTATATCCTGATGTTCAGAAAGCTTAAATGAGGCGAAACGGGAGGTTGTTGAAGATGAGTGAATATTATCCGGAATCCAGGGTCGAGCTCGGTGGATTCATGGCAAAGCATTATGATCTGGTCATGAATGTCATATCATTTGGCATGTATTCATCTTTCATCCGGGAGGCCATTCAATTGATGGGAATTAAGCCGGCTGATAAAATTCTCGATTTGGGAGCGGGGACAGGAAGAAATGCGTGCCTGATGATGGAATATCTCACGGCAGAAGGGGAAGTCGTCGGACTTGATATTACTGAAAAGATGATAGCTCAATTCAAAAAAAATTGTGCGGACTTTCCCAATGCGAAAATCGTTAATAAGAGGATTGATCTGGAACTGGATTATGAAGGACATTTCGATAAAGTCTTTATCTCCTTTGTGCTGCACGGATTCCCGCAGACAGCCAGGACGCAGATCATCAAAAACGCCTTCCAGGCATTACAAAAAGGTGGTGAGTTTTTTATCCTCGACTATAATGAGTTCTCGCTGAAGGAAATGTCCTTTTTTTCACGGACCTTTTTTAAATGGATCGAATGTCCCTATGCATTTGATTTTATTGAGAAGGATTGGAAGGGGATATTGTCTCAGCAGGGATTCGGTGATTTCCGGGAGCATCTCTTTTTCGGGAACTTTATACGGTTACTGGAAGGGGTAAAAGTCTGACGCGATTGCGTTTTGGGGTTCAAGATGCAACGGTGGTTTCTCGACTCCGCTTATTGGCTCTCTCCTGGGGCACCCATATCCCGGAGGTCCTCTATTTGGTGTTGCACCCTGTCCCGTTGTTGTTTTCACCTTTGGTGTAATGTTGTTTGTAGATCAGAAAGTACCTCTGTCTGTGCTCGTATTCCCGCTGCTCCGGGCAATTTTGAGTCTCTATCCAATAATCATGATGGGAATTATAGCAGATGTCGGCGAAATAATTGTTTCGGTAATCGGTTTTGCCCTCATAGTTATTCGAAACAGAAAATACGAGCAGAGAGCATCAACCTGAACAGTTCTCTCCCCGCTCTCAATTTTTTTAAGGCAGATCTCCTCAATCAGTAGCTGCGGCGATGCTCACTTCGTCTGCTCCTCTTCCCGCAGCACCCTTCTCAGAACCTTCCCGATGAGACTCTTGGGCAGCGCGTCTTTAAACTCAATGACCCGCGGTACTTTAAACGTGGCAAGCTTCTTTTTGCAGTATTCTATTATCTCATCTTCGGTTACTTTCCCCCTGAAATCTTCTTTCAGGGCGATGAAGGCTTTTACCGTCTCTCCCCGGTATTCGTGCGGTACACCGATGACCGCAGCCTCGGCAACCGCCGGGTGCTCGTACAGGACATTTTCTATCTCGACCGGAGCGATATTGTACCCCGAGGCAATGATGAGGTCTTTTATCCTGTCGACGAAGAATACATAATCCTCTTCGTCGATATAGCCGCGATCTCCTGTTCTGAGCCAGCCGCCGCTCAGGAAGGTTTCCTTCGTTTCTTCCGGCTTGTTCCAGTATCCCTTTGCCACCTGCAGTCCCCGAAATTGAATTTCCCCCTCCTCCTTCCGGGGAAGGACATTGCCGTCCTCATCAACGATTTTCATTTCCGCCCAGACCGGATAGCCGATGGACTCAGGTTTCACCCTCCCCGATCCCGGGATACACAGGCTTCCGGCGCTGTTGGTTTCTGTCATGCCCCACCCGTTGGTGAGTGCTATATCAGTAAGCTCCTTCCACCGTTTCTGGACGGCGGGAGGCACCGGCCCACCTGATGCGGTGGTGATCTTGAGTGATTTCAGATTATATCTTTTCAGCAGGTCTTCCCGGGACATCAGCGCTATGTACAGTGTCGGGGGCCCGCATACGGCATTGATACCGTAGGTCTCGATAAGCCTGAATGCATCTTCCAGATCGAACAGGGGTATCGGGATTACCGTGCCACCCTGATAGATGGTAGGGAGCGAATGAACGAGATAGCCTCCGGTATGGAACATGGGGAAAATGGCGTAGTGGACCTCCTTTTCGCCTCCCAGCAATTTTTCGGCCATGTGAAAGTGGGTCATGCTGTTGTAGACCAGGTTGAAGTGCGTCTCCATCACCCCCTTTGCTCTCCCCGTGGTTCCGGCGGTATAGAGGAGCAGGGCAAGGTCCTCTTTCGGCTTGCATTCGGATGATTCCTGTAAAGGTTCATACTTCTCTATGGATTCAAAGAAATCGAGCGTTCCCTCCAGTTTGCTCTTCGGTATATCCCATAAGAATTGTATTGCCTGCGGGACGACGGCGTCCTCTGCGGCAAAGTCCTTGATGTTGGTCACGATGATGTGCTCTATCTTTTTATCCTCTTTTAATCTTTTCACCCTGTCGTAGAGCAGATCCAGCACAAAAAGTATCCGTGCGCCGGAATCCTCGATCTGATATGCAATTTCTTCTTCCTGATACATCGCATTTATCGGTGTATGAATGGCGCCTATTTTCGTAACGGCGTAAAAGGCGACCCAGTGCTGCATGGAATTCGGCAGCATGGTTGCGACAACATCACCCTTTTTTATTCCCAGATCCTTGAGAAGCGCAGCATATCTCCCTATCGCCGTATTCAGGTCACGGTAGGTTATCTTTTTATCAAGGAAGATTACAGCGGTGTCGTCCGGATACTTCTTTACCACCTCTTCGAAGAGGCCGTATATCGATATATCGGGCACTGCCGGCATCTCTCCACGGAACCAGCTCGGGTGGCTGATAATATATGAATCGGCTGGAGCATACCCTTTGCTTTCATCGAGCCACTGCTTCGGGTATCCTATTCGTTCGTAGCATTCGTGGAACGCTTCATCGTAGAAACTTTCACCAGCCTTGAATCTCGGATCCATTAGCTTTGCCATGCGCTTCCTCCTTTTTATTATGGATAACGGTGTGGAAAGAATAGTAGACTATACTCTATTGAAAATAATCAATCAAATACTTCAAACTCGGGCCAGGAACAGTAAACTGAGATGCTATCTCTTCAAAATCTGGTCATTCAGCTCCTCAAGGGCTGCCTTGAGACTGTCGTGCGCCGCCTCTCCGAGTGCTTCTGCCTTGTTTGAACGAATTTTAGCCTGTAAAAATATCAGCGGCGAACAGAAGCCAAGAGGGTTTCCCCTCTGGGAGATCTTTTTGATACTGGTACTCCATACCTTTCTGCCATTTTTCAGCAATTCACATTCGAGCTGAATAACTCCTATATTTTGCGAGATGGTTGATAATCCGGGGTCGAGCGTTGTTTCGGGACCGAACTTTATGATTATTGCGTCCCTGAGTGTTCTTGGATTCACCGTCTCCTTTACAAGGTAGGCTTCCGGAAATACCTGTTTAAGTGACTTTACCGAGTTGATCTCGAGCGATTTGCCTATTGCCAGCGTGTATCTTGTGCCTTTATCTACATCGAGAACGTAATTACGGGTTTTACTGTCCAGGTAGATCCCCATGCGGGCTGGTTTTTTTGCTTCCCTCGTGCTGAAAGCCAGGTCATCCTTAACTTTCAGATTGTAGTGTGATAATCCGCACCCTGTTAAAAAGAATGCTATCATAAGGGATAATGTAGTGAATTGTATTGCCTTAATCGCTTTCATGAATCCCCCTGTTGAGAATTCTTTCAATGATGCATAATGTAATCAGACTAATACGTCAGATCCATATGTCAATGTTTATTCAACATTATGATGATAATTTGCATTCAATCCATTGAGGAGGCTTTTCATTTAAAAAAAGACTTTGACAGATCATCAGGCGGGCCCCCGGATGCCTTCAGGTGACTTGAGGAATTCAGATCCGCAAAATAGTAGTAGACCCCCTCAAAACAGATAAAAACTTCCCAGGCCGAAGGCAAAGTAGTGCCGGGTTTTCACCAGCGGGCTCTCCTCGAAGACGGTGTATTTCAGGTAATCGTATCGCATGAAGGGGATCAGCAGTATGCTCCCGATCTTCCGGTGCAGAATCCAGGCGAGCTGTATGCCGGAGTAGCCGCTCGCGGCATGATATGCCGGCCGTTCAGCCGTTGCGTAGCGCGATCGAACCGTGTAGAAGTAATCGTGATATCCCTCGTTCCCGTACATCGCCGCAACGGAGAACTCGCTTCGCCATCCGAGGGTGTATTTCTGGGGAAGGCTGATGAAGTTGAGAAAGGGGACGCCGAAGATGCCCACCGGCTCAACTGACTTGAAGTCCGTTGCGAAGACCTGCCGCACCGGCATTTCGAAGGTCAGGAGATGCTTTCCCGCAGGCGATTCCCAGATTTTGATGATGAGCATCGGCCCCATTTCGAAGATATAGCCGAGATCGGGCATTCCCTCGCGCGCCCGATTCTCCTCGCTCTCGACGGAGAGACCCAGCATCAGGCTGATCTTGAGGGTGATGATATCGTTTCGAAACAGAACGCCCCTGACGAAGGAGGGCTCCGCCTCCAGATGCTTGCTTTTATACGAGAAGTAGGGAGATGGTATGTAATAGTTTTTGAACTGATCGGAGCCCCGATAGTGATTGATTCGAAGGGGAACAATACCCGCGCCCCATTCGAAGCTGTTCGTTTCCTCTTCGGAGCTCACAGCCGGTATGGTAATAAGGGAGAGGATCAGGATGATAGAGAATTTCAATAAGGCTTGATCTGCTGTCGGGATTTTCAATCGTCACGCTCCGATGATGGACGCCGGTAAATTTCATCCATTTGAATCGGGGAGGGTGGAATGTCAAATAAAAAGGGTGTTGAGCTTGAGAAACACTCCCAATAGATTCTTGACAAAAATACTGATTGCCTCTTGTGTATATTGATACCTTTCTTCTGTCGTGATTTTTTCTTTCTTAATAGAAATAATTATATAATAAAACACCTGAATTAAAAAATCTCCATAACAGGAATGATCCCGTGAAAACGAACCCTTTCCTTTCATCCGGTGATCTTTTGCGAGCATATCTCAAATCGGGAGCTGCTTTTCTCTGTGCAGCTCTTTTCTCTCTGGCAATGCTCTCCGAATGTTCGGCTGAGCCGTTGACCGGAGGTCCCCTTGCATCAAACGGCGTTCTGGATCTCTCGGCGGTGAATCTGGAAGAGCGGGGCACGGTACCGCTCTCGGGGGAATGGCTCTTCTTCTGGATGCGTGAGATCGATCCGCTCAGCGTCCCGAATAAAAAGCACGAAGGTGTGCCGGTTCATCAGCCGCTCATATGGAACCGTCTTGAAATCGACGGGGAGAAGCTTCCGGAAGACGGTTACGGGACTTTCTATCTGCGGGTTGTCGGGCTTCAGCGCGGAAGAAGCGTCGGCTTGAAAATACCCTACATCTATTCCGCCTATCGGCTCTATCTCAACGGAAAGCTCTGCGCGCGTAGTGGGATTGTGGGATCATCGGCAGAAGAGAGTGCACCTCAGTTTCGAAATATGACCTGTTACTTCATCCCGGACAGGGATTTTACGGATATCGTGATCCATATTTCGAATTTCAACGACCTGAAAGGGGGTATGTGGGGTGAGATAGCTCTCGGCATCAAGGAGCAGATCGAGCGAATGCGCGATCTGCACCTGTCACTGGAGCTCTTCCTCGTCGGCATTATGATGATAATGGGAATCTATCACCTCATCCTCTTCCTCCAGCGGCGAAAGGACCGGTCGCCCCTCTGGTTCGGTCTCCTCTGTATCTTCCTCTCCCTCAGATATCTCTTCACCGGCGAAATCTTCATCACGGTTCTCTTCGCCGATTTCCCGTGGCTCTGGCAGAGCAGGATTGAACACATACTCGTCTATCTCTCCCTGCCGCTGTTTCTCATGTTTTTCCGCACTCTCTATCCCGACGAATCGCATACGATACCGGTACGCGCCGTTCAACTCATCTCCCTCACTTTTATTGCTATTACCATTTTTGCCTCAAAGAAAGTGTTCGGTATCTTCATGAAACCCTACTATATCGTAATTCTGCTCAGCATGATGTATGCGTTTGTGATTATCATACGCGCCTACAGAAAGAGGAGGCCGGGCTCGAATGTTGCGCTCTACACCTACATTCTCTTCTTCCTGGCGATTCTCAATGATATTCTGTATGCTGAAATGATTTTAAATTTTGTCCCCCTCGGCACTGCAGGCTTTTTTGTTTTTATCATCTCGCAATCGTTCAATCTCTCCATCCGCTTTTCGAAAGCCTTCTCATCCATCGAGGAACTCACCGGTCGATTGATAAAGCTTGACGGTATTAAGGACGAGTTCCTCGCGAATACCTCCCATGAGCTGCGAACCCCGCTGCACGGGATTGTCGGTATCGCCGAATCGCTCATGGAGCAGGGAGAGGATGATATGACGGAAGGGACCAAGGATAATCTCACCATGATAGTTTCATGCGGGCGGAGACTTTTCAATCTCGTCAACGACATACTGGACATGTCGAAGCTGAAGAACAATGAGATCGACTTGCGCCGGAAGCCGGTCGATATCAAAGCGGTGGTCGATGTGGTGATCGATATCGCCAGGCCGCTCGTTCGGGAGCGGGACATTCGTCTACGGAATCTGATATCCGACGACACTCCACCGGTTTTTGCCGATGAGAACAGAATACAGCAGATTCTGATGAACCTGATTGATAATGCTCTTTCCTTCACGACGTCGGGAGGAGTGGATATATCGGCTTCACTTCTCTCGGTACCCGATGCACGGGATGGTGAGGGTGCGCTCCTGGAAGTATCCGTGTCCGATACCGGTATCGGAATTCCGGAGGATAAACAGCCTTACATCTTTGATCCCTTCACGCAGGCGGATGGCTCCCTCTCCAGGGAGTTCGGCGGAACGGGCATCGGTCTTTCTATTGTGAAAAAGCTCGTTGAGCTTCACGGCGGAACCATCAGGGTGGAATCCGAGCCGGGCCGTGGCTCCCGCTTCTCCTTCACGGTGCCGCTCGCTGACGGGAGAGTGGCAAGCGGTGCTTTCAGTGTGCAGCGGGATATTACTGATAGCGCAGTGAGCCCCGATGAAGCGGGAGCTGCCATCCTTTCGGAAAGCGCCTCAAAACCCGAACAAAACCCAATCACCGGGATATCCTCGGATCAGATGCTATCAGGCGTACCTGGAGTTACTCCCGTAATACTGGCAGTGGATGACGATCCGGTTAACCTTCAGGTTATTGAAAATATCCTTCAGGCAAGGAGCTATTCGGTTATAAAATCCTTCAGCGGTGATGATACGCTTCACAAGCTTAAGAAGGGGGACCTCCCCGATCTGGTATTGCTCGACATTATGATGCCCAGGATCTCCGGGATCGACCTCTGTCGAAAAATTCGCGAAAAGCATTCTCTTTTTGAATTGCCCGTCATCATGGTAACCGTCTCGGACAGACAGTCGGATATTGTCGCTTCTCTTCAGGCGGGGGCAAATGATTATCTGTCAAAGCCCTTTGACAGAACGGAATTGCTCGCACGAGTTGAGAACCTGATTCTGTTGAAACGCTCGGTGAAGGAGCAGGAGAAATTGCGGTTAAAAAATCTCCAGCACCGGATGAATCCTCATTTTCTCTTCAATGCCATGAATACGATTCAGGCTCTCCTCTATCAGGATGCAGGAAAGGCTGAAGGGGCGATTGTCATGCTTTCGGATATCTATCGCCATCTGATGGAGCGCTCATTCAGATCCCTGGTGGCCTTTGATCACGAGTGGGATTTTATGTGCAACTATATGGATTTCGAGAAGCTTCGGTTCCCGGATTTGCTCTCATACGATATCGAGCGCTCCGGCAATTTCAATGATATATCGATTCCGCCGATAACGCTGCAGCCCCTTGTAGAGAATGCCATCAAACACGGCATACAGGAGAAGGGGGGTCCCGGCCTGGTGAGAATACGTGCCGAGAGAGAGGGCGCTCGGATAACAATTTCGGTAACGGATAACGGGAAAGGGCTTACCGCGGAAAACACCATGAGCGGTACTCTGGGGAATATCAGGGATCTGCTGCGATTTCATTTCGGTGAAGCCGACCTCACCATGGAAAACCGGGAGAGCGGCGGGGTGAAGGCTGTTATCAGTATCGTGCAGGCAGCCGGTTAAGATGCCTGAATTATAATTCTTTATTCCTGCCGAATATCTCCTGCACCGGCTCAGTTACGTACCGTTAAGACAACCGGTATCAGATAGAAGAGCGCCAGAAGCAAAAAAAATACACTCAAGAGGTAGTGGAGCCCTCCCTTTAAATCCCGGAAATAGTAGATCTGCCAGATCAGCCTCCATATCCAGAAAAGGGCGTACCCGAGATTCAACCCGAAGGCGAGACCGGTGCTCCGGCTCAGCTCCCCGGCATAAAAGAGTGAGAGTGCTGCGAAGAGGAAGAAGAGGAGGAGCAGCGCCAGATGGACGGTATAGATGATTCTCGCATTGGGCATCGATATTTTACCGAAGGCTCGTTCCCATTTAAAAAGCCGGTAAAATTTGGTATGAAAGATCCCCATAAAGAGTGTCAGGATGCCACCCGCATAAATACATATAATGCTCAGCGTCATGATTCACCTCCCGTAGCGACACTGTTTTCCATTAATGCGAGATATGCCCGCTGTACGAAATCATCAATGAAGGGATCGATACGTTCTCCCCGCTCGAGATAGGGGCGGACGGCTGCCGTGGGCATGTCTATCAGTGCGAACCTGACCAGGGCGATATCACGGGTTGTCGGATCGCCGTAACGGCGATCTACATAGTCGTGTAAGCCGCTTATGAGCTCTTCACCGAGCTTTTCGGCCCGCTCCCGGACCTCTTGTGGCCACTCATCGGAAACGAGATCCTCACGCCGATAACACAGGAGGACCCGTGCCTCGAGAAGGTGCCCGCGTGACCATCGGGGAGTGTAGAGCGCAGCCTGAAGTCCTCCATCGGCATCTGGCTTCTCGAGGCATTGGAGAAAGCCTCCCTGAAAAGACCCGACAATGTTCAGCCATGCCTCCGCCAGTATATGCTGCAGGGATCGGTAGCGGTGATATATTGAGCCGACTGAGCATCCGAGCATTTTGATAATTGCCGGAATGGTGACACCCGCCGGTCCACTGCTCCCGATGATTTCCAGAGTTGCCCGGATTATCTCTTCGCTTCCGTACTGTGCCCGTCTTCCCATAATATTAGAATTATTATTCTAGAATATTTTGTCAATAAATTTTTTGATTGCTGATAAAATTAATTGAATTTTACCACTGAAATGCAATGTGAGGAAATAAACTGAATTTTATCGGCAGCGCTAGCCCCTTCAACTTATGAGGGAAAATTCAGGAGGCGAGTGACTTATTGATCTTGCTTAATATAATTCAATAAGAGGGGGCCAGCATCATGGATCACAGTGAAATGACTCCCGATAATCATAATGTCTTACATCGATATCGGTAGTTGGGATTGCAGAGATGCTACCTGACTCTTTTCACTGTCCCGTTGGCAATCATCTCGTGCAGCTGGTTCAGAAGCCGCTGCTCCTGGCGGTCATGGTGGCCGTCAGCATCGGCAATAGCCAGAATTGCTTCATATTCGGCAGTTGTTACTTCGCCGTCGGCTATGGCCTTTTTGATCATCCGGGCGAGTTCTTGGGCAGATTCGCTGGGCTTATTCATGATCGAAATCCTTCTTCTTTGAACAGGTCTTTTCGTATGTGTCCTTTATCGTGTACAGCAAAAGCATAGTGACAGAGAATTAACAAGTGATTTTTCTCTCACCCCGCCTGCTCGCCGCTCCTGAAAAGAGAGCCACGGAACGTGCAGCACAATGATAGTATATAATCAGATTGTTTCCGCTCTAAAAATGAGAGATTGAAAAAATTCACTTGACAATTATACGCTTTCTATATAATGACATCTCATTATTTTAGTTGTGTTTTTTTTGTGATGAAACAGAAAGTGAATACATACACGGGAGCATGGTGGTGGTGCATCGGACATCAGTATCCGGGCACCTGAGATACTATTAATAACAAAGGCAAATAGGAAAAGGGCTGCGGGTAGTGTGAATTCAGGAACCGCAGCCCTTTTTTTATGATAGTGGTATGGTCAATAAATAAGTACCATAATTTAAGGAGGTGTATATGTCAAAATTGAAGAAGGTTTTCTTGTCCGAGGATGAGATACCGAGGCAATGGTATAATCTTGCCGCCGATCTGCCGACACCGCTGCAGCCGCCGCTGGGTCCAGATGGCAATCCCATCTCGCCCGATATGCTTGCACCGGTATTCCCCATGAATCTCATTGAGCAGGAGGTAAGTCAGGAGCGCTGGATAGATATTCCCGAGGAGATTCTGGAGATTCTCTATCGATGGCGTCCGACGCCGCTTTATCGGGCGTATGCGCTTGAGGAGGCGCTGGGCACTCCTGCACGAATTTACTATAAGAACGAAGGGGTCAGCCCACCCGGAAGTCATAAGCCCAATACGGCAGTTGCCCAGGCCTGGTACAACAGGGAGTTTGGCATCAAGCGAATAACCACGGAGACCGGTGCAGGGCAGTGGGGGAGCGCGCTCGCTTTTGCCTGCGCTCTCCTCGGTCTTGAATGCAAGGTGTACATGGTTCGTATCAGCTTTGACCAGAAGCCCTTTCGCAAGCTGATGATGCAAACCTGGGGTGCCAATTGTGTCGCGAGCCCGAGCAATGAAACGCAGGCGGGACGGGATATTCTCAAGGTGAATCCCGATACGCCGGGAAGCCTGGGCATTGCGATAAGCGAAGCGATTGAGGCAGCGGTCACCGACGAATCGGGCAAGAGCCGCTATTCGCTGGGAAGCGTTCTCAATCACGTTCTCCTCCATCAGACGGTTATCGGGCTGGAGGCGAAGAAGCAGCTCGAGAAGATCGGTGAAAAGAAAGTTGATGTCGTTATCGGATGCGCCGGAGGCGGGAGCAACTTTGCGGGTCTCTCCTTTCCTTTTGTCGCCGACAAGATCAATGGCGCGAAAATCGACATCATTCCTGTGGAGCCGACATCCTGTCCTACGATGACGCGTGCGCCCTTCACCTATGACTTCGGTGATGTCGCTTCGACCACACCGCTCCTGCCCATGCACACCCTGGGGCATACCTTCGTCCCGCCACCAATTCACGCCGGCGGACTCAGGTATCACGGCATGGCTCCGCTCGTCAGCCAGGCGATCGTCGAGGGGCTCCTCGAGCCGCGCGCCTACAATCAGCTCGAGTGCTACGAAGCAGCGCTGCTCTTCGCAAAAACGGAGGGATTCATATCGGCGCCGGAGACGAGCCACGCTATTCGGGCTGCTATTGTTGAGGCGGAGAAGGCAAAGGAAGAGGGAAAGGAGAAGGTTATCCTCTTCAACTGGAGCGGACACGGGTTGATGGATCTGACCGGATACGATGCGTATCTGAGCGGGAAGTTGCAGGATTATCCGCTCCCCGAGGAGGAAATGCAGAAGTCGCTCAAAGGCATTGAGGATCTTCCGAAGGCGAGTACAGCGAAAACAGGAAAGTGGTAGAAGATGAGAACCCGCTTTCTGCCAGACGGTCGGCAGGCCCGACAGTCGGCAGGTTCACGCGATGACAGAATGTTTATCAACCCGCTGGGCGGGGATCTTTTCGGAGAATGATATGATTGAACAGTATGATGAAGAGATGTGCAGATGTCCTATGCTGGGGCATGATGTTCCCTTTCGGTATTGTCGTACCGTTAATGGATTGCCCTGTTCGAAGATCTTCGATTGCTGGTACCAGAGAATGCCGATAGAGGAATTCATTCGTCAGCACTATTCACAGGAGGAGATAGATCAAATACTATCACCGCCGAAGCCGAAAATAACAACGCTGGTGGAATTGATAGAAAAGGCGAAAAAGCGCGTCTAATTCCTTCTGCTTTTTCAAGCCTGTGGTGGCAAGATCACTGCACATTCGTATGGAGATATAATTATGCGGTACACTACTATACATTCACTGATGTGGTGGAGCCCGGGACAATGGAGTCCGGGTATATCCTGATTGCTGTCGCTCTCTGAAGAGAAGAAGGGGCCGTGGACTCATATGAGGAAGCGGCCCTTTTTTTTTCTTATGACTCTGGTCATAACCTATATAACCAACAAGGAGGGAACCATGGAAGAACTTTACCGGATCATACTGTCCGAGCGGGAGATGCCTCGAAAGTGGTACAATATTCTCCCCGATCTGCCCCGGCCGCTCAATCCGCCCTTCAGCCCGGAAACCGGCGTTCCAATAACCCCTGAGGAGCTGAATATGATATTCCCCATGGGCCTGATAGAACAGGATGTGAGCACCGAGCAGTATATCGATATACCCGAGGAGGTGCTTGCCCTGTATCGGTTGTGGAGGCCGTCACCCCTCTGCCGGGCACGGCGGCTCGAGGAGCAGCTCAAGACGCCGGCGCGTATCTACTACAAGTATGAGGGCGTCTCTCCCGCCGGGAGCCACAAGCTCAACACAGCCGTTGCCCAGGCGTACTACAACAAGCGCGAGGGGATACATCGATTGACAACGGAAACCGGTGCGGGGCAGTGGGGAAGCGCGCTCGCCCTCGCCTGCAATTTCTTCAATATCGAGCTTCACGTCTTCATGGTGAGGGTGAGCTTCGAGCAGAAACCGTATCGCAAATTCATGATGGAGGCGTGGGGGGCACAGGTTACCCCGAGTCCCAGCGATCTCACCGATGCGGGCAGGTCGATTCTCGAGCGGGATCCGGAGAGCCCCGGCAGCCTCGGCATTGCCATCAGTGAAGCGGTGGAGGTGGCGGCCGGCAGCGATGAGATTAATTATTCGCTCGGCAGCGTGCTCAATCACGTCTGCCTGCATCAGACCATCGTTGGCCTCGAGGCGAGGCAGCAGCTTGATATGGTCGGCGAGCAACCCGACGTGATAATCGGCTGCGCCGGAGGAGGATCCAACTTTGCGGGTCTCTCCTTCCCCTTCGTGCGGGATAAGATTAACGGATCGGATATCGATATTATCGCCGTCGAGCCGACAGCCTGCCCGAGTCTGACGAAGGGGGTATTCGCCTACGATTACGGCGATGTGGCAAAGCTGGCTCCCATTGTCGAGATGTACACCCTCGGGCATTCATTCATCCCCCCTGCGATACATGCCGGCGGGCTGCGCTATCATGGCATGTCGCCGATTCTAAGCCTCCTCCACAAGGAGGGGATCGTTGATGCGCGGGCCTATCATCAGAACCCATGCTTCGAGGCGGGAATTCTCTTTTCAAAAGCAGAGGGGATTATTCCGGCGCCCGAATCGTCCCATGCCATTCGGGCGGTCATCGATGAGGCGATTGCGGCACGGGAGGAGGGGAAGGAGAAGGTCATTCTCTTCAATCTCAGCGGACACGGACATTTCGATCTCCTCTCCTATGATTATTATCTGTCGCGGCGGCTTCAGGACTACGAGTATCCCGATCAGCTGGTCAGGGAGGCGATGAAGGACCTTCCGAAAGTGGAAATGCAGCAGTAGCATCGTCCGCTCCCCGCCCGCCTTCGGCGGGCGGGGAGCGGACGTCTTTATCGGGATCGAAAATATTTGATTCTCTCCCTTTAAATCATTATAAATATGAAGAGAATACAATTAAATACTCAAGTGAGGTCATTTTTACTATTCCCCTTTTCGCGGGAGCCCGGATTCATCTCCTGACCTTTTTTATCTGCTTTATCGAGAGATATCTTCCCGGCGGCATCAGCAATCTCTTTATGAGGGGCAGGCTGTGACTGTATTCCTTTAAAACCCGCAGGTCATCACCGTATCCCGCATCCCTGACCTCAGAGAGGTCCTGCGCACTGTATATTCCCTTTTTTGAGAACTCGATATTGAGGTCTGCTTTCTCCTTATCGTTCCCGAAATTGAGCTTTTTCTCCTTTAATTTTTCATGCAATGGTTTATCATAGGGTGCATCACAGGCTATTCACTTGCCTTCGAGCTTAATCTCCGGATAGATGTGTATAAAGGGATTGGTTCACATGCGGTAGATGAAGGGGTGAAGAACATCTTTCAATGTGTTTGATCGAATGGATTAATACAGATGCAAATATCACACCCTGCTTTGCTTTACTACCGCTATGAAGAGCTTTGAGAAACGCTTCCGGGCATTTTCAGAAGAGTTCAAACTGGCTGTCGTTACGATTTTTTGGTTCCGGTTCCCTGATTTTCATTAAAAAAAACAAATTTTCTTGACTCTCTCATAATTGATAATAATCTGGCATTTAAATACCGACTAATCGGTATGTATAAATGACGACAAAAACTTTATAGAGATAATTGATAATGGCTGAAAACAAACCGAAAGATATTCGATACAGGGAAATTCTCGATGCTGCTGTGACCTGTTTCACCGAGAAGGGACGTCACGATACCCGGATTGATGATATTGCCAGAGAGGCTCATCTGACAAAGGGGGGAGTATACTGGCATTTCAAGGATAAGCGGGAAATCTATCTCGCGATGATCGATAAACATCTCGAGGAAGATATAAAATTCTGGGAAAACAGCTTATCCGAGGAGGATATCGGTCCCGATTCGATTGAAAAGACAGGAATCGCATATATGCGATATGCCATGCGGAACAAACGACATATCTATCTTCATGCCGAGATGCTTGCCGAATCCTTTCGGGATGAGATTCTCAAGGAAAAGCTGAATGAGATTCATCGGAAATGGCGGAAGATGATAAGTGCTTTTCTTCGGTCGATATTGAAGAGCATGGGGCGAGAGGTTGAGGCTGTAGATATCGAAGGAATATCGTGTATTCTCCTCTCCTGTATTGAGGGGATAGCGCATCAGTACTGGCTGAGCAGCGGTGAAGTGGATTTAAGCTCTTATGAGAATGCATGGCGTACCTTTTCCCGCTTACTGCTCGGTGGATTGAGTGGATAAGGTTGTGTCTTTCCGGGGGAATGCCATGGTAACGGTAGCGGTCACTGTATGTTCAGTTTTACAATAGAAGGAGAATCCGTCTGATGAGCGTTGCGTGAAAGAGATATCTCTGCCGGGTTTCATCAATTTCCGTATTCCGGTGCTCGTGGAGGAGCTTGATCGCTTCTACAGGTCTGTTCATGAGAAGATCAGCGATTCCTGCGCCTATGTGGGAAGAGAGTTCAGACCGGTTCGGTATGAAAAGAGATGAAAACCAGCCTTGATGGTTTTCAAAAAACGAAAGGGTGATGATGGTGCCACCGATAGTCCCGTCGGATGGGAGAAAGTTGTCGTTCCCAAATATATGGATCTAGAGCTCGCTGAGGCGCTTCTTGATGAGGGGAATCCAGTCGGTGCCGGAGAGGTGTTTTGACGACTGTTTGAGGAATTGTTTCTCCTGGTTTTTCCCGCTGTTGTGCCTGATGAGCTTCCCGGCGTATGATAGTTCTTCATCTTGTCTATCGTCCCGGGTTGACGCAGACCAGAGAATGTCTAATAAACATGAGCGCGTGTAGGAGCCTGCAGTGGGATTGACATGGTCCGGATCTATGAGCTTGCAGTAGTGGAGCTGGGCGCTGTCCGCTTTCCTGATTCGGTAATACTCCTTGAATCTCGGCTTGCCGTTATGCTTTATAATATAAGTTCCCATGTACCTGAACTCGGCAGGTCCCAGGTCTATGACGGTCAGGAGGATCATGTTTTTCGGAAAAAAATAGTTTTTCTTCTTCTTTGATTGTGATCTGTCTCCGGTAACAGAGTCACGCTCTTCCCGGTATGCTCCTATGGCGATATATCTACCCGGCTGCGCATTGAGAAGATAGATAGTTTTATCATACTTCAGATTGCTGTGAATAAAGTCCTTCTGGGTGTAAATACCGCCCAGCCTGGGATTTACTCTGACAAAAAAAACATTGCTTAGGGAGGTGAGGTGCCCTCCGGATTCTAAATAGACATTGATTCCGATTGCCGAGCTGGAGGGTCCTTTTCTGTTGAAAAGGGACATGCAGCCGAACAGCATTGTCGATGAAATCAGAATGATGCATGAGCAGAATCTCATGAAATTGTATTTTTTATCTAAAAGGGAAGCCTTCCACGAGGATTTACCGTATAACATTGTATCCATTCTCCATCAGGTATTGATTCTGTTTGCATGAAGACGAGATGTCGCAATGCAGCAGGCGAGGTGCTCGGACCTCGCCTCTCTGGTCGTATGAGCGGGTGATGGGAATCGAACCCACGCTATCAGCTTGGAAGGCTGAAGTTCTACCACTGAACTACACCCGCGTTCTGCTATCAAACTACAGGGGAGGTAAAAAGAGTCAAGTAAATTTTAACGAATCCCTCATCTCACCGGTTGGTTTTGATGCATGCCTGCGGTATTCATGGCAATTCAATTATCTCGTTTACGCCGCCGCAAATATCACCCCTGTTGAAACGGACGTGCGACTACCGCGGAGTATGCGGATATACGGCTTTTTCACCGTTTTGTGAAATGTTTTTATATCCAAAAATTTATTTTTTGTTCTTGACAATTATGTCACATGGTGTTATTAGGTGGGGAAAAGTGGGGATATGTGTTAATTTTCAGCAATCAGGGGGAGTAGAAGGCCATGTTTATGGGTGAATATCACCCGACAGTGGACGAAAAGGGTAGAGTTGCTATACCTTTCAAGTTACGGAAGGCTTTTGGTGAGGACAGTATTGTAAACAAGCTCATCATCACCCACGGTTTCGATAAGTGCATAATGGCT
>Ga0180433_10004608_pt1 | contig 19221 bp, 28 predicted proteins | sample SS_ome_8_FD_132980 | JGI IMG/M metagenome (GOLD analysis project Ga0180433, IMG submission 132980) | Hypersaline lake sediment archaeal communities from the Salton Sea, California, USA - SS_1_D_1 metaG | ecosystem: Environmental > Aquatic > Non-marine Saline and Alkaline > Hypersaline >... | reverse complement strand
TCTCCGTTACGGATTGGCTGATCCCCCACAAAAAGGTGGGGTTTCACACGTTACCGGCTACTTTGCGCGGCCTTTTTTCTTTGCTTCCTTATATTCCCTGCTTTCCAACGGCACGTTCACCCATCCGCTGCCGCGGAAAATCCTGCCCATCGCCTTCTTTATTGCCTTCTTCTTGGCCATCTCTCTTTCCTTTCTATTCGCCTCTATCCTTCAGGTCTTCAATGCCAGACAGTATCTGCGCCGATATGGCGCGCTGCTCCATCAACAACCTATCATGCTTATCCAGGGTCTTGCTGTGTGTGTTGATCTTTTCGTCATGCCTGGTGAGCAATACGTCCTGTGCTGTGTCCTTGCAAAACACCTTGTAGCTGACACTGGCAAGCAATGTCAAAACAGTCACCAGGAGGCTGGCCATGGCTACATAACCCCCTATCTTGGTTGCACTACGCACCTTTTCGCTTAGGCTGTTTGTCATGCTTGCCTCCCGTTCTCCGCAAGGATAGTGTCTCCCGGATGATATAAAAAACAACATCCAGCGTTTCCTTTGCCGTCATTCGCTGTCGCCCGGATCGGGGAGCACCCACCAGCCGGCTGGCAGCTCGACCGGGGCATCGGACTTGATTCGCTCGCCGTCTACCGTCACAAACACCCTAGCGGTGACGGTTTCAGCAAGTTGCACGGGATCACCCGGTGGGATGAACACCACCCTTTGCCTCACGCACCCGCCGCTCCAGGCGCTTACGCAGAGCGGTATCGCACTGAGCGTCCACAGCAATATCCGGCGCATTGAATGCCTCCAGCAGTACCTCAATGAGCACCCCGAAGAGTGCTTTAAGTATTGTCGCCACCACTGCCATTTTTCAGGGCTTCCGCCGTAGCCTTGTTACTCTCTGACGACTTGACCTTGCCCCTGGTCACGGTGTACCCGAGAGTGGTAAGCAAAACAGTAAGGCCTCCAACCAGGCGTACTGCCCAGTGCGACGCCTCCATGTTTTCCATCATGCCCGATGATACCACGAATCCCACCAGTGCGGCCAGCAGCGTCATCCAGAACTCCGTTGTCTTGTAGCCCGCTTTCATCGTGTTTCTCCTAACCGTATACGGTTGACCTGGCCTCGGAGGCGGGAACACCCTCACTCTCCAGTCGTTCTGCCAGTCCGTCCATCCACATGTCCACGTACTCCGGCTTCATAATCTTCTCCATCACCGGGTACACGTCGCGCATCAGGCCGCGTCCCCATGCGGCCCACCATTCAGGTGTCATCCTGTCAGACATATGTTGTCCCCCTTTACAAAAACTCCTTTGGCACATATGCCTTTGCTTCTTCTTCTGGTCCCGTGAACAACACATGGTCATGGCCATAGTACGGTACAAAAGAGTTTATTGCTGTAAATATCCGTTTGCTCCTATCCTGTTCGTTCTCGTGACCCGTAAAAGACAGAAACCTCTGGTTGTTGGCAAGCTCGGCAACCGCCTCGATGGGCAAGTAACTCTCTGTTACGCTCGCAAGCCCATCCAACCCACGGTCATACTCACCAAGTGGTACGTATTCTATAATTCTTACCTGGACCGGGGATTCATATGTTACAAAGTATCCACCATGGTCTTCCCAGTTGACATCACCCCAGTTTTCCCATTTCTTGTCAAGTTCAGCAAGAAACTGATGGGCGTCAGCTTCGGTAACTTCAGGCAACATGTTCAGTCCTCCTTCGCCAGCCAGCGATCCCACATCTCGTTCGGTATCATGTCAAGCTCAACCACATGTTTTACAAGGTCCTGGTGCCACCGCGATGGATCGCGGCTAAGTATGCCATAAGGATGTATGGCTTCATTGACTTCATCATCCCATAACTCGATGATAGACTCCTGAGTCTCGGCATCTTCCAGGATGACATGGGCCCGGTCGCGCTCGAACCAGGTATTTAGGTCGGTGTTGTGGAAGGCTACATACTCATCCCCGTAGTCGCCTGCAATACCGATTGGCTGGTCGGTTTCTGCCTGCATCTTTCGCAGTATAGCGTCGCCGCCAGGTGATTTCCTGAGCCACTTGTACCAGTAGTAGCCGGTATCAAAGACTTCGCCGGGCGTGGGCATTGTCAGTCTCCGTTGTTTTCCTGTGGCACAAATCCCATCCGCGCCGGATTGAAAACATAGCCATCCGGCACGTTCAATGCGGTGCGAACGCCTAAGAGGTAATGATTGCGGATGTTCACTGCGGAAATTACGGCATTTTCCAACTCGCTGAACTGGCGCATGGCCTCTACTGGAAGGCGTATGTCTTTTTGCTTATTCTTTTTGCTCATGGTCTACTCCATTCACTGGCTGTATCAGGCATTCCTGTTGTTGGCTTCCGTGTTCGCCTCATTTTCGGTGGCGAAAATGTCCGCTTCAAGGATGTGCGAGAGGTTCGGGGAGAGACCGCTTTCGCCTATCTCCACCAGGTCATAGCGGATAGTCGTTTCGTCCTCTACTTCAACCTCAATGCCTGCCACACTTGCGTTGAACACCTCGTAAACCGGGACATACTTGCGGGTGACGACCCATACTTCATCCTCTTTGCTGTACGAATTATTAATTGCCATAGCTTACCCTTTCCTTTCCTTTATACGAAGGCAATTTCGTGTTCCGTACCGGCTCCATCCTGAAAGTATAACTTGTTGTCGTTTTTTGTATAGACCTTGCCATAGTTTGCCGTGGCGCCCGGAGTGGTCACTTCCTGCAACTCAAGGTACTCGGCCTTCTCAATGGGCTCATCGTTTACATCAAATCCCTCCCTGGCAAACAGGTGCCCGTTCACGTAGAGGTACTGGTTGTCAGTAGCCGGGTCGAATATGCCGTACAGGAGGGCCTTGACCCTGGCATCCGCCTCGCTGGCACGGGCATCGTTGTCGATGAACAGCTTGTTACTGCCGGTCTCGTAATAACCGGCGCGTCGTCCAAGAAAGACATTGCTGTCCCCCGTAGTCAACGTGTACCCCGACTTTTCACCGACTATCGTGTTTCTAGCCCCGGAGGTGATCTGGTAGCCAGCCCGGCTGCCTATCAATACCGTGTCGTCAGCACTGGACAAGTCATCGCCGGCCTCACAGCCTACCACCGTGTTGTCCATGCCGGAGGTCAGGTCTTCGAGGGTGTCAGTTCCGATGCCTATATTGTTCTGTCCGGTTGTGGTAAAGTTTCCACTGAGATCGCCTAGAAAGGTGTTGTTGGTGCCGTATCCGTGCAGGAATCGGTTCGTCCCCTGCATCAGTACGCCGGTGTTTGCATCTGCGGTTGCGGGCATGTTGATATTCTTGAGCGGATCAAGGTCTTCCCGGACCGTCAGATGCCCGTTTACGTAGAGGTACTGATTAGCGGTCGCGGCGTCAAAGATGCCGTAGATGAGTGCCTTGACGCGTGCATCTGCCTCGTCGGTACGGTTATCGTTGTCAATGAACAGTTTATTAGAACCGGTCTCGTAATACCCGGCAAGATCACCGATAAAAACATTGCCGTCGCCAGCTACCAGTGAATATCCGGCCTTGTACCCGATTAATGTGTTGTGGCCGCCGGAAGTGATGTCAATACCGGCGGTTGTACCGATGACCGTGTTTGCCGCTCCAACATTTATTGACTGCCCGGCCTGATAACCAATACCTATGTTGTAAAGATTGTTAACGTTACCGAGCGCACCGCTTCCTATGGCGGTATTCGCCCCCTGGTCAGTGGTATATCGCATTGCCGAAGGACCGATTGCGATATTGTGATTTGCGGAGGTCATTGAGTCTCCCGCAAGCCCACCGATAAGCACATTACTTGAGCCGCTTGTAAGGTTTTGCCCTCCCCGCCAGCCTATTGCAGTATTGCTGGTTCCAGTGAGTGAAAAATTGCCCGTGGTCGAACCAAAAAACAGATTATTGGTTCCGTAAGTGTGAACCAGCCTGATTGAGTTCTGTTCTATGACGCCGGTGTTAGCGTCTGCCGTTACCGGCAGGTTGATATTTTTGAGTGGGTTCAGGTCTTCACGAATGGTCAGGTGTCCGTTGACATAAAGGTACTGGTTGGCAGTAGCCGGATCGAATATGCCGTAGATGAGTGCCTTGACCCTGGCATCGGCTTCGTCGGCCCGGATATTGTTATCTATGAACAGCTTGTTGCTTCCGGTCTCCCAGTATCCAGCCCTGTGTCCAAGGAAGACGTTATCATCTCCAGTTGCCAATTGATGTCCAGCGCGGAAACCTATGAGCACATTTTCGCTTCCAGATGTCACATTCGCGCCGGCTCTGGCGCCAACGTATGTGTTGCGACTGCCGTCTGTATTGTCTCCAGAGGCATATCCTACTGCAACATTATCAACTGCTGTGGTCATCCGACGCAACGCGTAAACGCCAACCCCAACTGATGTGGCACCCGATGTTACGTCCAGTAGCGCACTGGCTCCGATGCCGACCATATTGCTGCCGGTCAGTGTATAGTTCCCTGCTTCTTTGCCGGCAAAGTAATTATTGTAACCGTAGGTATGTATCAGGCGGTCGGTGTTCTGTATGATATTGCCAGTGTTTACGTCGGCGGTCGCCGGCAGGTTGAGGTTATTGGTGAGGGTAAGATTGCCTACGTTGGTCAGGTCAAAGCCGCCCAGGCTCTGGCTGCTCGTGAAGGCTCTAGTGCCATTCGCAAGTATGTACTGCGTATGGTCGTCGTTGGCGAGGCCCTGGAGCGAGCCGTGGTCGAGTATGGATGCCATGAGCACCCATCCGGTACCTGCTATGTAGATGTAGACCTTGTTTTCATCCTCTACGACACATGCGAAGCCCTCGTTGGGCGTCTGAAACTGCCATGCTGCGCCATCCCATTCGGCTATGTCGTCATCGTGCCCGGCCCATGCACCCACACCGCCTGCCGCCACAATATAGCGGTTGCCTGCCCCGGGTGCGCCTGGAGGAGTGTTCAGGTCCTTGTCCAGTACCGAGTCCTGCCAGTCAAGGGCGCCGGTGGCGGCCGCAATCTGGTCCTCCACCCATTTTTTGCGCGTCAGGTCATCGTCTGCCACCGGGTTGACCGCTGACTGGGGCAGCGTGTTGAAGGTTTTGAGGCCGGTAATGGTCTGATTGGTGGTGATGTAGACGGTGCCGAAGTTATCCAGGTCCCCCTTGGTCAGTGGCGAAGTAGGTATGGCGTAAAATAGCATTGTAACCTCCTAAAGTGCTACAATCGCCCCACGAAGACATACCAGGTCCACGCGCATATCCAGCGAATATGAGAGGCTGGCTGCTACGCCTACGCCCAGTCCTAGTGACCATGATATTTGCGCCGGGTTTTCATCGAGCTCCACATAGCCACTTGTCGCTGAGGCAATTGCCGCTCCGGCCAGTACACCTGGAAAGCCAGGTTGCCAGTCCACGTATTGCCCGAAAGTAATATCGGTCCCGCCAGCAAAGCCGAAACCCAGGAAGACATCAGCAGGCACGTAACACTGTGGCACATCCCCGGGCGCCAATGCCCGGTTCCCGGAAAAAGTCTTCCGCAGAATCCCGATGCGCGTCGCACAGGGGGCTGGCAATATGACATTTACTACTGGTATGCTGGCGGCTGTAACACCGGATTCATTTTGATGTACCACGTTCTCAAGGATGTAGTATCCGCCCATGTCGCCAGTCGGCGGAAACTCCAGTGTATCGGCGCCCTGCGGCCTCGGTAGTGTCATGCCGGTCGTCACGTGAAGCTCCTAAGCAAGTAGAGCGTGTAATCGAGTTGCCTGATTGCCGGAGTGGGATTGGTGATAAAGGTTATACTGCCTTTTATGCGCGCGTTATGCACGGTTTCAGTCCTGGTCAATCCCTTGAAGCCGCCATCCTCAAGGTTCATGCCGAAGCCGTACAGATCGACATTTACGCTGCCGCCACCCGAACAGCTTGCCACCAATGTGCCCGATGCCACCTCCACGTCGTCCAGCAGAAGGGTATAGTCGCCGGTTGCGCCAAGTGTCTGTAGGGTGACTGGCATGGGTGCTGCGCCGCCAGTTGCAAAGTAGGAAACACTCCAGAGTACGCTGGTTACGCCTACCAGGCTGGTCGCTGCAGCGAGTGCGCTGGTAAAATCAAAGGCTCCGAAACCGGGTGCGGGTATATTGTGGCTACGTGCTATCTTATAGGTGTCCAGTGCTACAGGCCCGTATGGGCCTCCTGCGCTGGCGCTCTGTGCACCATCTCTGGCGACGTATACGGCCACATCTAGTACCCAAATTCGGCTACGACTACCGTTGTATTGCCGGCGGGATCGGCAACCGCCCACAAGGCTATGCTGTCACCGAGGCTGGCTGACCATACGCCGCCCAGGTGGGCGCCGGCCACTGGTGAGCCTGGCACAAATATCCCGACGCCTGGTGTAGCTTCACGGGTAAAATCAAACCAGAATTCCCTGTCGCCTATGTTCTGCAACACTATGTCTATGCGGTTGCCCCTGCCGGTATCAAGACGCAGCGGGGCGGCACCTACAATGAGAGGTACGGTACGCGTAATGGCCCAGGCGTAGGGTTTGTTTCCAACAAGGCCCCATGTCATTTTATCCACACCCTTGATGTCAACGGTGGACACTGGCGGGACCGGGCGAACAGTGTGTCGCACGCCTGGCTTGCCGGCAACGTGTGTGGGCGGCTCGGGTGGGGCCGGATCATAGAAGCGTTGTAGGTTCTGCGCCTCAAAGTCCGTGTTGACTTCACCGAGGCGTCCTACTGGTATGGGCTTGGCATCTCTCGCCACGTCAGCCTCCGGATGTGAATATCCTGCGGCCTATGAAGGTGAAATAAACATCTACGTCGGTGACGCTGTTGTTGGTTATCTCCACCGTCACCTGCGTTTTGGGGGGCAGCATCTCGCGTGCCGGCAGTATGTTCGGGCGTGCTCCCGATCCTGCAATCAGCGTGTATGGCAGGTCGGGCGTGTTCCCGTTTGTCCACTGCCTGCCCGAGTAGTCGAAAATCTGGAAAAGGAGTGTTCGCGCCACCGCCGCCGTTATATCCGTGACTGTACCCTTTTCGTATGCCACGGCTGCCAGCTTGAAAACCTCAAAGTACCCAGCATCGTCAATTGTCAAGTATGATCTGACGGTTGTTCCCCCCACAACAGTGACCATGCCGTCATCGAAGGTGGCAAAGTGCGGGCGCATGTATCGCATACGGTCCAGTGTACCAGCCACTTGATTTCTGAGCGAATCGGTGACTATCCTGTTCGGCTCATAAGCAAATCCCTGGCACATGAATTTTGTGTGCGCGTCGTTTATACCGTCAAGGTTCTGAAAGTTGACGCTGATATGAGAGCGGTGCTGAAGCACCAGTGCCTCCGGCAGGATTGCGGGGAAGCCCGGATCAGCCGACGCTATTGTCTGGATATGCACCCACTGGCCGCGCATGGTGTAGGAATAGCTGTCGCGGCCATCAACGATATTGACAAGCAGGTCGTCGTAGTCGGTAGAGTAGAGCAGGTAGTGCCCGCGGAAAGGACCGTCGTATCGGTAACTCATCGGATAGGAGGTAGTCTGCGCTCCTGCGCCTATCGTCACCTGCTGGTTGGGTGGGTCGGTGGTGAGCCAAAAGGGTATAGTAGCATCGAAGTCTGGCGCGATACCGAATGTTTTGGTCTTCGGATCAAAGACCAGGCTGGAAGCAATAGGCATGAGCCACCTCCATGTGCCGTAAGTATGGCTTCTATATTGCTCATAGGGCGGGCCATTCCCGCCCTATGAGCATCTCGTCCACCTTCAGGTAATGCTCGGTTGTTAGCCGATGGCTTTCAGGCGGATACCGACGAGCTGCACCTGAATATCGACCTGCTCGTTGGCCGCACATGCGAGCACCGGGTCAAAGAGTATCTTGCACGTGATGGGCGTGGTGCTGTCAATGAGCTCATAGCCGGCGTACTCCGCCGCTGCCGAGCGGAAAATGCCCTGCACCCTGCTCGGTATGCGCAGTGTATAGTACATGTTTGCTTCGGGCCGGCCGTAGTTCACGATGTCCATGTCCGCTGCGGCGGCCTGTGAATAGAAGCCGTCGAAGCCGAGCCCCTGCGGAACCTCGTTCAGCGGAACATCGTAGTAGAGCTTGCCGCCGAGGCCAAACTGGAGGGTGCCCTGCCTGCGGACCTGGTTCCTGAGCGCCTGGTAGGTCTCGGGGTGCGTGTCAGCCGCGGCTACCTTGGTGACTTTCACCCGGAAGCCCATGCAGACGAACTGGTTGGGTTCGCCGAGCATGGATGCCTGGGTCAGGTTGGTATGCGTCAGGCTCTTGACGGTTCCGTCGTTCAGTGTCTGCCCCTGCGGCTTGGAAAAAAACGTAAGCTGTGCATAGTTCGTGCTCGCTATAGCGTTCTCCGTGTCATACAGGGCTTCGCGGACAAGCCGCCCGATTGCTTGTCCTGGAATGAGTTTCCTTGCTGCTGCCATTGCCATTGTTCCACTCCTTTCGGTTTTGCCTTTCGGCGTTGTCTGTTACTCCAGGCCGCTGGCACCTTCGAGTTCGTCAAGGTCGGTGGCCGTGAGTTGCCCGAGCCCACTGAGCTCGGCCATGTCATCCACTGTCAACTGCCCAAGACCCTCCTGGGCAAGTGTCTGGCTGACTTCAGCTTCAATTGCCTTGCGGACATCAGGTGCTACCTGCCCGAGTCCGGATGTCATTGCCGGCATGGCGCGCTCCATCACGATACGGGCGAGTATGCCGCCCAGGCTGCCTGCGAGATAGGTGCGTGCAAGCGCTGGCTTGCCGGAGGCGCTGAGGGCGAGGAAGCCCACGACGCCGGAGCCCGCTCCGACTGCCGTGGCCAGCAGGCCGGTAATCGGCCTGGCGAGCACCTTTTCCAGCAACATGGGCGCAACGGTTGGAGCGGTAACGCCGGCGGCCGCCGCCACAACATGTCCGAGCGTCTCGGCGGTGGCGACCTCTCTCAGGCTGCCTGCTATGTCAAGCGGCTGAGAAGCATACCGTCTTACACCTTCGCTCCAGCGCCTGGGGCGAGCCTTGGCCAATGCCGAAACGGGGCCGCGAGCAAGAGTGCCCTCACCCCATGCCGACCTCCATGCCGGCGTCATGGCCATGGGCTGAGACAGGAAGTCCTCGTATCCCGATTTCCACCGGGACACCCATTCCTTGGGCATAGGCGTCCTGAAGTTGACTTTTTTCCCAGCCAGGGTCGTAGATCTTACACCTGCTGGAGTGCTTCTCCTTTTGCTTCGCTTCTTGGCCACCGTTCTACCTCCTTTTTTTGTCGGCGAATCCGCCCTGGGCTTGGACCGGGATACGGCCCTCGATTTAGACTTGGAGCTCTTGAGTTTCTTCCACTCGCGAGCCGCCTTCTTCATGTCACCGTACTTGCTCACTAGAGACTGGTACGTAACAGGATTGAGCATGATGGCACTGGGCATTGGCCACCTCCTTTCAAGCATTATAGCTTATGGTGTATCCCCAGTCAAGTAGATTTTAAAAAAATATATCATCCCTCCACACCCCTGGGGGTTACCTCCAGTTTCCCGCCGAAAATGATGAGCACATCGCCATCCGGCGTAGTACAGAGGCTCGGCTTATCCTTGAACTTGTGTTTCCATCTGTCTGAAATTTTGCTGCGTTCGCTGTAGTCATCCGTCGTGTAGCGTATCTCGTCCACCTCTCCTATCTTGACCAGGTGCTTTGCGTTTACACCCTTTGGGGTTTTGATCCTGACCGCCTCAACTGGCTCTCGCCAGTGAAATCGCTCGAACGCTTTAAGCGCCGCCTTGGCAAGTGGGTTGGTGAGCACGAGCAATTCCGGGTTTGACTTGTGTGTCTGTTTTTTTCTCTTGGCCATTTATTCAGTCGCTTTCTGCCTGGTGTAAACGTAGACGGCCAGCAGTGTCCCCGCCCCTATGAGTGCGAATGGAAAGATCGGGCCGATAAACGACGCCAGCACTTTACTTGCCGCGGCACTGCCTGCGGCTGCCGCCTCCACGGCACTCTTGCCTGCGGCCTTGGCTGCCCTGGCTGCCTGGATGGCGGCAGACTTTGCGGCCTCCTTCACCCTGTCGTACTGTTGGCCTGCATAGTCCAGGCCCTCGGCGGCTTTGACCAGCGCACCCCTGGTGGTGGCTTGTACCTCTGTCCACCAGTCCGTGCCCATCAATGCCTGCGACTGGTTGATGTACTCCCGAAATCTACTCGCAACCTGGTCGGGTGGCATATCGGCTTCCACGGCATCCAGAAACTCATCTGTCAGTTCGCGGTGTTCTCTCTGCAAGCTCGTTTTGCCGGTGCGCGCTGCGTGGTTGGCTACGTCGGTAGCCAATTGCCCTGTCGTGCGGGTTATCTCCAGCCATGCCTGCTCTGGTATCAGCCTGGCCATCGTGGTCTCCTAAAGTAGCATCAGCGCCGTCAGCGCGGCGGCTGGTATCGCGGCGGCCCATCCGGTTTTATCTTCTGTCACCTGTGGTGCTACTGCCGGTATTGCGGGGGCATCGGGTGCGGAGGGCGTAACGCGTGCTGTCGGATGCCCGGTAGTCAGAAAGCCCGCCCTGCTCAACGGTATAAGCTGTCCCTGTTCATCGGGTGCCGTGTTGCGCAGAATTTTCGACACGGAACGCATCCATGTCTGCTGGCGGAGGTCGTCGTCCTCCGCCTCGCCTAAAAAGGGCCGCCGTTGCCCTCCAGCATGTCGTCAATAGTTACGCCATCAAGGTATTCCGGCATCCGCACCTCGTAGAACGCCTCCATGAATGCCTCTTCTGCGTATTCGGCACCCCTTGGCAGCGGTATGGCCCTGGCGGCTATCCTGTCCCGTATGTCACTAGCCGCCCATTCGGGCGCCTCGGCGACCGGCTGGCATTTGCCTTCGGCTTGACGCTTCATGCTCAGCCTACTTAGGTAGGATTTGATGGCATAGTCATCCTTGCCGAAAGTTTTTTCCTTTCCGCGTGCTACAGATTTCCATTTTGTTGCAGGTATCCCCGCGACATTGCCGGCTATATCTGTGGCCAGCGTCGGATCGTATGTGACACCGTGTGAGGAACAGTACGCCTTGATTGCCGCCTGTAGAATAGTCGGCACGGATGCTTTCGCAAAGGCTTGTATGCCGGCCTTCTGTATATCATCCTTGGCAATTTTTTCTTTTTGCACGGCCTGCTTTACGAAAGTCATCGTGTTCTCGGTCATGCCTGTTTTCGCTATCTTGTCAATAGCTTTTTCTTTTTGCTTTGTTGCACTGGCGAGTTGCTTTGCCGGCTGTTTGGCTAGTACGCTGAAATGTTTTTTGAAAAAGAATGGAAACGACATTGTAGCCTCCTTTACAGTATCGAGAGCGCCATGATGGCGCCCGGCACAAGCAGGGCGGTCCATCCAGACGCTTCCTCGGGCTTCTCTATGTATTTGCCAACTTCATTCACCATAGTCACCTGCTTGGGTGTCAGGTCCATGTTGGCGGCGGCGGAGGCCAATGCCTGCTTGACCTCTGCTTGGGACCAGTGGCTGTGTGTGGCCATAACCTGGCTGACCTCTGGCCTGTCAAAGAGCTTGTCAAAGCGGTCGCTTACCTTGCTCGCGACCTGTGAAGCCTTCACCTCCAGCCCCCTCTCTTTGATACGCTCCTCTAGTTCAACAGTCTTCTCCTTGATTGCCTCTACCGCCTTCTCCAGTGCTAACTTGTACTTGCTCTCATGGAAGCCTTCGGCAAGTGAAGTAAACCTGTTGGCAAAGGCATCGGCTTCCTCTGGCGTGGCAAGCGACCAGGTTATACCGCTAGTCGCCAATGCCGCCTTGGCGCGGCCCAGGTAGTCCTCAAAGCCGCCTATAATCTTTTGGAACACACCCCATGCCTCTGCTTGTGTCTCGGTTGCCTTTTCGGATGCAAATTTTGCACTGATGGCCGGTATGACTGATGTGGCCAGTTCAACCCATTGCCCCAGTCCACCATCAAGTGCGCTGTCGAGGGACTTGTCTATACCTACCAGCTCCAGCCCGGCCTTCTCCCATGCAGGCTGGAAGACCGCCTTGTAGACGCCGCGCCTGATGGTCTGCCTGGTCTCCGGTCCGTAGCCGAGTGCGTCACCTAGCTTCTGGAAGATGTTGCGTTCCTTGGGCCTGGGGGGCAGTTCGCCGGCCGCAACCGCCTCCCTGTAGAAAATGATTATCCTGGATGCAAGTGGGATCTGGCCCAACAGATCTGCCCACGTCCCTATCTTTGCACTGGTTATCCATTCAGGCAATTCAAACAGCCCCTCGGAGGCAAACTTCCTCATCCATTCAAGGTATCGATGTGCGTCCATGGCTATATTCATAAGTTTGTCCTTTATGAAACTCGTATTCATTTTCATTGTCGACCCTTCAGGTATATGGCCAGTGCGAGCACACCTACGCCGCCGGCCAGGAGCACGGTCGGGGTAATCGCTGGTGCGGCGGCTGCGGCCTCTCCAGCCTTCGCCCTCAGTGTCTCTACTATGCCGGCTTCCCGTCGCAGGTTGGCTGCCTCGGCCTGGTACTTGGCGGTCTCGGCATCAACTTTCGCCTGAACAATCGGCTGCCCGACAGTTGACCACATGCTAGCAAGAAAGCTACCTACCTTCTGTGCCGTCGTTTTGCCCGTAACCTCAACATCTGCCATCATAGACCTCCTAGTTCTAGTTTGCCCGGTGGTACATTGCCCACACCGCGATTCCATACGGTGTCCAGTGCCGTCCATCCCGCCTGCGTCCTGGCCTCTGTGAATATGTGATGCGGCAGGGGGCGACTGTTGCCTGAGTATAACACGAATCGTGTCGGAATGCCAATTGATTCTGCCAGGCTGGCTGCCAGCAGAGCTATATCGTCACAATCTCCGGTGCGCATACGTAGCGTGACCAGCGGGTCTTGTACCAGCTCCACGTCCACCGGGTCATGTGTGTAGCGTATATGCCGGTTTAGAAACCTGTAGAGCGCCGAAACCTCGGCGTCCGCATTTTCGCGCGGGACGTTGTAGGCGCGCATTACGCGCCTGGCGGTTTCTATGACGATCGGGTTGCGCCGATACTGCCTGAGCATAGACTTGAGCTGCAAGACCGTGCGGGTAATCGCCGGACGGCCGCCTAGCCAGCCGAAGAGCTTGCCTTGTAGCTGCATCCTACCGCCTGAGTTGGTTGATAACCTCCATGACGACGGTATCCAGGACGCCTGGGCGTGATAGGGCGTTCTGTACCTGCGCCTGTTGCGACTGCATGATTATGGATACCAGTTGCCGCAATCGCTTGTCCACCTGTCCATCCTGTTGTAGTGCCTTGTCTATATTATGCACCGATGTGGCTATGTTGTCAAGCGCGGATGCAATTTTTTTTACGAACTCCCTTGCTTCGTCACCCTCCGTCACTATATGTGTGTCATTCTCCATTCTTCAGCGCCGCCTCTTCGGTCTTGAAAGCATCCATCAGCCACTTGTGATTATCCTCATCCGCCAGGAGTGTTTTCAGTTCATCAACAAGCTCCTGCGATCCATGCTCCTCTATCCACCTGAAAACCGGAGCCGTGTCGCCCGCACTCACGCACTCCCGGACGAGTTCAGGGGAAAGGGTAGGGGCAATGGTGGCCAGCAGGCTAGGATTTTCAGGGCGCTCTTTTATCGCTCCAACAAGAATCCCCAGTGCATTGTCGGCTATGTGCATGTCTATTTCCTCGTCTGTCACCTCTTCTGTCGCCTCATTCTGCTCCTGTGGCCGTGTTGCGGGCTGTGTTGCCGGCTGTGCTACCGGCTGTGCTGTAGGCTGTGTTGCCGGCTGCCCGTCTTGTTGCGACTTGCGTTTACGCAACTCGCCCTTTAAAGTCTTTCGCACGGTCTCGCGTATGGCAGTTTGGGATTGGTCGGCACTGGTCAGCCGCTGCGCCGTGCCACTCTCCACTACCGACTTGAAGGCATCGGTGAACGATCCCACCACCTCAGCCAGATCTGACTTTGGCTCCTGGTCGCCCTTCGCGCTGCCGAGTTCGACACCCTGCATGAGTGCCTGCATGAACAAGCCGAGCATGGCGGTTGAGTTCTCCTTGCTGTCAGCTATCATAGCCTGCATCAGCTTTGCGTTCTCCTCTTTTGAACTCTGCATGATGGTCGCTATGCTTTTCTGACTCTCCACGGCAGCATCGAACGACTTGGCCATGCTCTCCATGAGCAGGCGTGTCTGCTGGCTCTGCTCCTCACGTCTATCCTTCTTGTCCTCGACGGCGGCGGCCGTCATCATTTTCAGGGCCTCAATGTTTTGCGCGGATGCCGTTTGCATGGCGGCTATCATTGCCTCTATGCCCTTGTCGCTGCTGCCACCCATCAACTGTTGCTTGAGTTCCTGCATCTCCCTGCGTATATCCTCCGAGTTGTTTTCGCGTTGACTGCCCCGTCGCATATATGGCGGTGTCAGCTCGTAATCGCCAGGAGGGGGCTCATCTAGCAACTTTGGCGGGTACTCGTCCGTGCTCACGCTGAACCGCCTAGCGCCATCCTTCAGGAACTTGCCCTTCGGGTCTACTGCACGCAACATGTACTTCCCCCCACCGAACTCCGATGATATTTCATCCAGCATTTCTTCCCAGTCTGGCAATGCGTCGCCATCGTAGTTCTTTATGGCAGCCCCGGCACCTATCCCCGCGCACTTCCTGCCCTGCCACATCACTGGTCCCATCTTGTAAATTCGTAGACTGTGCCGGTTGTCGGGTATGCCTATGCTGCCGAGTAGTTCTTCCACCTCCTTTGTTTCCTTTGCGCTCGCCATGCTCTTGCCTCCTTTCGTTTTCCTCTGAACCATTGTAGCCCTGCCGCGAAACCAGTCTGAAAGCCCCATATCCACTCCTTTCGTGTTTCACGCCATACTTCACACCCATTTCATGTTTTCTCACGCTTGCATCACACCAGTATAAATGGCTTGTAACGTATGTCAAATGCTTTTTTTCAGACTATTTGCCTCATATAGCTTGATGGCCTCAACATATAGACCCCACCACTTCCGTAACTGTGCTTTGAATTCAGCCAGGAAAACCGAGGTTGGGTTTTCCTCGTTCATTATGGCGGTGAGTCTGTCTTCGATCTTTCGTATTCTTGACCACAGGGGCTTGTTTGTTCTTATTGTATACTCGATACATCCATCCTTGTACCGCTCACTAACACTGTCAATGGCAACCTCAAGCAGTGCGTCCATCTGATCGTAGGCTTCATCCCGGTCCATATTGCAACCCCTTTCTCTTTGTCAAGGTTTTTTACTGAAAAACGCCACTTTGCGTGAAGGGTGTGAAGGATGTGAAGGATGTGAAGCGGTTTTGAACTTTTAATTCTTTTTAAGATCTTACCCCCCCCCTCAACCTACCACAAAACGCGGGCGCGAAATACAATTAAGTTTGGGAAAACACCTCACATCCTTCACATCCTTCACACCCTTCACAATTATTCGAGCTCCTTCAGGGATTCCATGAACAATTGGTGTTGTGTGTTTGTCAAAATGACCCAATTTCCATTTCGGCGATGTTCGCGTATAAATCCTAGCTCTTCCAGGCGGCGAGAGAATGACTTGATAGACATTTGCCTAAAGCCATTGAAGTTCGACCATGACTTGAATCGTTCGTACAGCGTTGCGATTCGATAAGCATCCGGCAAAACATCTTCATCATCCAGCCAGTACATTATAGGCGAGTTTTCTTTCCTCCAGTCATCCAGGTACTGTTCCGATTTAGCCGAATAGGTAAAGGTCTTGTGTTGAGCGAAGTAACGCTGTGCCCCCTGAAGCATCCAGGATACTATGTGATCCCGCTCGGGACGCAGGTTAGCCAGTATCTCGGTCAGCGCCCGGCGCTCCCTGACAGGTATGACGTGTTCCATCGGCAGAAATAACATACGCCTGAGCAACGCTTTTGTCGTCTCGTCGAATAATGGAAACCCATTGGTGGCTATCATCCACTGGGCGGTTGGACGTATCGTGTACGGTGGTTGATACTTCGGATTGGCCATCATCAGGCTGTCCGCTGTAACCGCCTTGAAGCCAGCGGCCGACACAACCTTATCCGACAGCGTTTCCTCTGAGACGTTGAGAAGGGCACCATCCAGGGCGTCTACCATACGGGCGTCCTCCAGCGTGTTGATATTCACCGAGGATGTGTAGCTTTTAAAGAGTTGGGACAGGACGTTCAGGAGGGTTGTTTTACCATTCGCACCCGGCCCAATGAGCAGCAACGCCTTCTGTGGATTGTAGTTCGGAAAGAGAGCCATACCCAGGAATTCCTGGAGTATGCTGAGTAGTGTATTATCCTCAACTATGGTCGAGAGAAAGCGCAGCCACTCAACAGGCTCGGGATCAGGCAGATAATCATAGGCAATATGCGGGAAGACCCCGGTTGGCTCGCCATCCACCACCTCGCCGGTGCTTGGGTCAAGTGACACCAGGCGGTCATTCAGGGCGACAGTTGGCAGGTCGGTATATGATACATCCCTCTCTACCAGCATAGTCACCATCCTGGCCAGCTCACTTACGTTATTATTTGATGGATAATTACCAGAAAAGGAAAAGACCAGGCTGGCTATTTTGCGATACAACTCAACATATTTCATTCTTTTCCAGCCGACTTCGGCGCGCATATAAAGCCGATTATCCTCGCCTGTCAGGCAGGCTATATCAGGCACAAGAGTATTGATAACCGCCTCACGAATCTTGGAGGTTTTGTTTTTCGACCGCACAGTAGGCATGACACCCACCTTCGGTGTTTTTTTCACTATCTTGGCCAGTTCATCCGCAGTGTGTCCATTGTCAAGCCAGTCACTTACATCCCCACCCTTATCCAGATCGGGCAGCGTTATAACCTTGATACTTTTCGCCGTTCCTTCCAATCCCTCGATGACAGCCTGGGCATGGTCGCGCCCAGGACCGTCATTGTCTGGAATAATGATGATGTTACGGCCGCGCAAAGGTTCCGCATAATCATCCTTCCACGTGCCTGCACCATGCGGGCAGGTGGTTGAGAGTAGACCCAGGACCGCCAGGCGGTTAGCGTCCTTCTCCCCTTCGACAATATAGACATCATCATCAAGTCGCTTGGCTAGTTCTGGCAGGTTGTACAACACAAGATTAGCCTCGCCACGACCCCATTTCCAGCCCCCCCCGACCGGGCGTCTGCAAAGAAATTTTTTAGGAGGAAAACGCACAATCTGGTAGAGCAACTTACCCTGCCCATCAAAGTAATCATACGCTGCCTGCGGTTCGCCCTTTTTCCCCGCATCCCGTCCGTCACCCACTTCTATCCAGAGGTCCTTGGCAAGCTGCACAAGCGAACCACCTTTTTTACAGGCGTGGCAATACCACCCCCTTGCCGATATGCGCATGTTTGGCGTATGCGGCGGTTTGCCGTCGCCGTCCGGATGATAGATACACCAGGCAGTGTGTTCCCCCCTTGCGTCCGGCTTACCCTTCACCCTGATGTCTGGATGTGCCAGGATGTCTTGCAACAATCTCGTATTATCCATGTTGCCCCTGAGATAATAATAGCCGGGCCGCCGGCGAAGGGGATTCCCCTTGGGCTTTGATCAACTCTCCGCTGACGTGGGGAACATAGGACCGGCGGCCCGTAATAGCTGACACAGAAGCGCTCCCTTCTTCCTATTGCGCTCCAGAAGAATAGCGGCACAAATCAGCTTGTCAACAAAAAAAATAACTTTTTTATTGACAAGTAGGCGTTTTGCCTTAAAGTGGTGCCCTAGGAGGCAAAAAATGAAGCACGATCTAGTCACGCACGAGACGGGCCACATGGAGCACGTGGCAGTGCCGACCTGGCAGGAACTTTCCCCCCTCGTGGAGGAATTCATGGCGCTACGTGACTACGCCGAGAGCTCCGCCTACCAAGTCAGGCACGTTATCCGCCGCTTCATTGAGTGGGCGTCGAAAACCAATGCAAGCAACCCGCTGCAATTCAGGCAGTACATGATGGTCGAGCGTGGCACCGCCAGGAGCACGATAGCTACCCAGTTCTCGATACTTCGCATTTTCTGGGAATACCTCATGCACAAGGGGGTGGTAACACATAACCCGTTCCGTATGGTCACGGTACGACACAGCGAGATCACCGAACGCAAGGCACTCTCCGACGATGAAGTAGAACGTCTAATCACTATGCTCGCCACCGCAGACACCAGGACACGGGCCATCGTCAACCTGATGATCCGTACAGGATTGCGCATACAGGCCGTGCGGCTTGCCGACGTAGAGGACATAGACACCTCGACAAACCCGCACCGGATGTGGGTGTGGCAGAAGGGACACCATGCAAAAGACCTTTTTGTGTTGCTCTACCCCGGTGCCATGAGAGCCCTTGCCGAGTGGCTGGACTACAGGCCAGTCAGCGACGACCCGGCACTATTCATTTCCATGAATTGCCCTAACAAGAGACTGTCCTATCACGCCTACTACAAGAGCATCCAGCGAGTTTTTACCGCAGCCGGCCTCTCTGGTTACAGTCCCCACACGCTACGGCATACCGCCATCACACTGGCACGCCAGCACGGAGCGACACTGGATAGCGTGCGGGAGATGGCCGGGCACGCGGACCCGAAGACAACCCTGCGTTATGACCACAGTATTCAGAGGTGGAAAAACCCGCCCGAGGAAGTCCTGGATAATCTACTGGAAGGAGGAAGCGATGGCGGAGAATAAGATCACTATCTGCCCCTGTTGCGGCAAGCTCACCAAGGAGGGCGATTCCGTCGAGGAAGCTCTGAATAAAGGACGCGTGAAATTCGAGAACTGTGCAGTTTGCTCTACCATCGGCGAACATCCCGTATTGGATGACCGGCTGATGGGACTCTGGAGCGCACTGCACATACTGGCCGGCAACAATTCGCCCCTGCTGGCGGCAGCCGTACAGTTGCGCATGTTGCAGTACATGAGTTACATCGGGGAGATACTAGCGACCACCAGTGCTGCTTTCATAGAGGCGGCGACAAATACAGGAAAGGATCAGACCAATGAAGGAAAACGTGACGTACAGGATAAACACCTACACGAAGAACAGACGCCACATCGAGGAGGCGGTTCCACAAAGTGAGGAACAGGACGGCCTGAAGAGCGAGTATAGACTGCTCGCCAACGTATTACTCGAAGACCGACCGCCTATGTTACTCCGACTGCCACTGAAAGCACAAACCATTGCTCAGGCATTCACCGAAACAATGGACGAGCAAAAAGTCGCCAAGATGGTCCGGGATGAGATAACCCGTATTGAACAACAGACGCAACAGCAGATA
>Ga0180433_10004607_pt1 | contig 19225 bp, 12 predicted proteins | sample SS_ome_8_FD_132980 | JGI IMG/M metagenome (GOLD analysis project Ga0180433, IMG submission 132980) | Hypersaline lake sediment archaeal communities from the Salton Sea, California, USA - SS_1_D_1 metaG | ecosystem: Environmental > Aquatic > Non-marine Saline and Alkaline > Hypersaline >... | reverse complement strand
ATAGGCATTGACCCCGCGGGTGTAGGCAGTGATTATATCCTTGTACTTCTGCGGTAATGCCGCAAATTCCACTCTTGCCGTTCGATATATACCGATTGTTTTCAGGAATTTGTCGGCTTTTATCGTCGCTTCGCCGAAGAGGGCCGAGAGCTCCCCTCTCCCCGCTCGCCGGGTCATATCCATCTGGAACATCCTCTCCCGGGCGGTGATGTAGCCCTGTGCGAAGAAGAGGTCCTCGTCATTTTCGGCGAAGATATGAGGCACGCCGTAGCTGTCATATCGAACTTCCACGTCCGATTTCAGTCCCGTAAGGGTTATCGTGCCGGAATAATCTGGCAGCGGAAGGCGGAAGAATATGTGGTAGAAGATGAAGAGTGCAACAATGATAACACCGAGCGCAATAATGATACCCTTCAGCACTTTCATAGTATTTCTCCTGTGTGGAATTAGTGGATAGAATGTATAAACAGTATATTTATGGGGGAGAGAAAATCAATTAAAAACTGTGTTTTCGATGATGATTGGCATGCAGGGTATGGGTTTTTTTGTTGCTTTTCCGTTACGAGGTTTGTACGCCGATTCATATCCCGAGGATTAAAACAGAACAGGCGGAGGAGCGAATGCAATGTGGCTCAAACGCAATTAGTCATTAATTTTTCAGGGGCTCCTTACGGAATTTCGTTTTAAGATATACTCTTAGTAATTGACGTGAAAAGATGCTTTGTCACTATGGTCGAAGATATCAAGGATAATCTTACGGAGAAGATAACTCATTGCGGTTACATGTATGAAGGTACTCAGAGATACGTTAAAAGATGCGAGATTGAACGAACGCTCCATTCCGGCAATTGAGATTGCGACCTATCTGCGTCTCTGGAAGGAGAAGACCTTTTTTTCAAAGGAGTGGGAGAGCAAGCGCAAGGATGAATTTATTCCTGTCACGGCCGGTAAGTTTTTAGAGCAACAGTTCTGCCTTGCTGCCGCTCTTCTCGAGAGGGGAATCTCCCGTGGTGATTATGTTGCTGTCTATTCCCGCAACTCGCTGCGGTATGCCATAGCGTTCTATGCGATCCTCTCCCTTGGTGCTGTTTTTGTGCCGATCTATCCAACGGTGAGCCGGGAGATCCTTGACTATATTCTTTACCATTCAGAGGCAAAGTGCATTTATACAGGAGATTATGTACAGTATGAACAGTCCCATGCATTTTTAAGTAAGCCGCAATCCCCCCTGAGCACAATTATCACCAATAGTGACCACGTTTCGGACAGCAGAGTTGCATCTTTTGATGAGATCATGGAGCGGGATCCTGACCCCGACAGGTTCGATGCCGTAATTCGCAGAATACAGGATCTTACCGAAGATGACCTGGCTGCGGTGCTTTATACGCTGACCGCTGATGGCATTCCGAAAGGCGTGATGCTCACTCATGGAAATTTCATTGCACAGAAAGCAGTGGCGGCGTATGTGCCGATGGATGACCGGGATATCAAACTTGCGCATCTCCCCTTCAGCCATGTTTTTGGACTTTCGGTGGATCTTTTTGGATCCGCGGTAACCGGTTCGGTGACGGCGATATGCAGCAGCCTAGAGACGGAGGAGATTATAAATGATATCCTCGCAGTACGGCCGACGATTATGAGCTCGGTTCCGAGAATGTATGAAAAGATGTATGTGCAGATAAAACAGGGTATAGAGCGGTACGGGTGGCTCAAGAAGAAGCTCTATCATTCGGCGCTGGAAACGGCAACGGCGTGTTTTATTCAACGGAGCCGGAGATTACCCATACCATTCAAGGTGCGTTTCCTGAAAAGCGTGTACGGAATTGTCTGCCGGAGAATACAGGCATCACTGGGTCTCGATAGAATTCGGTATCTCTTCTCCGGTGGGAGCAGCCTCCCCCTGGATGTTGCCTATTTTTTCGGTGCTCTCGGAATACCGATTATTGAGGGGTACGGACTTACTGAAACGTCCCCCATTGTGAATATGAACATCCCGGAGCGGAATAAGCCGGGAACGGTCGGCCCCCCCATACCCGGTGTCGAGGAGCGCATTTCCGGGGAGGGTGAGATCCTGGTAAAGGGTCCGGTGGTTTTTAAGGGGTATCTCAAGATGACAGAAGAGACGGCGGCTGAGATCTTCACCGAGGATGGATTCTTCAGGACCGGTGATGTTGGTTCTTTTGATGATGAGGGGAATCTCGTTATAACCGGGAGGCTCAAGGATCTCATAATTACCTCCACCGGGAAGAATATTGCACCACGGATGATTGAGAAGCAGTTTGAACAGGAAGTTATCATCGAGCATATCTGTGTTGTTGGCGATCAGAGGAAGTATCTGACCGCCCTGATCGTGCCGAACACCCAGTACCTGATGGGGTATGCGCGGAAGCACAATATCGATTTTGATCGCATTGATGATCTCATCGAAAAGAGGGAGATCGTAGAGCTTTATAAGAGCTGTATTGACCGCATCTCGCAATCATCTGCCAGGTTCGAGCAGATAAAAAAATTCACCCTTTTATCCAGGCCCTTTTCGATTAATACGGGGGAGCTCACCCTCGCCAGGAAATTCAACAGAGCGCTCATTCAGGAGAAGTACAAAGAGGTTATTGACAGAATGTATCCGAGCAGTGAGTTGATCTGAGCGGAGAACGATCTGCATTTCATTTTTATACGAGATACTCGGTATTGATGTTCGACATCGAGTGAAAGATATTCCACTTCGCCTTTCGATGTATACGCTCCATTTCCCGGATTATCTTCTTCGCCTCCTCCCTTTTGGAGGTGTCGCCAAATTCGCAGCGATTCTCAAGGTGTTTGAATTGTTTGAGCTGTGCGTACCGGTTTATCTCTTCACCGGTAAGCAGGGCAAGGGGGCGTATGATAAACAGAGCACCGTTAAACATCGAGAGCTTAACCGGCATGGTGCTGAATTTTCCGTGCAGGGTCATGTTCATTATGAGCGTCTCAACAATATCATCCAGATGATGGCCGAACGCAATTTTCGTACAGCCGAGTGCGTCTGCCATGAGAAAGAGCTCCTTTCGCCGGTTCCAGGAGCAGACAAAGCAGGAGGATTTCTTCGAGCCGGGGTGCCGGTCCAGGGTGATCGTTTTGTGGTGGAAGGGGACATTCAGATCTCGACAAAATGATGAGAGATAGCTCATATCAGCATTCGGAGAAATAATCTCAACATTGACATAAGCGGCGTGCAGGGTGTAATTGATAGGAATGAATCTCAGCCGGCTGCTCAGGATGTCAAGCAGCACCAGGGAATCCTTCCCGCCGGAGAGGGCAACGAGGATATTATCGTCCGGCTCAATCAGGGTATAGCTGTTAATAGCTTTCCCGGCAACTCTTCTGATATGATCGAGGTATTTTCTCTGTGATCCCTTCATTGGCGCTCTCTCTCCCTGATCAGAATGATATGAAGGTATAGTATTCGTTCTTGAGCAGGATGATCAATAATTTAATTGTGCACGAAAAAAATACCGCATGAAGATGCGCCTTTACTTAATCTCATTCGAATTTCACACCTTATTTTTTTACTTATACTAACTTATATTCGTAAATTCCTACAATTATTTACAAAAAAATACTTAATTTTATTGACATTTTATCATGATAGTAGCGACAGTACTTGTAGAGCTATGCTCATCTTTTCGGGTGCTCGTAATATATAGATAGAGAGTGGGAACAAGTTCGGATTACCGCTCTCCCGGAAAAGTGGGCGATGGTTCTTGCGATTGAATAAATAGTACAATTAACGCTGCACAGGAGAATGCGCTGAAAATACCTCTGTTACCTGAGAGGTGATTTCTTTTAAAGCATTTCTGCTGCATAGGGAGGATTTTATGAGACGGATTTTTTTTATAAGCATGTGCGTAAGCCTCTGTCTCGCCTTTCCGCTCTCAGCGCAGGAAACGGAAGAGGAGAAAAAGGCCGATAAGAAGGACACATCGGTTTTCACCATTGGTGAGATCGTCGTCAAGGATCGCGCCATTGCGAATATCGAGGACGCGGCGACGACGACGGAGATTACCAGAGAGGATATCGCCGTCAGGAGCGACAAAACCCTCGATGATTCACTCAGGATGGTCCCCGGCATCATGGTGAAGAATCATGCGAAAGGAGCAACGAGATTTAACCTCAGGGGATATGACCAGGACAAGGTCGTAGTGCTGGTGGACGGTATTCCCATCACCGACGTATATGAAGCCAACATTGACATATCACAGATACCGGTTATGAACATATCAAAAATAGTCGTTAACCGGGGTGTTTCATCAGCGCTCTACGGAACACTGGGGATGATCGGCTCCATCAACGTGGTAACTGCCAAGCCAAGGAAATTTTATACCGAGGCGAATATAGAATATGGTGAGCATGGCAATTACACCTTAAATGTGGCACACGGGGCTCCTATCGGAAAGTTCTACTACTGGATTACCAACACCATTAACAACTCTGATGGATACGAAGTATCGGAGAAGCTCGATGCGAAGGAGCGCCGTAAGTGGTTTGACAAGCTTGTTCCCTACAAGCTCTATGGGAAAACCTTCGACGATATTACGCTGCTCGCCAAGGACAGCTACATCAATGATAAGGGCGTCTGGGATCACACCGAGTATCGAAAGTATGAGGTATCGGGAAAAGCCGGCTACGAGATAAACAACAAGATGGAAACGGGTATTACCGCAAGCTACTTCAAGAATGAGATGAAGTCCAACACCTATCAGGCAAGTCTCTATAGCACCTATGACCCTGAAACACAGGAATGGGAAGATCCGAGTGGAAGCTCCTTCACCACCGATGGGCGAAGAGCCTGCTTTCAGAACCGCGCCTTCTACTGGCCGGAGTACCAAACCGCTTCAGTGGCTCCCTATTTCCTGTATCTGTCCGATGACCTGAGCGTGAAGGCGAGCATATTCTGGCGGGAGCAGACCAATACGCTGGAAGGCTATGCGAGCACGGATGAATCGGAGTTCATGTTCCCGCCATCGGTGTATCAGGATGTCCCGCCCTACAAGCCGTACGGAAGTGATCGCGTGCAATCGATCTGGACGGAGACATCCTACGGGATTCACATCTTTCCGTCGTACAAGATACTCCCCTGGAACAAGCTTAATGCGGCAGTCATGTTCCGCGTTGACAGTCACACGGAACAGGAGAAGGCCTTTGACGATGCGGTAAATGTTATAAACATATACGGCACCGGAAAATACAAGACGAAATATATGGAAGCTCAGGCGCTCACCGTCGCCCTCGAGGATGAGATGAACTTCAACATTGTCCAGATATCGGCGGGCATATCCTACGATGCACAGAATCTCACCGAATACGAGCGGCGGAGCAATCAGGCTGGCTCCTATAACGAGCTGGTCGACGGTTACATGCCGGAGGAGGATTCGACGATATGGGGGACCAGGGATGCCTTCAGCCCGGTTATCGGCGCAATCGCGGAGCCGGTGAAGGATCTCCTCATCGTGCGGGCCGCGGGTTCCATCAAGACCAAGTTCCCCACCCTGGACGCGTATACCGATGTGGCTGCGGAGGAGGAAGACCTCAAGATGGAACCTGAGAAGGCCTACAATGCCAATGCCGGTTTCGAGCTCCTCTTCCTGGACAGGACGATAAGCTTCAGGGCGGATTACTTCTACACGAAGTTCGACGACAAGATAGAGAGCGTGTACATCGAGAAATACGGTGATAATTACTCAACCAATATCGACGGCGTGCTCAAACAGGGGATGGAGACAGCAGTAACCGGGAGAATGGGAAAAGTCGCCGGCATCTGCGATATCAGCCTGACCCTCTCGTACACCTATGTACAGTCGGAAAATCTTGATGACAGTCCCGATGTCGATCTCAATAAGGGAGATAAAATGGAAGAGTCACCGGAGCACCAGTTTGTCGGCGATCTCCGCTTAGACTTTATCAGCAAAACATCCCTTGTCATCTTCGGACAGTACATCATGAATCAGATCAGGTACGTAATGAAGGAAGCTCCCCTGACCGGTACCGCGATGGAATACGATACGAAGTACTTCAAAGAGGTGGACCTTCATAATCCCTTCTTTCTGAACATCAAGCTCTCCCAGATCATTGTGGATCAGTTTAGCGTATACGTGATGTGCAGAAATGTGCTCGACGATTATGATGCCGATCCATTCAACCCGGGTCCGGGAAGGATGTTCTACTTCGGTGGCAATGTTAAAGAGTAGTGTACATGAAAGTGTATGCGTAGAATACTGGCAGGTGTAATTATTGCGCCTGCCATTTTTTTTAGGAGCGTGAACTATGGTAAATCGATGTTGTTTTATTTTGATGGTGATCCTTTCAGTCGGTCTTGCAGCGGGGTGTAGTGATGATACGTACGATATCACCGCTGTCACCGGTGCCACAAAAGTGGTGCTCGCCAAACGGGCACCTTCCGGCATTACGCTGAAGGTTACGGGCATGGTAAAGCAGGAGTACCAATTTGCCGGCGATGCCTTCAACGCTTTGGCGACAGCTTGTGTACGTACACGGGAGGTTTCGCCCGAAGGGGAATTTCTCGGTGCCTACCGGTATACCGGTGTTCCGGTGTTCAATATTCTGGACGGCGTCGCCCCGATGAAGCCGAAAGATGTTGTCTATGACAGCCCCCTTGATATGGTGGTGACCTTCACCAGCCGATCGGGAAAATCGGTGCACTTCAGCTATGGCGAGCTTACCATGAGTGATGACGGATATCCGGTAATGCTGGCATTTCACCGGGAGGAGATCAAACCGAACGAGAATCCTGATGAGTATGATAAAAACGTCTTCACGGAAAATATTACGGGGCTCAGGCTCATCTGTCCGAAAGAGCCCGATACGAAGCGCTATCTCGACGAGGTCGTGACCATGACCTTTCAGTTACAGAAAATTCCCGATGCAATGCTGCCCGCCAAGAAGAGGGGTACGAAGTGCAGCGCTGATTCTCTTTCATGTATACGGGATGGGAAGGCGAGCGCCGCTGTGTATGCAGGCGTTACGGAACAGAGGGTCGCGCACTGGATTCGGGTCGGGCATGGCAGAGGATACAAGGGGATAGATTCAGCTGAGGGGTATAATCTCCGATCCTTTCTCACCAGAAATTTCCCCGGCTGCGGAGATGATGACTTTTTCATGTTTGTTGCCTGTGACGGCTATCGGGTGCTCTTCTCCGGCAGGGAGATCTTCAGCACCGATGACGGCGATTCCTTTATGCTGCTGAAATCGCTGAACGGGAAGAAGCCAACGGGCAACAATATGCTCGCCCCCGTTAAGGATTACTTTGTCGACCGTGATGTATGGGGGTTGAGCCACATTGTTTTGATTCGTGGTATGTGAGCATACATAACAGTCCGTGCCATACTGGCCCACGTCCCGAAGGGACTGAAAGAAAAGGTGGATTTGATGTTTACAACGGGTAAGCACCTCTATCTTTATATTGCAGTCGGGCTCTATGTTAGCGCCCTGCTGTTGTTCTGCTTTCGTGCGCGTCGGGTGAGCTTTCCTGTATTTTTCATCGGCTTCATCATCAACATCCTGTATCTGATAGGGAGGGGGTGGCTTGGCGGCGTTTTTTCCCCCAATCCGATTGTTGAGGGCCCCTTCCTGCTCCCCTGCGGTGTGGCCCTGCTCGCTCTGTTGAAGAGATTCGGGGATGATGAGGAGTGGGGCCTCCTTCTCATACCGACGATTCTCTTTGCGCTCTTCTCCCTCTGGCATGCAAAGGGGATTATTCCACCCACTCCGCAGAAGATGACCCTCTGGGCCGTCGGGTTTTTTGTTACCGAAGTATCCGCCCACGCCTGCTTCTACTGCGGTGCTTTTCTGGCTCTCGTTGATATTCTGCGCAAACGGAATGGGTCGTCCTTCCACCCCTTTATCGTGTGGGGATTTGTGTTGTTCAGCATTTCACAGGTCGTTGGTGCCGTGTGGGCCTATCTTGGCTGGGGACACACCTTCAGCTGGGGGCCGCGTCACATGACTACTGCCGGTATCTGGATAATGTATGCTGCCTATCTACACCTTCGATTCATGCCTGAATGGGGTATTCAGAGAAGAAGAGTATTTGCAGTAATTGCTGCCGGTATACTGTTCTTTTTCTCTTTCGGTCACTATATTCATGAGATGAATTTCCCGAGAATAGGGGGCTAGCGTGATTAAAAGGATATGGCATTTCATGGGAGATCTGAAGCTCACCTTCTGGCTGCTCCTCTCGGTCGCTGTGGCGATGTTTATTGGTGCCCTGATGTCTCTTGAGCACTTTGCCTTCTTTGCATCGATGAATGAGGCGAGAGTGCAGGACTGGCTGGCGGTTCATTTTGTACGAAATGTGCATCTGAGCTGGTGGATTCCCCTCCTGTTTCTGGCGATGGCTCTATTGGGTGTTAATACGTTTATCTGTACCTGTACGAGAATTGCTTCCCTTCTCTCAAGGAGAAAAGAGATGTCGTTGCGTCATTTTTTATTCTCGGTAACACCATCCATTATACACGGTCTGTTTATCGTCATTATATTCGGACATCTCGTCACCTTTACGATGGGTGAGTGGCAGCGGGTTTCGATACAAAAGGGTGCCGAGGTCTCACTGGTAGAGGGTGATGCACCATTGGTGGTGAAGGGGATACGCCATTCGTACTTCCCGGACAACTCGGGACTGCGAAATCGGATCTCCCGATCGAGGGTAACACTCAAAAATGAGTCTGGCGACACCGTTCATGTCGAATATTTAAAGCCGATATACTATCGGGGGAGACATCTCCTCCTCGACCGTGTTAAGATACGGCGGGTTGAAGAGAAGAGGATCGAGTATGATCCGGCTGCTGAAGAAACCTGCAATAAGGCGGCGAATTACCGTGTTCAGAAAATAGTGAAAAGCGGTACGGGGAAGAAACATGAGCTGCAATTAAAGATTATTGACGATCCCGGATTATATATCATTATACCGGCATTCACCCTTCTTCTCATGTCCATGCTCTGGTATTTTACCGAGCTGCAGTTGAAGAAATGAATGCCGTTATGAAGAGATTCTTCAAATGAATTGGCTCCTCGCCTCTCAATAATCACCATGGAAGGGATGTTTAATTTATAATTTCTCACCGATGCGTCTGAAACACCCGGATAATACATGAGAGTAATCTTCTCTATCATAGTATAAAAAGCAAAACACCTTTGATGAAATTGACTGTCCATCTATCTGTTTGTAGAATGGGTGCTATCCTCGAGAAAGTACTGACGCTGCTCCTTTTTACGGCATTCTGTGTGACAAGCTCGGTTCAGGCGCAGGATGAGAAGAGTTCAACTTCACCGCCCTCGAAGATGATTGCCGATGATGCGGAAGAACCGGTTACCGTAAAGGATAAACACAGTGATAAGTCGAAAGAGAGAGAAGAGCCCGGATCAAAAATCGATGATGCGGGCACCTCAACCCGGATCACTGCTCACGATATCGATGTCAGGGGTGATACTGAACTTGCTGATTCACTGAGCATGGTGCCGGGCATTCACATAAAGACCATGCTCACGGGGAAGGGATTCACCATGCGTGGCTATGCAGAGGATACCGTTGCGGTTCTCGTCGATGGTATCCTCATCAATGATGCCTATGAGGGGAAGGCGAACATCTCTCAGATACCCATGGCGAATATTTCACACCTGATTGTCAATCGAGGTGTTTCATCCGCGCTCTACGGGACCTACGGCCTGATCGGCTCTATCAACATCATTACGAGAAAACCTTCCGCGATGTATACTGAGGCGCATGCCGAGTACGGTCAATACAATACTGTTCTGCTCAGTGTGGGACACGGTGCGCCGATTGATAATTTTTTCTACTGGATAACGGCAACGATGCATCGCACCGAGGGGTATGCACCATCAAAAAAACTGGATAAAGATAAGCGGCGGGAGTGGTTCGATAGAATTCTCCGGTATGATCTGTACGGGAAGAGCTCAGATGATATTGATCTCAAAGCAGTGGACTCCTATCTCAATGATACCGGGAAATGGGATCACTTCAGTTATCGACGATATCATCTTTCCGGGAAACTCGGTTATGCGCTCTCAAATCGTCTGGAGCTCGGCGTATCACCCCTCTACTATCATAATCGTGCGAAGTCCATCAACTATGATGACAATCTGTACAGCACCTACCGCGGGGGAGCATGGTATGAACCGAATTCTGCTGCATACACTGAGGATGGCAAGTATGCCGTATTTCAGGTGCAGGCGCGCAACTGGCCGGAGGATATTCGGCTGAACATCGTTCCCTACTGTCATTATCGCGGGGAGCGTCTTTCCGTACAATTCAATACGTTTGTGTACTGGCATACCGATACGCTCGAAACATACGCCGATACGGATCATACGATCTTCATGTTTCCTTCCGAGGTTTACTGGTGGGATGCCGGAGAAGGGAAGGCGAAGCGCTTCTCCGATAATTTCTACCGGTCAATTTTTACCGACCGATCGCTCGGCTTTCACCTCCTGCCATCATACCGGTACGGGAGCGGAACCATCAGTTCATCGGTTATTTACCGTAGAGATGAACACTTCGAGGAGATAGAGCCCTTCGAGGATGGGAGCGCACCGGATATTATCGCCGTTCACGGGACCGGAATGTTCCGTTCAAAAGTTCTGAAGGTTCAGTATCTCACGGTAGCAATCGAAAATGAGCTGCAGCCGATGAAGAATCTCTTTCTGACTGCCGGCATCTCCTACGATGCGCAGAATCTCACCGATCACAAGCGGAGGAGCATGGAGGAGGAAACGCTCAATGAGTATGTTGACGGATACCTGGCCGAGGATGATTCCATCATCTGGGGGACACGGGATTCCTTCAATCCGGTTATCGGGGCAGTGTACCACCTCAATGATGCTGTTCTGCTTCGGGCTGCGGCATCTCGAAAGACAAAATTTCCCACGCTGAAAGCCTATTCGAGGATGAGCGATGTTTCAGGTGATCTGGATCTGAAACCCGAGCACTCCACCAACGGTAATATGGGCATTGAGCTGGTATTGTTCAAGATAGGGAGCTGGCGGCTCGATTATTTTTACAGCAGATTCAGGGATAAAATTGCTCAGGTCTTCAACGAGGAGCTCGGCGGTCAGTATTATGTTAATCTCGATGGCGTTGAAACGCAGGGAATTGAGACTATTCTCACGGCGCGTATTGCGATTGTCGGCTTCGGTGAAATCAGCGTAAACGTGACCTACGTCTATGTTCGGTCGGTCAACATGGATGATACCGCTGATATACGGTTGAATATGGGTGATCGGTTTGAGCTTACCCCGGAACATCAGTTCACCGCTGATCTGCGAATTTCAGCAATGTCCGGCACGTCGCTTGTCATCTTCGGAAATCATACGCGCAATCAGATCATGTATGCTATGAGGGAGAAGCCGGAGCAGGATGATCCCTACAGCACAGCATATTTTAAGGAGGTCTCCCTTCATAATCCGGTTTTTCTCAACGTAAAGCTCTCACAGCGCCTGTGCACGGGGGTGAATCTCTATGTGCTTTGCAAGAATGTGCTCGATGAATATAAAGCGGATCCCTTTAATCCGGGTCCGGGAAGAATGTGGTATTGTGGCGGCAAAATGCGGCTGTGATTGCCGGCGAGTTCCGAAAAGAGAAATTATATTCGCGTGGTTGAGCCGGGATGAGAATCTAGCTTTTGTATAGCAACGATATGCCGTTGCATTAGAGCCCAAAGGCAGCGCGGACTTTCAGCGCTTCGTCAATCTCTCCATCCATTTCAATTTTTCCATCCGTGAAGGCCTGTTCTATCTTCTCCTTCCCCAACAGAATAGCCGCCCAGGTGCCGGAAGGAATCCGGAGGATAAGCGATGCCTTTTCAGGGAGTGAACCCTCTTCCACCGTTGCGCTTCCCTTTGTAATGAGTATGCTGAACGTGCGTCCAGGCGTATCATTCTCAGGGAGGAGATCGAGACCGATAGTGCTCTCCCAGTCCTGGACGACATCGGGATCAAACTTATCCATTAGCTCGAGAGTCAGGGAACGTGCCCGGGACGCGTATCGTGCATGACCGCGTCTGCGGCCGATGACTTCCTTGAGTTTTTGTATGTGAGAGATATTTCCCTTCTCCGATCTGGACCGCCGCCAGCTGTAGAGAGCGGGAAAGGGGGAGTCCAGTTCTTCGAGGTAAACCTCCCGGTGTACCCGGGATGATTTTTGAATGGCGAGATTGAATCGGAGAATCTCGCGACCCTCCTCACCGGTGAGGAGGGGCTTATCATCGCCGCGAATTGTATTGATGAAGTTCTGGGTGGCACCCTTGAATCCTTCGGCCCAGTCGCATTTAACTTTTGAAAAGTGTTTCCACTTTTTGCCGGTGAAGAGGCTTACCGCCGGGCCGCTCAGAATATTGCCGGTGCACCGGTTGATTAGAATGATCCCCTTTGTGCCGGATATCTCAATCCACTCGTCGTTGGCATAGTATTTTGAGGTTATGTACAGATCGGGCGCCCAGATATATTCGCACATGCCGTATCTGATTCCGTCACGGTATTTCCACATAATAACTGCGGGTGAATCAACCATGCCGTCGACTGAATCGATCCAGCTCATAACGCGATCAACATCACCGAGAAGGTACCATGAGGTCGCCCAGAGGTGATGGCCGTGATCGAAGGTCTGAAGCCCCCTCCCCTCAGCAGTCTCTTTTATCCGCCATTCCCATGCGGCGGGAGGAACCTTCCAGCCACCTGATCCGCCTGAGATGAGCTTTATCCGTACATTGGTCGGGGTGCCGATTGTTCCCTCATCTATCATCTTTCTGGCGAGGACAATGGGTGGATAAAAGAGATAGTTATCGGTAACCTTATAGACGATATCCTTCTGTTGAATTGCTTCGAGCATTCGATCGGCGCTCTCAAGGCTGATTGTCATCGGTTTCTGAACAGCGATATGCTTTCCCATCAGTGCAGCGTTGACAACCATCTCCTCGTGAGCGGTATGGGGGGTGAGAATCTCGACAGCATCAATTTCGGGATCCCTGAGCAGGTACTGGTAATCGGTGTAGTATTTGACAGCCTTCCACTCCTTTTGTCTTCTCAGGGCCACATCCTTATCGCAATCGCAGACAGCATAAATTCTGGCATGCTTGTTGTTGCGATAACCGAGATAGTGAAGATCCGATATACGGCCACAGCCGATTATACCAACATTGATCTTTTCCATTTACTTTACTCTCAGATATAAGAATGTATGCCGCACTTCGTGAGGCGCATATTTATACTCCATGAGCGCTTTATGGGCATCTTTAAAAACAGGTATTTACAGTGATCCGCAAATCGTAAATGCCGGTTTTATCGGGTACAGTGCACACAGCGATACGATGTCGCGTATGTCAGTGTGCCCAGGATGTGCAAAAAAAGCCGGCAAAGGGGATATCATATTATTAATTTTAAGAAGTCCCCTTATATAATAATCGATGATTGAGCAAACTGAATTCCCTTCTTTACCATGGTCTCAAGTGCGTTCGAAACACTGTCCTCAGGATCGCCAACCGCTCTGGTGAGATCAGGTATGAAGATAACTTCAAATCCCATATCGATCCCATCGGTGGCGGTAAAGAAGACGCAGTAATCGAGCGCCAAACCGCAGGTAAAAATTCTCCTGATCTTCTTTGACGTGAGCAATCCATCAAGACCGGTCGTTGATTGTTTATCATTATCGAGAAAACCTGAATAACTGTCAATATCGGTCCGGTAGCCCTTTCGAATGATAGCATGGGCGAGCGTTATATCGAGATCCTTGTGAAAGTGAGCTCCATCCGTTCCCTGAACACAGTGATCGGGCCAGAGAATCGGTCCAATTCCGGGAGCCTCGAAGGGATCAAAGGGCTTTTTCCCCGGATAGGCACTGGCAAAGGACTTGTGATCTGCCGGATGCCAGTCCTGAGTGAGCACCACGGTGAGATCTTTTTTAAAAAAAGTTCTCATTATCCTGTTCACTCCATCGATAATGGTATCACCCTCATTGACCGCCAGAGCGCCACCCGGCATGAAGTCGTTCTGCATATCAACGACAACAAGAGCATCATTTCCCGTTAGGGTGATAGAGTCGAGTAAGCTTATTTCGTTCAGTTCCATGTGCTATTCCCATCTTTTTGATATCCGGAGCGTGCGAATAACCGGATAGTAGTGTAACGGTTGATTATAATAACTCAAGCAAAAAATAATATTGAGGATTTCCCATTCCGGGGAGAGACTGTATTGTTCCTTTTGGGAAGTTTTTTTATTGAATGTTTTCTTCCTGTCCCGTAGTATTTGAGCTGTCGATCGATTTCAGTCGATCGGTATCGATATGTCCTGAAAACGACATAGAACGATATGAAGAGTGAAGGCAAATTATCGAAAACAATTTTAATCGTCGAGGACGAGGCGATTATCGCCGAGCAGTTGCGCGATACGCTCGGGAATCTCGGTTATACAGTCCCGTCTCCACTTAGTACCGGCAGAGAAGCTATCGATAGCGCTGAGAAAGAGCATCCTGATCTGGTTTTAATGGATATCAAGCTGGATGGCGATATTGATGGCATTGACGCAGCACAGGAGATAAATAACCGGTTTAATATTCCGGTAATTTATCTAACCGCCTACAAGGACGACCAAACGGTTGAGCGGGCAAAGCAAACCGGTCCCTTCGGTTTTGTCATTAAGCCCTTTAATGAACGGGAGCTCGATGCCAATATACAGATGGCGCTCCAGCGCCATGAGCTGGAAAACAGAATACGGGAGAGCGAAGAGAAGTATCGCGATCTTGTTGAGAATATAAATGATTTAATCTACTCCGTTGATGTTGATGGCATTATTACCTATGTGAGCCCGGTGGTCGAGAAATTATACGGCTATCGGCAGAATGAAGTTCTCGGAAGGAGATTTGTCGATTTCATTCATGAGGACGATCGAGAGGGAATGACCGAGAGATTCAGGAGGGCGCTTGACGGCTCTGCGGATGAGAATGAGTACCGGCTTATAACCCGATCGGGAGAGATCAGGTGGTTCTTCTCGCACAATCGGCCAATTTTTTTCGAGGGGGAGCCAAAGGGATTGCGCGGGGTGCTCACGGATATCACCGATAGGAAGCGTACCGAGGATGCGCTGCGTGAGAGCGAGGCAAAGTTTCGCCTCTTCTACGAGAACGCACCCGTTTCCTATCAATCGCTTGACGAGGATGGCACTATTCTCTATGTCAATCCGACATGGCTGGAGACACTTGGTTATGACGAGGAGGAGGTTGTCGGCCGCTGGTTCGGTGACTTTCTCGAAACTGGATTTGTCGAACGGTTCAAAAAGGATTACCGGAAGTTTAAACAGGAAGGAATAATCTACGGTGTTGAATATGTGCTTATGAGAAAAAATGGATCGGAAATCATTGCTGCCTTCGATGGAAGAATCGGGTTGACCCTTGACGGGAGTTTTGAGCGGGCACACTGCATCTTTTACAATATCACCGAGCAAAAAAAATACGAAGCGGAACTGAGACGTTCCCGCGAAGAGATGCGGAATCTCTCTCAGCATCTCGAAAGCATCAGGGAGGAGGAGCGGACCAGGATTGCGCGAGAAATTCACGATGAACTGGGTCAAGCGCTCACCGCCTTGAAAATGGACATTGCCTGGCTTCATCGGAGAATGGTTGATGCGGAGGGCATCACCCGGGAAAAAACAGCATCAATGATTGAGCTCGTTGACAATACCATTCAATCGGTCAGGAGAATCTCATCAGAATTGCGGCCGGGTATTCTCGACGATCTGGGCCTCGCAGCGGCAATTGAATGGCAGGCAGGAGAAATCGAGAAGAGAACAGGTATCCGCTGTGAGACCAGTTTTGAGCCAGAGGATATCATGATCGATGATACCTGCAATATATCAGTTTTCCGCATCTTTCAGGAGGCGATAACCAATGTGATTCGACATGCGAACGCTTCTACAATGCAGGTGCGATTGCGCATGGACGATACTTCCCTTGAGTTGTGCGTGCATGACGATGGAATAGGCATTTCCGATGACCGTGTCAGTCATTCCCGTTCATTCGGACTGATCGGAATGCGGGAGCGTGCTCTTTTTTGTGGAGGTGAGCTCCATATTTTCAAAAATCACGATAAGGGTACGACGGTAAAAGTGACGATACCGCTCAACAGGTAGATGAGGGTTCTCGTTTTTTAATTTCAAATTTACGAATTAGAAGAGAGCATTTCGATGATACGAATTATAATTGCCGATGATCACGCAATTGTCAGAGCCGGATTGAAGCAAATTCTCTCTGAGAATCCTGACATGTCTGTCGTTGGTGAATCGAGCGATGGGCAGGATCTCCTTGAGAAAGTGCGAGAGAATGACTACGATGTGGTGCTCATCGATATCTCCATGCCCGGGAGAAACGGGCTTGAAATATTAAAGCAGCTGAAGATTGAGAAGCCCGAACTTCCCGTTCTGGTTTTGAGCATGCACCCGGAGGAGCAGTATGCAATCCGAACCCTGAAGGCGGGAGCGTCCGGTTATCTTACCAAGGAGACGGCATCCGATAAACTGGTTGAGGCGATACGGCGGGTAGCGCAAGGGAAGAAGTATGTGAGCCCCTCACTGGCGGAGAAGCTTGCCGATAGTATCAGAGATGATACCGTGAGCATGCCCCATGAATCGCTGACCGACCGCGAGTATCAGGTTCTGTGTATGATATCTTCCGGAAAGAGTGTGAGCGATATTGCGAAGGAGCTGTTCCTGAGCGTCAAGACCGTCAGCACCTATCGTACCCGTATTCTCGAAAAGATGAATATGAAAAACAATGCTGAGCTAACCCATTATGCCTTGAAAAATAATCTTCTCAGTTGATTTCCCACAACGGCATACCATTTTTCATGAACTCGATCTCCCTGTCGCTGTAGGACAAACACTGACAGACCGGTGCTCCTGAGTCCTACATAATCTGTTGATGCAGTCTGACAAAAAAATAGGACTTCATCCCGATAAAAAAGAGAGTTTGTCTGATTGTAATATTTTTTCTCTCCTGTACTTTATCCACAGAAGGAGTATTGCGTTTTTATTCGAGAAAATTTTTTAAAATGGAATGCATACATGTCGTTACAGGAGGTCTAAAAAATGAAAGCGATATTTCAGATGTTCAAGAATCTTAAGATTCAGAATAAGATATTTCTATCGAGTTGTATTGTCCTCTCGTTGTTCGTCGTTGTCATCTTTGCGTATTTCTTTCCCAAAGTTGAAGATGATATCGTTAAGCAGAAGAGGATTAAATTGAAAGAGATTACAGAAGTAGGCATTAGCATGCTTCAGGATATTAACCGTGAATATGTTAGTGGTACTATTACCCTTGAAGAGGCACAAACACGAGCGATACGTATGATACAAAACATACGGTACGGTCCTGAGGGAAAGGATTATATCTGGATAAACGACTTTCAGCCGAAGATGATTATGCACCCCTATGTTACTGAACTCAATGGCACAGATATATCGGATTACAAGGATCCAAACGGGAAGCGCCTTTTTGTTGAGATGGTAGATGTCTGCAAGGGGAAGGGCAAGGGTTACGTGGATTACATGTGGCAGTGGAAGGATGAGCAAAATAATATTGTGCCGAAGATATCCTACGTGGAGGCTTTCAAACCGTGGGGCTGGATAATTGGTACCGGTGTGTATATTGAGGATATCAAGAGTGAAATATGGGCACTTAAATTAAGCATGATACTGGTTTTCATTGCTGTTACAGCATTTATGCTCCTTTTCTTCTACTTTATTGCACGGATGATATCAAGAGCCTTTGCACAGGTCATAACTTTTTCGAATAAGATTGCCGAAGGAGATTTCACTGAAAGGCTTGAAGTAGACCGTCAGGATGAGTGTGGAATGCTTGCGCGTGCTATGAACAGCTCAGTAGAAAATATTGAAAAACTTATCAGCAGTGTGATTATCTCCGCGCAGAATCTTGCTCAGGCAGTCGATCAGATCACCAAAGGGAATCAGAGTCTCTCACAGCGGACCTCGGAGCAGGCATCATCCCTTGAGGAGATTGCTTCGACCATCGAGGAAGCAACGGCGACCATCAAGCAGAATGCGGAGAACGCCCAGGAAGCGAATCGGATGTCCGATGAGAGTTTGCGACTTGGGAACGATGGTGATCAGGTTGTTGTTGAGGCTGTAGAGTCAATCAATGAGATCAGTGAATCGAGCAAGAAGATCGGAGACATCATTTCGGTCATCAACGAGATAGCCTTTCAGACGAATCTCCTGGCACTGAACGCGGCGGTTGAGGCGGCACGTGCCGGCGAACAGGGGCGCGGCTTTGCCGTGGTTGCCGGAGAGGTACGGAATCTCGCCCAGCGGGCGGGGAGCGCGGCCAAAGAGATTAGCGATCTGATCAAGGACTCCGTCAACAAGGTCGATCGGGGAACGGCGCTCTCCAACAAGAGCGGAGAATCACTCAAAGAGATTGTAGAATCGATCAAAAAGATGGGACAGATTATCTCGGAGATAGCAGCGGCGAGCGAAGAACAGCGACAGGGTATTGATCAGATAAATATCGCCGTAAGCGAGATGGACACCATGACACAGCAGAATGCCGCGCTCGTCGAGGAGACTGCTTCGGCAAGCGAGGAGATGGCGAATCAGGCGCAGGAGCTCATGGCTTTAGTGAACCGGTTTAAGGTAAAAAATATAGTGGGGTTTGATCAGCGGAAAGAATTGCACCTGCGAGCGTCTGAAATAAATGAACAGAATATGATTGAGATGCAAAGACAGGATGATGGTGGCAGACGTGATAGATCCGGGACAGTTGAGAGCAGGAAAAAGACAGAAATAGAATCACTGATGGAACAGGGCTTCGAGGAGTTTTGAAAATGAAGATATGGGCAATGACCTAAGAGGGGGGGATCATGAGTGATGCCGGAATACAGGATGTTTTCGTCGAGGAGTTCAAGGAGATAGCGGAGCACTTGGAGACGGATATCGTGAAGCTGGAGGAGGGCTTCAGCGCCGAGCTCGTCAACGACATTTTCCGGTACGTGCACACCATAAAGGGGAGCGCGGGGGTTGCGGGATATACCGAGCTCTACGAGTTCACCCATCAGCTTGAGAATCTCCTCGATATGGTGCGAGCCGGCGCGCTCGAGCCCGATCAGGAGATGATCGATCTTCTCCTGGAGAGCCTCGACTGGATGAAGATGTCGGT
>Ga0180433_10004606_pt1 | contig 19237 bp, 22 predicted proteins | sample SS_ome_8_FD_132980 | JGI IMG/M metagenome (GOLD analysis project Ga0180433, IMG submission 132980) | Hypersaline lake sediment archaeal communities from the Salton Sea, California, USA - SS_1_D_1 metaG | ecosystem: Environmental > Aquatic > Non-marine Saline and Alkaline > Hypersaline >... | reverse complement strand
TTAAAAAAAAATTAAAAAAAAAAAAAAATAAATTAAAAATAAAGAATAAAAAATTTATATATAATATTAAATTGTAGAAAAAGAAAAAAAAAGAAATGTTAAAAAAAAAAAAGAAAAATAATAATTATAATAAAAATAATTATAATAAAAATAATTATAATAAAACTAATTATAATAAAAATAATTATAATAAAAATAATTATAATAAAAATAATTATAATAAAAATAATCATTATAAAGTTAATCATAAATATAATAAAAAGGATAATATTGTAATTAATTTTAATGTGCATAAAATTATTGATGAATTAGACCCTAATTTAGAAAATTTATCTTTATTTGATAAGTTTAATTGGTCAGAATTTATATAAAACTCCAAACTTCATCATCATATAATGTGCCATTAGTATATGTTTTTACTTGTAAATACATTTTATCTCCTGGTCTTATACATTCTGTTTCACTATTACAATCAGGCATAGTTGTAGTAGATACACCTGATTCTGGGTTTGAAAGTGACAAACATTGTTGGTCACCATTATTGAATACCAATCTATTATTTTTATCCCAAGTCCATTGATTAAAATTAGATGGTGAACAACTTCCCATATAAACTTTGGTACCACTTGCTTTTAGTGGATTATAATTTATACATTTACCATCATATTTATTTTCAATAGTGCCATTGCTATTTAAATACCAATATTGGAATGAACCTAATGTTGGTGTATCCATTAGGCATAAGGATTGAGTTGGCAGAGTTCCACTAGTTCTTGTTGTAACCAAACCTGGATTAAATGCATTTTGTTTCTTATTTTTATAAGATGCTGATTGATTTACTAATCTACCAGCAGCTTGATATGTTCCTCCTGGAGGTCCTTGTTGTCCCATATTACCTTGTGGACCTTGCATAAAACTACTTGTTGAATTCATTAATGACATTGTTTGGTCATTTACCATCTGTTGTATTTGGTTCATTTGACTATCAGTAAGTGTTATGCCATTATTTTCTTCATCTGTTGTATCAGTATCACACGTAAAGTTTTCTATATTCTCACTAATTTTTATTCTTCTTCTTTTTGAAAAAATACAAATGATTAATATAATAATTGGTAGAATAATTAATATTTTTTCCATCTAATATAATATAGATTTTATTATAAATTCTTAATTATAATATTAATATATTTATAATTTATTAATATATAAATGTCTATTAATAAATGTATATTTAATCTTTATACTAATAACTGTAGATTTGTTTATTTTTTTACACAAATTAATTCATTACAATACAGAGTAATAAAAAAAGAAAAAAAACTTTTAAGACAAAAAATTTCTCCATTAATTTATAATTTTAAAAAAAAATATGTAAAAGTTAAAATAGAAGATTATGATATAGTTGAAGATGAATTATTAAATACAAAAAAAAATTTTATTATAATTGATAGTATCAATTTAGATGCCTACATGAATACCTTAACTTTAGATACTAATACTTATTATAATCGTAACATTCCATTATTACCAAATTTTATTTAGAAAAAAAAAAATAGAAAGAATTTATTTTATATTTTATTTTATTAAACCTAAACATATGTGTCAAAATATTATTAAAATACACATTCAAAGCCATATTTTTCTAAAACATAAGAGAAAGCACCAGTTACTGCAAATAAATCTATAAACTTATAATTCATAATTTAATATATGAATTATTTTTTATTCTTTTTACATCTTTGCTGATTTAAAACGCCGACTTTATTAGCAATAAAAAATCATTAAAGGTTTGAGTATTACCTCCAGTAAAAACAACTTATTGAATATACGTTAATATCTTCTCATTAGAAAAGCACGTGTCTAAAGGTTTTCTTATTCTTTTTTCTCATATATTATTCTTTAAGTTATTAGACGCAATAATTAAATTATTTTATATTTTTTTGTACGAATAGTTTTATCATCATCTATTTTTACATCCTTGGAAATTAATTTAAAGATTATTTTATTTATTACATTAAATGGACTATCCTAATTACAAATTATTACCAATTCCAATTGAAACTAAATTTGATACTATTACACCTGAGAAAGCGATGCCAATGACTCATAAAAATGATAGTGTTACTAATGAAGCATATAAGCAAATGATACAAAAATGTAGACACAACTACAAAAAGTTTGAATGTAAAAAAGCTATTCAATTATATAACATTATATTAAAAGCCAAAGGATATAAATGAAAATAAAGTTATAAATTTTATATATAAAGAATTTATAATATTAAATATGGGGGTATGTATAAGTGTGAATATTATGAAAGGAAGTTATGAAAGAAATTATAAATATATACCTAAAAAATCAACAAGATTAAAAGTTCAAAAAAAATATAAATAAAAGTCAGTGTTTTAAATCAGCAAAGGTGTAAAAATATTTTTCAACTAATCTTCTCGAAAAATCTCCATCACTTTCATAATGTAAACCAGCATATATTCTTGCTTTATTACAATCCTCTGCTATTTTCCATAATTCTTTTTCCTTATTTTTATATTTTTTACTCAAAACTTTTGCTAAATAATATGCTTGAAATGCATGACCTGCTGGATATGCTGGTGTATTTGCTGTTTTTGAAGGCAATAAATTAACATTTTTATTTATTTGTATTGGTCTAGCTCTATTATATAATCTCTTGAAAAATAATACTAAATAATTTTGACTCAAAATTATTTTTTCTAATTGCTCATAACTTTCATCTACTAAATTTACAAATGCATGTGATACACTATCATCTGTTAAATAAAAAAATTTTTCATAATATTTTGGTCTATTATTACTATATTCAGCAACTACTTTTGCTTCCCTTTTATTATTTGGATATAAAGGTAAAGTTGGATAGAAAAAATAATATTTTGGACCTTGTATTATTAATATTATAATATAGACTATTGATATTGTTATTATTAATTTCATAAATATACTTATAAAGATATTTTTTATTATATTTAATAAAATGGGACATGATTGTGCCAAAGAAGGATGTATTGGTTGTTTATATATCCATTGTAAATGTAATTACGCATGTTTAAAGTGTAATTTATCAAGAACATCTCATTGTGGTTATCCAAAAGAACCTGATAAATTATTAGAACAATACAGACAAAAATGGTTATGTCTTGACTGTAGATATATTTGGTCATCAAAATATACAAAATGGCTAGAAATTAAAGATGAAATGAAATATAAAAAAGTATCTAAAAAACAAAAAAAATCAAAAATTGGTAAATGTCATAAATGTAAAAAAGATGGTATTAAATTAGGTAATAAATTTAGAATGCCTCCAAAAAATATAAATAAAGTTAAAACAAATAAATTTTGGAAAGATTTACGAAAAAGATATGAAGAAACAAAATATTGTCATGAATTTGATGATTACTGTCCAAATGATAGATATTTTTATTCTAATAAAAAGAATAAAGAAAATAAATTTGTTTTAAATGAAGGTGATTTTCCTCACAAAAAAATTTTTAGATTTTATGGTTTTGTTGAACAAAATTATTTTGAACCTATTGAATATGTTAAACCATGGAAATGTAAGAGATGGATTGAATATAAAAATGAAAACAAATTTATAAAAGAAAAATTTAAGAACCACACCATGTAAAGAAATAATAATAATCTGAATTCTCACATATTATATTAGAATCATTCCCATCATCTTCCAAAATTATTATATCATGAAATTCTTCAAATTCTCCATTTTTATTTGTTATTATATTATCATTAAAATCTTCCATAAACATATTTAATATATTTTTAGACATTTTTTTTATTTTGTTTTTTGTTTCAACATAATACTTATATTCCATTAAATACAAACCATATTCCAAAAAAAATTTTTCCATAATATTAAATAATTTATATTCTTCTTTTTCAAATCTATATACCGCAAATTCCTGGTCACAATATTGTCTAGGTTTACTATTAATTTTTATATTTTCTTTACAATACTTTAATTCGCTTTGTTCATAATGAAATAATAAATTTTTCGTAAATAAATCATTTTGTAAAATAAAGCTATATTCTGATTCTGGGTCAATATTCCTTTTAATTATATCATATACTTTATACTCATTATTATCACTTTCTTTATATGTAAAAAATTTAAATCTATCTTTAAATTTTAACCATACATTCTTTTCAGGTTCTGTTCCTTTTTCTTCTATATTTTTCAAAAAATTATTCATTATATTATAATTTTTTTTTTTCTTTAAATTTATTACATAAACATAAATATATTATTTATTTTATATAGTAAATAATATATTTGTTATAAGACATTCAAATAGAAAAGATAAAGACAAGAATGAAAAAGAAGAATGGATAAAAAGTAATAGAAGAAAAATAAATCCAAAAGTTTCACCTTTATCATTATTTGGTATTGAAAATTGTAAAAATATAGCAAATAATTTAATGAAACATACTGATATAGAAAAAATAAAATATTTTTATTCATCACATATTTCCAGATGTATTGAAACTGCATTAATTACTCACAGATTTATCTGTTATATTATTTATCAATATGTTCTTCATAATTTTATGAAAAGTACATATCACTTGCGTTATATTTCTCCTCTATCTTATGCTTGTATTTTTTATATAAATCATATATAATTACTTCTTCACAAGAATCTGTGAATTTATGGTCTGTTATAATAGTCTCTATTAGTTCAAATTTTTTCTCCATTGATCTAAATATAAGTTTATTTATTTTGTTAATATTTACAAGTGTAAAATATGAATATATTGAACTATATTCATCGGACCCATCAAGTAATTTATAATATTCATCATAAAATGAATTTAATGGTTCATTTAGATTTATAAATTTATTATCGAATATGTCTTCAATAAATTCTATTGATTCATCATTTCTAACATCTTCATATGAAATATATTTATTTGACATTATAAAAATATATTAAGTTATTTCTTAAATATAATTATTTATTATAATTTTCTTATAATAAACAACGCAAAAAAAAATATATAAAAAGTCACTTATGAAAAGCACAAAAAAGCTATGTGAAGTGATAAAAACATATTTCTATGACGAACCCATAGAAGCTCAGCTACTTATGACGAGCACATCTCACAAACCTCGTATTTCTCCTCATTCTGTTTCTTATTCTCCTCTACCTTACGCTTGAATTTTTCTGGGTCAATCGTAAATTGTTGTGCCTGAACCTTTGGACGAGTTCGTATATAATATGAACCTGTCTTTAATCCTCTCTTATGTCCATAAAAGAATGCACCTGTTAATTCCTTATCCTTTGGTTCCTCAAAGAATAAATTCATACTTTGTGACTGGTCAACAAAAGGTTGTCTATCAGCAGCCATATCAATAATTACCTTCTGCTTAATCTCCCAAGCAGTTCTATATAAATCCTTAATATTCTGTGGAATTTCATCAATCTGTTGAATAGAACCATTATAGAAAATAACCTTATCCTTCATCTCTGCACTCCATAATCCCAATTTATCTAAATCACGAACCATATGTTCATTAATTACCACAAAATCACCCGCAATTGTACTTCGTGTATAAATATTACATGTATATGGCTCAAAACATTCGTTATTTCCCAAAATCTGTGATGTTGATGCTGTTGGCATAAGTGCAATAAGAAGACTATTCCTTACCCCATTCTCAATTACATCCTTTCGAAGACTTTCCCAATCATATCTATCACTTGGCTTAACACCTGCTAAATCAAATTGAAATTTACCCTCACTTATTGGTGAACCCTTGAAACTAGAATATACACCCTTCTCCTTAGCTAACTTATTAGATGCTAAAACTGCTCCATAATACATTGTCTCAAAAATGTTCTTATTAATTTCACGTGCTTCAGCTGAATCAAATGGAACCTTCATTAAAGCAAAAACATCAGCTAAACCCTGTACTCCAATTCCCATTGGACGATGTCTCTCATTTGATACCCTTGTTTGTTCAACTGGATAGAAATTAATATCAATAACCTTATCTAAATTTCTAACAAGAACCTCCATTACACTAATTAATTTTTCATAATTAAATTTACCATCTTCCACAAACTTTGGTAATCCAACTGATGCTAAAGTACAAACTGCATACTCCTCAGTATCAGAGTACTCCATAATTTCCGCACATTGACCTGTTAGAATACCATTAAAAATACCTCTACCAAGTTTTCTTTCTGTAAAACAGAATGTATCCATTTTTTCTTCTAGATATTCTGTTCCAGTAATTGTAATATTAAATGTTTGAAAACGATTGTCATACATATTTGGAATTTTGTATTTAATAATCTTCATACCGATTTTTAATTGATTAGCACGCATAACTTTATAATTAAGAACAGGATGTGATATATAAAACTTATGATATGGTGTGCATTTTAGCTCAGAACCGTTCGAAAAATTAATTTTCATCATTTCTTGATTTTCACCAGTTTTTTTTACAATTGTTGTACTAAATTCTTCCCCATTCCAAACATCTACTTCTTTATTTTCTAGACTTTTAATATTGAAATAACCTTTACTTGTCAAAATTTTTGTATCACCACTTACACATAAATTTGATGACTTAATAGTACCAACATTACACTGATTATTCTTTTTATTAATATTATCTTTAAATGCCATATAAGGTGTACCAGTCTCATTCAAAGATGTTAGAATTGCATCCCAAACCTCTCGTGCCTTATAAGTCTTAACAGATTTCCCCTCACTTTCATACTTCAAATATAATTTCTTATATTCATCTCCATAAGCATCTCGTAAACCTGGACATACATTATCATTAAAAGTTGACCATTCAGCATTTGCTTTTACCCTTTCCATAAATAAATCCGATAACCACATTGCCAAGAATAAATCCCTAGCCCTCAATTCTTCATTCCCATTATTTTTCCTCAAATCTAAAAATGCCATAACCTCTGGATGATGTGGCTCAATATAAAAAGCTACTGAACCGGGACGACGTCCTCCCTGGTCAACATGCTTCATCGCATCATTTACTACACGTGCATATGGAACAATACCATTTGTTACACCATTCGTACCATTCACATAACTACCCTTAGAACGAATATTTGACATATGAAGCCCAATACCACCAGCACTCTTTGAAATTAAAGCACAATGCTTTAAAGTTTCATACATTCCTTCAATAGAATCATCTGTTCCCAAAAGAAAACAAGATGCCAATTGATTTTTCTGTGTTCCTGAATTGTATAATGTTGGTGTAGCATGAGTAAAATACTTCTGAGACATTAATTCATATGAATTAATTGCTGATTTAATATCTTCTCCATGAATTCCTAAACAAACTCGCATAATTAAATGCTGAATTCTCTCAATAATTCTTTTATCATAAGTTCGTAATAGATATGCCCTTTCCAATGTTTTAAAACCAAAATAACTAAAATCAAAATCCCTTTCATAATTAATTACTGAGTTTAATTTTGTACGATGTCTCAAAACAACATCATATAATTCTTTTGAAATTACAGGTAAATTATTTCCATTACTATCCTTATTATTATAAAGAGTTGTCATAGCTTCACTGAATGATGGTGAAGTATTCTTATGATTATTAGAAATAATAATTTTTGAAGCCATTTTTCCATAATCTAAGTTTTCAGTTGCCAATGAAATGCAAATTTCAGCAGCCAATTCGTCTAATTGAGAAGTCTTAATTTTATCATGAATTTGAACAATAACCTTTTGTGCAACCACTACTGGATCAATATTTAAACCATCACTTAAATTTTCAATTCGCCAAATAATTTTATCAAATGAAATTGGTTGGAAATCTCCATTTCTCTTTTGTACATGCATTTTATTTTTTTGGTCTAACATATATATATCTAAAATAATAATCTATTTAAATCATTTTAATTTATTTCAATTTTTTTATTTTAAATCTATTTAATAATATAAAATGAAATATTTTATTGAAACTTTTTTTATTATGTTATTTATAATTATTTGTTTATTCTACTTTTTTTATCTATCAAGAAAAATTGACATAAAACCCAATTCTGATTATTTCAAACCAGCTGGTATTAATTATATAGAAAAAAGAAACTTAAAAACTTGCCAAATTCCAACACTTAATAGTGATAAATGTTTTTTTACCCAATATCAAGAATGTCCAAGATATAACGGTTCTTATTCACAATGTACAAATAATTACATTCCAAAACCAGACCAAAATAATTGTGATTGCCAAAATAGAACTTTTGAAATGTGTCCATCACCTTATAAGATTTCTGAAAAATGTTATTATAATAAATTGAAGATTGATTAATTTATTTCTAATTAACTTAAAGAAAAAAGTATAAATTTAAATATAAATGGATTGTGAGCCAGAAGGTTTTAGAAAATGGGGACGTATTGTATGGAGTGTAAAAGTTTGTCTTAATAATAAACAAGTTAAAAATATTAATACAACTTATTTATTTGAAACACTTGATGAAGCAAAAAAATATATAAATGATAAAGTTGGGAAATTTCATCATTCAGAACTTCCTATTTATATACAACAAAAATATTTTAAACCTTGTAAAAAATTTTTGTCCTCAGATGGTTATATTATAAAGAAGGATGTTGATTATGACAATTCTTTGGATAAATATTATAATAGTAAAGGTTACTTAATTGATGGTAATTATATAAAGATGGACAGAAGTGGAACTACTTACCATTTTACTAAATATGGAGGTTATTATCTCTCTGAAAAAATTAGTGAAAGATGTGCAGATAAACTTATTTCTAATGGAAAAGCATTATGGTTAGCTAAGGATAAAAAATCAAATTTATGGTTAACTTGTTAAAATAATTCAAAATATTAATTGATTTTATAAAATATATATGGATTTATTTGAATTGAATAGAGATGACATTACTTTTGAGATTAAAGAAAGATAAACAGATAAAAAATTTTATGATGATAAAATATTTAGAGAATATAAGGAATTATCAGATAGATTTTTATCATGATGTAATGTATAAAAATTTATTGCATAAATTTAATACACAAATAGTTATATTTAATTTTTTTAATAAAAATATATTATAAATATTATAATATGTTTAATCCAAATAAAAATAAAAATTGCAAATCTGTTTTTACTTTACAAGGTTCACAACCATATGTCTTAACATCACAATGGCCAAAAGCATTTACACCAAATATGTGTGAATTTGCTCCTGATTATTCTCTGCAAAGTGTTCAAGCAGCTAATGATATTTCTTATTTACATCCTGTTAATTATCCTTTAAGATTAAAACCAAAATGTAATAAAAGAAATTAAATCTTAAATTATTAATTTATAATATATTAAAATATTTAATATATTATATGACATATCAAAAAGGTGGTGAAACTTTTTTTACAAGAAAAATGAAAAAAGCTAAAGAAGGGCAAACTATTAGATTGAATGAAGTAAAAATTTTTAACTTAGGAAGAGGTAATAATAAAAAAAATAAAAAAAAAAATTTTCAACAAATATTTCAGGGAAGTCATACTAATAAATATTTAGGAAATTGTTCTGTAACATTACGTTTTAAAAAAAAAACTAAAACAGGAGATTATGAATGTGAAATGCTACCAAAATATAAAGAATATTTTGAAGGAGGATTATTTAGTAAATATAGAAACTGTTATAAATTACAATTTTTAGGTGCTAATATTACACAAGAGACAAGCAAAAATATTTCAAATATTTCAGAAAAATTAAATAATTTCATACAAAAAAATATTTATATTGTAACATTTACTAAACCGGGAATGAGTATTGGTTATTTTATAATTGATAATTATTTATTATATTTTGAAACAAAAAACAAAAGAGGATTTGTAATTAATAAAAATATTCAAATCAAAAAATCAAATAAAATAGCTAAACAAGTATCAGTATATTTTATAAGACACGCATGGTCTTGTAGTAATTTATTTGGTTATTTTGGTGTATTAACAAAACCTAATATGCCAACATTAACTCCAGACGCACAATTAAGTGGTTTAGGTACTATACAAGCTCAATTACTAGGTTATAATCCTTTTATGAAAACTATTTTTAAAAATGCAAAATTTATTGGTTCATCTGTTTTAACAAGAGCTACACAAACTGCTCTTTATGCTAAATTTTATTCAGGTTTTAAAGACAAAACACTTCATATTATTCCTGCAGTTAATGAAACATTATGGCAACCAAAAGGTTTGAAATTATCAAATGAATTAAGAACGTTTTTTTCAAGAACCTCTTTACCAATTGATTATATACATGGAGTTGACGCATTAAAAAATAAATTAAAAAACATTGGTTATGATTTAGGTAATCAAGAAGTTGATTTAAAATTATATTATGATTTTTATAAAGAATTAATTGGTAATCACAATCAATTAAAAAAACACATAAATAAAATTGCGATTGAATCTACTCATGATATTTTCATGAAATTAGTTTTACCACATCTTGTAGAAAAGAAAAAATTAGAAAATGACGTATTTGGTGTTGTATTTGGACATGGTAGATATATCCAAGAAATTGCTGCTCATTGTTATAAATTAACAGGTGAACAATATTATCAAGATATAGTTAATGAAGGTATTTATAATACAGGTATTTACAAAGTTAATTACGTAAAATACGAAGGTGAAGATGATTGGGAATTATATATAAATAAAGAAACACAGCATCAATTTACTGTAAATGAAAATAATAATAATGCTACACTTGAACCTACAGAACATATTAGACCTTTCGAAAAAATATTCCCAATTTTAGACACAAAAAGTTCTAGATATTTAAGGGAAGACTTATATAAAATGAGAAGTGAAGCATTTACTAATAAAGGTCTCAATAAGAATAAGTTAGGAAATATTATAAATAAAAATAATTATAAATTAATTTCAAATGAAGCAAAAATAAGAAATACAAGACTAAATACTTTAATTAATAATATAAATAATAATCAAAATAATATTAATTTAACAAATTATAGAAAATCATTAAGTGAAAATTTAGGTCCTGATGAATTATTTAATAAAATGTATTTAAATAAAGCTATAATAAAACCAAAGAGTAATAAAAAAGGAATTTCACTTTTATATTACTATCCAAAAGAAGGTTCAGGATTGCCAAAAATACCAATAATGTTAACTGGTCAAAATACAGGTGAAGATAAAGGTTTATTAAGAGAAACTTGGAAAAAATATCCTAATTTATACATTGGTGATAGTGAAGGATATAGAGTTAATGAAGGTAGGTATAGTAAAAATAATATTAATAAAAGTAAAGTAACTGGAAAAAGTAAATTTGATCACGGTTGTTTAATGGATTTGAAAAAATTCATTCTGAAAGAAAAATTAACAAATGAAGACATTAAAAAATTACAAGATAATATAAATAAAAGTATTAAAAAAATAAGTAATAATTATTCAAAATATAAAAATACAATAAAACCTACACCACTTCAAAAATTAAACAATAATTATTGGAAAAGAACAAGAAAATCAGGTATTGGAAAACAAAATATTATTCATGAAAATAATGAAAATAATAATAATGAAAATTATAATGAAAATTACAATGAAAATTATAATGAAAATAATAATAATGTAAATAATAATAAAAAATATATAGATAATATAAAATTAAATAGAAATAAAATAATGAAAAATTTTAAAAAAACTTTTTCTGTTGAAAAAAAAATAAAAGGAATAAATTATAATTTTGCAAAATTATTATATTCAAATAATTTAACTGAAACAGAAAATAAATTTATTAATCAAAAACAATATTCGGAAATAATGAATTATATATCAAATTTAAAAAACATTATTAAAATTTTAAATAAAGATGGAGATGTAAATATTTTAAATAAATATATAAATGAATTCATAACAAATATCTTCTATAATTCATTTTATATTCATTTAACTAAAAATCAAAAAATAAAAGATATTCTGCAGAAAAATTTTCAAATTTTAATAAATTTAAAATTTTTAAATAATAAAAATATTTCTAAAGAAGGAGTTATGATTAGTCAAACAAAGGCAGATATAAACAGATGGAAAGTAAAAATTTTCAAATCTAATAAACAAATAAATAGAAAAGAAAATGGATTAACTATTATTGATTTTTTTAAATTATTAACAAATAAAAATATTTCAACAATAATGAAAGCAAAAGTTCCTGATACTTTTAAGATTAGAAAAATAAATGAATTAACGAATATTTCTATGAAAGATTTAATTGATATAAGCCATTTTTTAAATCAACAGATTTATGGAACTCCTACTATAGCCATATATCATTTTGGTTCCAGTTTCGTAAAACCATTATCTCTATCTCCAAATCAAAAAAAGGATAGTATTAATATTGAATTATATTTTTCAGATAAAAATAAATTATTAAAAATACAGAGCAGTATAATTTATGAAATTCATATTTTTAAAGCAAGCCCAGAAAGAGAAAAAGCAATAGAACTTGAATTTAATTATGAATATGATGCTATCAATAATACCATCAAAGCCAATTTTGAAAATAAAGATAGTTTTGAAAAAATAATTGAACGTAAAAATGAATTATTTAATATAAATATTAACAATCCCAAAAACCATAATATGACTAAACAACCACCAAGAAATAATAAAAAAGGTAAACATAAACCTTTATTATTAGTTTAAACTGCCATCTTCATTTTTAATATGGGATAACTCTCATAACCAAGAATTTCAAAATCCTCAATTTTGAAATCTTCAACACTTTCCTGTCCTGTATCCCTCAAATTCATTATTGGAAATGGATATGGAACTCTCTTTACCTGTTTTTGTAATGCCTCTTCATGATTTAAATATACATGAGAATCATGAATTGTATGAACTAATTTATCTGGTTTCTTCCCAGTTAATTTCGCAAAAATATATGTCATTAATGTCGCAGAAGCAATATTAAATGGTACTCCTAAACCCATATCTCCTGACCTCTGTACCATTGCACAACTTAATTTATCACCATATACACGGAATTGATAGAGCATGTGACAATTATGTGTAGATACATTATTGACTATATAAGTGTGGTCTTCTTCTACATCAAAATTATAAACATTTATGTTTTCTACTTCTCTAGTTTCATTGTTTTTTAATTGGAACCATGCATAACCATCTTTTATGAAACTTCTTATTTGTCTTTTTCTATTTTTAAAATACATAATTGAATAAGTATCATTTTGATTAACTACTCTTCCCTCAATTACACATTTCTCTTTTCTTTTTTGATAATTAACTTTCGAAATAATATTTAATTTTAATAGTATTAATTGAGCCTTATATGCTATATCAGGAGAAGTTGTAGTAATTATAGTATTTAAATTTCCATTATGCATAATCTCACAACCATCCGCACAAACATATCCATTTATAAATTCTTCCAGAAATTCTTTTGGTGAATCAAGTACCCAATTTGGAATCATCTTTTTATGTGCCTTCCTACCAAACTTTTTTAAAATATTTGAAAAAATATATGAATGGAATTCATATGTTATGCATTTTTCTGTTTGTTGTTTTATCCTATTTGTATGACAAACTTCTGAAAATTTATTCATTAATTCTTTACTATTTTTTTTATTTAAACAAATGTAAAAAATTCCTTTTCTATCCCATCTTGACCAACCATTGGCTAAATAATATCCCATAAAAAACCATTCTAATTTATTATCTAATTTTTTTTCTAAATTTATTTTTTTTGTTCCATTTATATTTTTTTCAATATTAAATAAAGGAATAATATCTTTATCATTAATTTTTATACCGTGATAGTGATTATTATTTAATTCAGACGCATTTATCCATTCTGGTTCATTACATTCAATTTGTTTTAGTTTAAGATATTTATTGTATATAACTTTTCTTACATAAAATGGATGATTAGGAGTACAACTAATTTTAGGAATATATTGGATTTTAATATCATGTATAATTCCTGAATAATTAGTTATATATTTTTTATTAATACTTCTTAAATTATTTAAATGTGAATAAATTTTTTCATTTTCATTAATATCTTGTATATTCTTATATCCAGTTTCAGTTAAAACCTTTGTATTTTCAACGAAACATGGTGGCAAAACCATGTCCTTTAATACTGTTGGATTCCATAAATTTATAATAATTCTTCTACTATCAGGCTCTTCTCTAATTAATCGCAAAACTTCCTGCACTTGGTCATAACCCTGTCCTGTATAATCAGTATGACAATCCTTATACTCTGCTCCAAAATGCCTGAAATTAAATCCATAAATTGGTCCTCCATCATCTTCTTCTCTATCTGTAAGTCCAATTTTATCCATATATTCTCTTGTCATATTACCATCCCAAATATGAACATTCTTTTCCTTTAATTCTTTATTATTTGTACTTCCACGAAGGAACCAAAGCAATTCTTCAATAATCATTCTTAAAAAAGTTCTCTTTGTTGTTAATAATGGAAAATTCTTACTAATATCATAAATCATTTGTGTACCCCATAATGATTTTGTTCCAACACCTGTTCTATCCTTACATACATTACCTTCCTTCATAATTTCTTCAATCTTATCTAAATATTGATATTCTTCATGTCTTTTGTCTGTTCTTGAATAAACACGAAATTCTAAATCTTCATTTGAACCTTTTGTTACACTATCTAAACTGAAATTATCCTTTAATCTAGGAAAAGTAACGTCTCCTCCTTCAACCTTTACATTAATTTTTGTTAAATAAACTTTATCTAAATCTGTTCTTTGTAATGCTTCTCTGTAAATCTTTCCACCACCAATTACATAAACACGCTTTCCTGGACTTAAATCTCCTACTAAATTAAATGCTCCAGTTAATGAACCTACATGAAAAATATCATCTCTTACTTCTGAATATTTATCTCCATTTATTTCACGATTAATTACAATATTAATTCTATTTGGTAATTTTCTTCCAATTGATTGAAATGTCCTATAACCCATAATAATAATTCCTCCAGTTGTAATTTTTTTGAAATATTTCATATCTTCCTTAGATTTCCAAGGAATTTCATTATTTTTACCAATTACCCAATTTTTTGAAACAGCAACTATAATATCGAACATTAAATTAGATTATCAATATTTTTTTATATAGTTTATATTATATATAAAAATGAGTATCTATTCCCAATTACAAAATAATAATTTAACAAATGTTTTAAATAACAATTTTCTAATTGATAAAACTGATTATGAAAAAGAAAAAATAAATCAACAATATAATGATTTATATTTCAATTCATTTAATGATACACTTAATTTAGAAAAAAAAAAAAAAAAAAAAATAATTTATAATTTATTTATATATGAAATTACTTCAAATTTATCTAAAGTTTTATTTGAAATATTAAACGAATTATCATTACTACATAAAAATAATAATGTTAACTTTAGAAATTATATTGAAGTTTTTATAAAAGATGATAGAATGATTTATACAGGTATTCTATTTATTTTATTGGCATTAGCTATATTTTTTATTTTTGTTTCATCTTAATTTTTATTTTTTCTTAAAAAAAAAAAAAATTTGATTTCAATAAATTTATTTAAAATTAATACTATTTTAAATATATAAAAAATTATGAATGATTATTACTCTAAAATAAATTTTTATAATAAAAATAGTGGAAAAATAGCTGGTTTTGATTTAGATAGTACATTAATTAAAACTAAAAGTGGAAGAGTTAGACAAAAAGATAAATTTGATTGGCAATTTTATATATCAAATTTAAAAGAAGTTTTATTGGATTTACAGAATGATGATTATAATATAATTATATTCACTAATCAAAGTGGTATATCTAAAAGTGAAGAAAAAAGAAAAGATTTTCTCTTTAAAATTAATAGTATATTATTCGAATTAGGACATCAACTTAAAATATCTTATTTCATTGCTAACACATATAATAGATATAGGAAACCAATGATTGGATTTTTGGATTTATTAAAAGAGAAATATGGAAAAATTAATTTTAAAAAATCATTCTATTGTGGTGACGCAGCGGGACGACCAGCTAATTGGAAATATTCTCATGATGATAATGAATTTTTAAATAAAAAAAAAGATTTTTCAGCAAGTGATTTATATTTTGCTCATAATATAAATTTCCGCTTCTATACTCCTGAAGAATTTTTCTTTAATAAAAATTTTACATCAGATGCTGTATTATTACCTAATAGACCATTCTTAGATTATTATCATAAAAAAACAAATAATGAATTGAATTTGATATTAGATAATGACAAAAAATATTTAATTATGATGATTGGATTACCAGCATCTGGAAAATCATACCTATCAAAAAAATTTAAAAATATTCATAAAAATTTTAATTTTCAAATAATTAATCAAGATAGATTAGTAACAAAGAGTAAATTTAATAAATTATTAAATGAATGTATTGATAATGAGGAAAATATAATTATTGATAATACTAATTTAAAAAAGAAAGATAGAGATTTTTATTTTGATTTAATAAAAGAGAAAAATAAAGTTTATAAAGTAATTGGTATTCATTTAACAACTGATTTCGAAATTATAAATCAATTAAATTATTTCAGATGTTATTTCACAAATAATTTTATAAAAAAAGTTGTTTATAATACATTGAATAAAAGAATGGAAATTAATAATTTACAAAATGAAAATTTTGATAAATTAATTAAATATAATTATCAACCTAAATTTAAAAATAAATTAGAAGAAAAAATATTTTTGATGTATTATTAATAAAATTTATTTTATATTTGTTTTAACAAAATTAATTTTTTCTATTTTGTTTTAACAAAATTTATTTAAATATCTATTTAAATAAATATATATGGCAACTGGTATTGCTCTAACAACAATTGGATATATAGGGCAAGCTGTTTTTTTCAAAGGAATTTCAGAAACAGCAAGTTCAATTTATGATACAATTCATGACATTTGTTTTACTAATTGTCCTGAATTAATATGTTTTCTCGAAGAATTTGATTTAGAATTTAAAATTAATACAATTCAACAATTCTTTAATGAAATTGATATAAAAAATAAATCTAAGGCATTGAATAATAATTTACAAGATATATATCAAGTTATATTATTATTTAAAATTGAATTAAAAAAAATCCAAAAAATATTAAAAGAACATCCAAAAAAGATTTTTTATAAATTAAGAAAACCAAATTATAAAAGGGAATTAGATAGATTGAAAGTGTATTCAAAATTATTTGAAAGAAGAATGAGTTTATTTAAAGTTTTAATAAAAACATTTTCTTCACCAATTATTGAAATAAAAAAACAAAAAAAAAAAGAAATTATTAATAATAACTTCTTATTTAATGAAGATGAATATGATATAATATAATTATTTATTCGAAATTATTAATAATTATTATATGGTGTAGGATGTATATTACATTTTTGACACATATTTTTTATGATATTTTTTTCCCATTCTCCATTATGTTTCATTTTTTCAGTAAAATTCCAATTCATACCAAATATATGTAAATTTTTATATTTATTTGTTAAATCTGAAATTATAATAAAACCTGATGATGGTCCCCAATATGAATTATTTTGTTTAATTAATTTATTATTAAATTTAATTTTATTATTTTTTGATAAATTACAAGTTGCATTTCTATTCAAACATATACTTGGTTCATATATTTCTAACATTTCACAATTTTTATTATTATTATTTTCTTTTATATTATTAAATAAATCATTTCTTGTACCTATAAATATTAAATTATTTGTTTTATTCATTGGAATATAATTATAATTTAATCCATGAACTTTATCTTCTACACCATTTTGTCTAACAACTAAATGTGTTAATTTATCACCTTTATCCATATTTTTACAATCATTGAACCTATAAACAATATCAAACTTATTTATTAATTTTCTATCTTTTTCTGTAATAGGTCCATTACCAACAATTGCTACAGAGGGTTCAAAAGTAAATTTTTCTTTCATTGATTTATTAAAAATAAAAAAATATAATAAACATAAACTAAATAAAATAATTATAAGTTTTTTCATTTTTTTATTAATTATATATATATATAATTATATGAATTTAGATAAATATAGAAATAAAAATAATAGAATTAATAATTTAAGTAAGAAAATTCTTCCAATTATAATTGATTATAATGAGATTTACAAAAATTTAACAAAAGAGGAAAGAGATGTTTTATATTTTTATAAAGGTATGGGTTTTGAAAATATAAATAATTTATTAATACACAATTTTTTAGATTTTTCGAATGTTCAACATATATTAAAAAAAATGTTAAAAGAAATTTTACCACCAAATGAAAATATTAGTTTGGAAATAATAATTTATTATTCTTATAAATTATTAACAGATAAAATTAAGATTTTAGATGGAATTATAAATAAATATAAAACTAAAAATGAATTAATTGTTTATAGAGGTATGACATGTGAAGGTTTATTTTCAAGATTGAAAATAAATGACAATTTCACCTTTAAAAATTTTTTATCAACATCATTAGATATTAATGTTCCTATTGAAGGGTTTTTTGCTAAAGATTGTCTCTTAGAATTAACTTTACCAAAAGAAACTCCTATTTGCTATTTAAATTGGAATGTTGATAATTTAAAGAATTTATTAAATCAAGATATTCAAGGAAGTGAGTTTGAAATTTTATTAGGTAGAAATTATGAATTTAAATTAACTAAAATTTCAAAATTAAAAATAAAAGATTATAATATTACTTGGAAAAAAATAAAAAATAAAAAATTTAGAAAAAAAGAAATAGATGTATATCATTTTACATTTGTTAAAATCAATCATTCAAAAATTTCATTTAAAAATTTAATTAAACAAAGTTCAAATATTGATTACCAAAATCTAATTCCATTATTAGGTCTTGATAATATACATTATAGAAATAATAAAAAAAATAATAATAAAAAATAATTTTATAAAATATTTATCATAAAAACTAAATTTTATTAATCATATTAACCTTTCCCATAAACCTTTATCAGAAAACCATAATACCTTACCAATATATACTTTATTCTCTTCAAATGACATTTGGAAATTATATTAAATATCTTTAACTATTTAATTTCTTTTATAAAAAATTAATGTAAAAT
>Ga0180433_10004605_pt1 | contig 19238 bp, 20 predicted proteins | sample SS_ome_8_FD_132980 | JGI IMG/M metagenome (GOLD analysis project Ga0180433, IMG submission 132980) | Hypersaline lake sediment archaeal communities from the Salton Sea, California, USA - SS_1_D_1 metaG | ecosystem: Environmental > Aquatic > Non-marine Saline and Alkaline > Hypersaline >... | reverse complement strand
TAAATCCAATATTTCCTTGGCAGTCATTTGATCTTGAACCTGTGCGTTAGCGTATTCCTTTCTCAATTCAAAATACTTCTTTTTTATTCCTCTTGCTACTTTTTTTACTCCTTTTTTCCACCAACTTAATTTTCCCATCTCTGCTGCTTCTGTAATTTCGTCCCTAATTATCGGAAGAATATAAAGATTCAACAGCAATGAGAGGATACCATAAAGATAAATTAATAAGTTTACCCAGTACCAAAACCCAGTTCCCCCGATAATAACTTTATTAATATAACTTATGGCAATACTATAAATAGCATAACCGATAAAGATTAAGGGCACGACGATTTGAACTATATTAAAGATATTTAATTCTTTCTTGCCAAATTTTTCTTTAAATTTTTTTAACACTATTAAAAATACATTTGCAATGCTTAAGATGATCCCAAATCCAGATAAAAATTTAACCGCCCAAAAAAAAACTAATAAGAATACATCTAAATAAAGCAAATCAAAAGTTAGATTAAATATCATAAATACTACAGATGCAACTAATATAGTGAAATAAATTATTCTGTATAGCTTTTCATTCATGAATATCACTTTATCTATACTAAAAGTTTGTAACAATTGAATTTAAACTTGATTTATATGATTTTTAAATAATTTCTGCATTTATATTGAAGTGAGTTATTTCAAATTCAATAATTTCCTTCATCCGTGAATCTTTTATAAAATATTGGAAAAATCATCTAGAAATTATAAATCTAAAATATAAATTTAAGAAATAACATCTTCAGTTTGTATTAAGAATAGCAAGTGGTTTTTTAGTTTGCATGAAAAATTATAGATTCACTCTCAATAATTTTAGGAGTAATAAATATGATCAGATTACTATTTCCAAATAATTCAGCAATTAAAATTTATATTTAAATGAAGGTTTAAATTTGATTTTTCAAAATTTTATAGAAGATCTCTTTGGTTGGTTTTTAGAGAATTTAGATAGACTAATATCCGTATTAGTGGTTATAATTATAATTTTTCTTCTTTATTACGTTTTAAAATCGCAAATTAATCGCTTGATGAGAAAAGAAAAATTAGATGAATCAAATGCCAGAAATTTGATCCGTTTGTTAAAAATTATTAGCTACACGATTGGTTTAATAATATTTTCGTTATTGTTTGCCCAAGAATTAGCATATTTCACTGGAATTATCTCCATAGCAGGAGGGACAGTCATCGGGTTTGCAGCAATGAATACCTTGGGTAACTTAATTGCGGGAATCATTATAGTAACCCGTAAACCATTTCAAGTTGGTGATAGAATTCTATTTAAGAATCGAGTGGTTGATGTTTTAGATATAAAATTAGTATTTACGCAAATGGAAGATCTAAATAGGGTAAAGATATTTGTCCCCAATCAGAAACTCATAAAAGAAGAGATTGAAAACTATGGAAAGGATAAAATTATTAGGAGAGAAATTTTTGTATCCCTAAGTTATGAGGAGGATCCCCGTATGGTTGAAAAAGTTTTATTAGAAATAGCAGAAAGATTTACTAATTTACTCGATAATCCTTCCCCTCGCGTTGATGTCTATGAGTTTTTAGACTACGCTATTCAATATCGCCTATTAGTCTTCATTAAAAATAGTAAAATCATTCCTATGATTGATTATGATCTAAAAAAAGCTATTTATTATTCATTTAAAGATTATGATTTGGATCTAGTAACTCCAACCATTATTCAACAAGTTCGCGAGATTGAAAAAAAAAAAGAGAGAAAAAAACAACAAGAAAAACAAGAAAAAGAAGAGATACCAAAAAGTATTGAGGAATAAAAAGTCTATTTCCTTTTAGCCTTTAATCATTAATTCATTAAATTCAGGACTCTCATTCTTATGACAAGGTATGGATATATCCTTTATTGGAGTTCTATTGCCACATTCGGGACATATACAATATTGATCGTAATCGCGTAGCTCTCTCTCTTCTTCCATATCTCCTGGAATAGGCTGTTTTGAGCCTCGTTTATGTCTCAAAAATTTACACCTCAGCAAATCTTAATTTATATTTTTCTGGTTTAGATTCTTTTAGTCTATAGATCAATTTCTCAAGAGACTCATTATTCATTAAAAGAAACATCCAAATCCCTATTTAAATTTAAATCTTATAATATTTAACTTGTTAAAGTCGTAGTTTTTATTGAGAACTGAAGTTACCTTACTTTTCCTTTTATATTTCTAGTTCTTAATCTTACAATATCTTAATATGTCAATATTTAAATATTACAATATCTTATATTAAATATCGAAATATAATGACATATGCTAAACAAAATACGACTCAAAATTATTTCCAGACAGATAATTTATGTTGTATGAATCAAAAAATAAACACTAAGGATGGTTATTATGTGTGTGCAAATTGTGGAACAATTATTTCAAAAATAATAAAAAATTATCCTAAGGGTAATTTTTCTCAATATGAGAGAAATACACGCAGGCAAAACGAGAAAGTTTTTACTCCTGTGGGACCACGCACTATTTTTAAAGCTTATAGGGATGGAAATGGGAATACTTTATCTCCTGACTCACACAGAAAGTTTCGAAGGTTAGCAAAGATAAACCGGGGTTTAAGAACAAGTTTAGAAAGAAATTTATGGATTGCTTTACCAAAGTTCAATATTTTGAAAAAGAAACTTCAATTACCAGATTACGTATCAGAAGAAGCCTATAAAATTTATTTAGAATGTGTGAAAGAAAAAATTACTTTAGGAAGAGGTATTGAGAATGTTTTAGCAGCCTCATTTTATACTGCAATTAAGATTTATAAGATACCTCGATCAGTTGAAGAAATCACAAAAGCAGCACAGATCACGAAAAAAGACCTAATTAAGACTTTTAGTGCAATAAACCAAGAAATTTTACCTTTAATTAATCTTCAATTAAAAGTTATTTCATCTAGAAAATATGTAATTCGATTCAATAAAGAGTTGAAATTATCGATGGAGTGCTTAAAAGAAGCCTTACAACTAATAAATCGATGCAAACAAAATGGCATGCGCACAAGTGGAAAAGATCCTAAAGGTTATGCCGCTGCTGCAATATATATGTGCGCAAAAGAAGTTAACGATCCCCGGACTCAAAAAGAAATTTGTGAAGTTTCTAGTATATCCGAAGTCACATTAAGGAACAGAATTAAAGATCTTCAACTCTTTAGCTAATTTTCATATAACCTGAATATTTAATTTTAATTATCATTAAAAAATAATAATTTAGAAAGGACTGGGTTCAGGACCTGGTTCAGGCCCTATTGGTTCAGGTCTTTTGGTTGAACTTGCTGAGTAAGTGCTCCTTTGTTGTTTTAAGGTTTTTGCTATACTAATTCCAATTAACTGTCCTCCAATAAGTAGTAATATTGTCGCATGAATCAAGCTAAAGTCTAATATGATAAATATTAAACCAAAAACGATGTCAATAAGCCCTATGATGGCAGAATATAAATTAATCTCATTATTATTAGTAAGACAATCATATGAATTTAATCCAGCAAGTAGTGTTCCTAGAAATATGTTAATTATCTCAATATAAGGTTCATAACCAATAATTTCTATTATGAGTAAAAAAATCGACCATAACAGAATAAGTCCTTTCAATAAATATGTTCTTAACAAAAAATTCATTTTTAAATTTCTTTTTAGGTTAATTAAAATTGTAAACTACTTTCTTTTTCATATTTAGTATGCTCAATATCAAATTTAATCCAATTATCTGCAGCATCTTTATCTAATTCTTTCAATATTGTTAGAGTTTTTTCTCTAATAGTTTTACTTTTAATCTTATGCAAATCTTCAACAACTAAATCAGTTACTTTTTCAGCAATTTCTTTTGTTGCCCCTGCGGATTTACAGGCATTAAAAATTTTTTTTGGATTAAAATCTACTATGGAACCATCTTTTTTTACTACTTTGATATCATTCATTTTGTTCAAAATTTCTCATTGATTTTTGATTTCATTACATGCATCTATTCAAATTTATTTAAATTCTATTATTATAAATTCTAGAGCCTTTCGCCTTAAATCTAAAAAAAACTCATTTAATATTGAGCAATCTCTTTATTCAAAGAGTAATATAATTTTTCATATACTAATTTTTTTAGAGGTAAGGTTTTTAAAAAAACTCAGAAATATTATGAATAATTAATTATAGTATTCGATAATCATTTATTTGAGAATTTCAAAGGAAAACTCGAAAATTTAGGAGAATTCATATATAAGAATTTGTAGCAAAACCTAATAGTTAAAATTTGCGATTGAATATGAAGATAAAATTAAAATATAAATTGGAGGCGTTATTTGGGCTTTTTAGTACCATGATTTTTAGCATTATGTTAATTTTAGCATTATTATTCTCTCCTAATTATTCTTTTTTTGAAAATTACATAAGTGATTTAGCTTATTTTTCTGGGAAATTATTTTTTGCTATAGGTTTTTCAATTTTTGGAGTATTTTTGGTACCCTTCTTCATAACTCTTGAACGAGAATTGGTATATATAAACGAAAACATAAGAAGATTAGCAACAACTATCGCAATATTAACATGTACATGTTTTGCATTAGGAAGTATTATCCCAGAAGAAAGTTATTTAGAAATATTTAATATATTTCATAGCTTAATAGCAGGATTTGCCTTCTTCTTTTCAGGAGTTTACATTTTACTTTTTAGCTATTTAATGTATCGTAGTTATGAAGTAGAAGAATATTCTGGGCCAAAGTTCCAACTTTTTTTAGTGTCATTTGGCTTTATTACGGCCATAGGAGAATTTGTTTTAATTTTCATTTTTGTCCCCATTTTAGAGTGGATTGTAGTTATTTCAATGGTAGTGTGGATAATTATTACTAATATTCACCTTCTAATCCATAAATTTATTAGATTTCCACTTGCGGAACTTAAACGATTAAAGCACTCTGAATCAATAGAAATTTTTAAAGCAATTCAAAAAAAAATTGACGAACTCAATATTAATGATGAGATATTATCAGATGCAATCGATAATAATCTTTTTCTGTTAAAGAAAAGAAATGATGAGAATAGATCTTGAATACTGATAAATAAAAGAGTGGATTTATGAAAATAGGAATTGTGGGTGCCGGTTCAGCGGGCTTATTTGCTGCAAATGAACTGGGAAAAGCCAATCTACCTGATGTTGAAATTAAAGTTTTTGATCAAGGTCCTCAAGTAGATAAGAGATATTGTGCTATTAGTGAGGGATTGGCGTGTGCAGAATGCTATCCATGCAAGATTATGGCCGGTATAGGAGGTGCTGGAGCCTATTCCTCTGGAATCCTTAATTTAAACGAAAATATTGGTGGCAATTTAGGTATTCTATGTAAAAAGGTTGGTCTTAATGCTAATGATGTAATTAATGAAATCGATGATTTCTTTGTGACTAATGGAGCACCAGATAATATTTATGATCCGTATGAGAATAAAGAGAAACTTAATGAATTGCGTCAGAAGTGCGTATCTGTTGATGTAAGATTCATTCCTATAAGACAAAGATTACTTGGAACTGAGAATACTCCCGAAATTATTAAATCTATCCAAGAACATTTAGAGAATGATTATAATATTCAAATTTATCCTAACACCAAAATTTATCGTTTTGATGAGAAAAAAAGTCTTTATTTTAATAATAACCTTAACAGAAAAAGCGAGAACTTCGATGTATTATTGATAACTCCCGGGAGATGGGGTATGTTATGGTTAGCAGAGAACTGTGAAGCTTTAGGAATAAAAACTTTTTATTTGCCTTTAGATATCGGTGTTCGTGTTGAGATTCCTTCAATAATTATTGCAGATATTTGCGAGAAAATTCAACGTGATCCTAAATTCCACATAATTACTCCTACTTATCACGATTTTTTAAGGACTTTTTGCGTAAATCATAAAGGATATGTTGTAAAAGAGAATTATGAAGAAAACATTGTTGGTGTGAATGGTCACCAGTTTACTTCTGAAGGAGATTCAGAAAACTCAAACTTCGCATTTTTAATTCGGCAGAGGCTTACTTCCCCTCTAGAAGATACAACCGAATATGGGAGAGCTATTTCAAAACAAGCTTCCATTTTAGGTGGTTATAAACCCTTAATTCAAACCTTAGGTGATTTACGTAGCGGGCACCGTTCAAGAAATTCACTGATCGATAAAAATCCAGTTCAACCTACCTTAAACGACACAACTCCTGGAGATATCGCAATGGCTTATCCTTACCGGTTTGTGAAAGATATATTAGAAGGGCTTAAAATTCTTGATAAGATAATCCCCGGAGTAAATAACGATAGTACATTAATATATGCACCCGAGTTTAAAAGAAGTGCAAAATTAATTGATATGAATGCATTTATGGAATCGAAAAAGATAAAAAACATGTTTTTTGCAGGTGATGGAGCAGGGGTCTCAAGAGGGATAGTAGGAGCCGCAGTCACAGGTATTATTGCTGCCAAAGGTATTATTCGAAATATCACTTCATCAAAATAAGGAAAGTAAGATCAATTTTAGCTCATCCTTATCACTTTTCTCTTTATAATACATTAATTAAGTGCTGCTGTGAGCTTCTTATAGATTGATAATTAATGAAATTAAAGTATTAAATTTAAATAGCAATTGCTTGAATATATTAGCGAGAATAACTCGTAGTGAGAAATGCATTGTATGATAAAAGAAAATATAAAAAAAGAGCTTAATAATTATTTAAAGTCTATTCTAAACTCAAATGCAAAAATTAAGAAAATATATCCCTTACAAAAGCAGACCACAAAAAAAGAGAAATTAAAAGATTTCAATTATGGAAAATCACTTCTAATAGAAACAAATATTGAAGGGAAAAGAAAGGAATACATATTAGCAACTATGGAGAAGAATAGGTTTGGACATGAATTTTTTTATGATAGGGCCAAATCCCTTCTTTTCGACTATTCAAGTTTTAATAAACTTCCTAAACATGTGAAAGCTTTAGATATCGGGGTTTATACAGATAAAAACTTATTTAAATCTATTGGTGATGCTATTGAATTTTATATTCTAAGAGAAAAAGCAGAAGGAAAAGAATATATTAAAGATTTACTTGCGATTCAAGAAACTGGCTCAATTTCAGAATTAGACTGGGATAGGTTAAAAGTATTGGTTCAATATTTAGTTTCCATTCATCAAAAAAAAAATGATAAAGGTTATTTGTATACAAGAAGAATTAGAGAACTTATTGGACATGGCGAATGTATAATGGGTTTAACAGATAGCTATCCAGAAAAATTGAAATATGTGGGGTATGATGATTTAGAAAAAATTGAGAAAAATTGCATTGAATGGAGATATAAATTAAAGAAGAAAAATAACAGACTTTCACAAATCCATGGAGATTTTCACCCTTGGAATATACTTTTTCGAAAGGGAGTTGATTTTTCGGTACTTGACAGAAGTAGGGGTGAATGGGGCGAACCGGCAGATGATGTAGCTAGTATTACCATTAATTACCTATTTCTGTCGTTATTAAATAAAAATAAGACAGCAGAATTATTTTTAAAAATGTTTGATAAGTTTTGGGATTTATATCTCAAAGATACTAATGATAGTGAGATTTTATCTGTTATAGCTCCATTTTACGTTTGGAGAGCTTTAGTTTTGGCGTCTCCTATTTGGTATCCTGACATTCAACTAAAAATTCGAGAAAAATTATTTAGATTTATTGAAAATGTGCTTACGGATGATAAATTTAATTATAAGTCAATTAAGGAGTATTTAATATAGAAATGATGGAGAGTAATTTTGCAGTCTGGATAACTGGTTTACCTGGTGCAGGAAAATCAGTTATCTCTGATGAGTTAAAAAAGAAATTCGAGAGTATAAACTTAAATATAAGGATTATAAGAATGGATGAAATGCGGAAGATAGTAACTCCGGATCCAAAATATACTGACGAAGAAAGAACAATAATTTATAATTCATTTGCATTTTTAGCTAAAGTGCTAGTAGAGTCAGGGATTAGCGTTATAATGGATGCAACGGGAAATTTAAAAAAATATCGTAATTTAGCTAAAAAAATTATACCTCATTTTCAGCTCGTGTATCTCAAGTGTCCGTTGGAAGTAGCAATTAAAAGAGAAGAATCAAGACAAAATACAAGAAACGCCCCGAAAAATATCTATTCTAAAGTTTTTCAAGGGAAGAGTAAAACTGTACCAGGAATTCAGAGTAAGTATGAAGAGCCTCAAAATCCTGACTTATTGATCGAAACAGATAAATTAACTATATCTGAAAGTGCTAACAAGATTTTTAATTATCTTATAAAAAGTGATTAGGAAAAGAAAGGATTTATTCTTAACTCCATGAAAAAGATTCAAGAAAAACGGGTCTTAAGCATTATCATTTTTGATTAATAGGTTATTAGCATTAAAATTATATTTCTAATTATTCGAAGTATAAAATAGAAAACTAAACCATATTGAGAGGTAAAATTTCGTAGTATGGTAAAATTGAAAAATTTGAACAATAATAATGAATATGAATATAGGATTATTGATTGCGAGGAATATAACAAACCTCTAGTGAATGTAGTCGAGGATACTGATAATTATAAAATATTTATAGCCACACCCGGGCTGGACAATGAGGAAATCGTAATAAATATTACCAATTATATTCTAGAGATAAAGGGGGAAAAGAAAGATAAGTTTATAAAAGAAATAGGCGGCTTCAATCAAGAAATTAGCGTTGGTCCTAATTATTATCTTATTTTCAAATTGCCAGAATTTATTATAAAAGAGAATGTAGATGTAACTTATTATCAAGGGCTTCTAAAGTTCAAATTTAAGAAGAAAGAATTGTCAAATAAGCAAAATATTTCTATTACTTAATTATAATTTCAAATGAAAATTACATGGAAGATTATAACCTCCCCGAAGATATTGAGAAAGCAAGAGAGAGAATTGATGAGTTGCGACAATCAATAAGACATCATAATTATAAATATTATGTTGAAGACAATCCAGAGATTAGTGATTATGAGTATGATAAGCTATTTGAAGAGTTAAAAGTTCTTGAGGAAGAATTCCCAGAACTTATTACTGAGAATTCCCCTACTCAACGCATTGGTTCTGAAAAAATTGAGGCTTTTGAAACCGTAGAACATAAAGCCAAAATGTTAAGCTTGGATAAGTCACACTCAGAACAAGGTTTACGTGATTTTGACAAAAGAATTCGAAAAAGGCTTCATAATTCTCAAATTGAATATATAATTGAACCTAAGATTGATGGTTTAGGAATAGCATTATATTATGAAGATAAAACATTATTACGTGGAGCTACGCGAGGGGATGGAGCTAAGGGAGAGGATATAACCGCTAATCTCAAAACAATAATGACCATTCCCCTCAAGATTTCTACTGAAACATCTTTAACTACTTTTGAAGTTAGAGGTGAAATATATATGCCCGTTGATGCTTTTCAAGAATTAAATAATTCAAGAATCGATAAAGGAATGGAACCTTTTGCAAATCCTAGAAATGCTGCTTCTGGAACGGTACGCCACAAGGATCCTAAAGAAGTCGCAGAACGTCCATTAGATATTTTTATTTATGCGCTTTCTTATAATGAGAAGCAAAAATTTAAAACCCATTTAGAAACTCTGAAAGAATTAAAAAAAGCTGGATTTAAAGTAAATGAATATGAAAAAGCGGATGGAATTTCTGCAGTTATTCATTGGATTAATGAATGGGAGCATAAAAAAGAAAGATTAAACTATGAGATAGACGGAATTGTAATTAAAGTAAACGATCTACGTTCCCACGATATTTTAGGCTCAACCACCCATCATCCTCGTTGGGCAATTGCATATAAATATCCTCCAAATCGTAAAACAACTAGAATTAGTAATATTGAGATAATGGTTGGACGGACAGGAAAGCTTACGCCTGTTGCAATTCTCGAACCAATACATCTTGCCGGCACAAAAGTTTCTCGGGCATCTTTACATAATGAAGATGAGATTAAGAAATTAGATGTTAGAATTGGTGATGAAGTATTAGTCGAAAAAGCTGGTAAGATTATCCCTCAAATTATTAAAGTTATAAAAGAAAAAAGACAAGGTGACGAAAAAAAATTTGAGATGCCACATAAATGCCCTGTGTGTGGAAGTGCAGCGAAAAGATTTAATGGAGAAGTCGCAAGAAAATGCATTAACGCCCAATGTCCTGCACAAATTAAGCAGAGAATCCAACATTGGGGAGAAAGAAATGCTATGAATATTGATGGTTTGGGACCTAAACTCTTGGAAAAGCTAGTTGATAATAATATGGTAAGACATTTTGCTGATCTATACAAATTAAAAACATCAGATCTACAAAAAATTGAAAGAATGGGGGAAAAATCATCTGAAAATTTACTCAAAGAAATAGAAAAAAGTAAACAAGAAGGTTTAGCCCGAGTATTATATGGCTTGGGTATACCCTATGTCGGTGAGCATATTGCTCGGATATTAACAGAAAATTTTCATACAATAGAGAAACTTATGGAAACTTCTGAAATAAGATTGAAGCAAATCAATGAAATCGGTCCAGAGATCGCTCAAAGTGTTGTAAGCTTTTTTAAAGAGGAGAAGAATCAAGAGTTAATTGAGCAGTTAAAAAAAGAAGGAGTTAAAATGGAATCAAAAGAATATCAGCGAGAACAATTTCTAGAAGGTATTTATTTTGTATTTACAGGGGCTTTAGATAAATATACTCGGAATGAAGCCTCCGAGGAAGTAAGAAAATTTGGAGGTAAAGTTAGTTCTACTGTGAGCAGAAAAACGGATATCATAGTGCGAGGAAAAAATCCGGGATCGAAATTAGAAAAAGCAAAAGAAGAGGGAATAACAATCTTAAATGAAGAACAATTCATCCAACTATTAGAAGATAAAAAAATGCCCAGTCAAGTTTAATAGAAATTACACTTCATAGTTAAGATTTAATTAATAAAGTTAAAGCTAATCTTGATATTATTAATTAATGATTCCAAATTATTTCTATAATAAGAATTACTTATAAATAATTCCCTAATTTCTATAAGAGATGGGTCATTACTCATATTGGATTGAAAAGAAATCATGAGCAACTTAAATAAATCTTGCATCTCCTCTGAATATTTATTTATTTCCTTTTTGATAATAGAATCAAGATATACAAAATGCGATTTTTTAGCTTCAATACCTAACTGTGATGGAAGATGTTTAAACTCTTTAATTAAGTCCATAATACCAATACACATTTTTAATAATATTATTATATGTATGATGACATTAGCTCTTTTTATATTTTTCGAGATTTAGGACGACGAAAAGAATTGAAAATTCAATAATTTAACATATTCGCATAATTTCATATTAAATTTTTTAATTTTTCATTATTATGGCATTATTAGAATTAATATGTAGTATTCAACTGATTTTAAAAAATGTTCATATGAAAAGGATTTAGAACTAAATTTAAATTCCAAATGAATGGCTAATTCAAAAGTTTAACTTAAATTTATAAAATCTAGGGATAGGATTTATAAAAATAATTTTTTGATTGTGATATGAACGTATTAACCAAAATAGTTCAATAAATTGAAATTTAAAGTCAAACGAGGTGAAAACTGTGAGTATAAGTAAAGAAGAAATTAAAAAAGATATAATTGATCAGTTATATTGGGATTATCGTGTAGATGCATCCAATGTTAAAGTGAGTTTCGATGATGACAAAATAGTCTTAGAAGGAACAGTTCCAAGTTATGCTGCAAAAAATGCTGCAGAATTTGATACTTGGACAGTCAAAGGAGTGACTGAATTAAGAAATGATTTAACGGTAAAATATCCTGAAACTTTTGAAGTCCCTACAGATGAAAAAATTAAAGAAGATATTGAAACTTCATTGATATTGAACTATAACATTGATTCCACTAAAATAGATATATCCGTATCTAATGGGTTTGTGACCTTAGAAGGTACAGTGGATGCATTCTGGAAAAAGTTACATGCTGAAACAATAGCTGAAGGCGTTTCTGGAGTAATCTCGGTAATAAACAAAATAGCAATTATTCCAACTGAAAATATTGTCGATAAAGATATCGCACAAGATATTATTAAATCGTTGGAAAGAAATTGGAGAGTTAATTTAGACAATGTAAATGTCAAAATTAAAAACGGGACTGTAGAGTTATCAGGTACTGTAAATAATTGGGACGCATATAACGCTGCAATGAATGCTGCTCGATATACAATTGGTGTAATTGATATCAAAGATGATTTGAGAATAGCGAGCATGTAAATCCCAGATAATAAATAATTTTTTAGTTTTTTTTTCTAATGTAAGATAAATAATATACAAAAATAATTTTAAAAGGTGATAATTTAATGAAAGCTCCAGGACCAGATCCAAACCCTCCCGATGATTAACTAGGATTAAAAAAGGGAGGATTTATAGTTTTTCTTTCAATTTTTTAAATTCTAAACAATTTAGTACATCTGTTTTTTCAATCCAACCTCTTCTAGCCGTTGCTACTCCAAGTTCCATATATTTCATGTGATTTCGGTTATGTGAATCTGAATTAATGACAATTTTCACATTTGAATTTTTTGCTTTTTTACAATTTATATCTGAAAGATCAAGACGATTAGGATAGGAATTTAATTCCAAATAGATCCCTAAATCGGATGCAACCTTAAAGATTTCGGTTAAATCAAGATTTAATGGCTCACGTTTATGAATAATTCTACCTGTTGGGTGGCCGATTATATTCACATAATCATTATGCATAGCAGAAATCAATCGATCGTTAAGTTCTTTCTGAGAACTCTTAAATCCCGAATGAATACTTGCGATTACAATATTTAATTCTTTCAATATTGAGTTATCAATATCTAATTCCCCTTTAGAATCAATATTTACTTCAGCTCCTCTAAGAATTTCAATTTCTTCTAAGTTATTATTAATTTTATCAATTTCCTCAAATTGCTTCTTAAATCTATCTTCATCTAAACCATTAGCGATTTGAAGACTTTTAGAATGGTCGCATATTGCTATGTATTCATACCCTAGTTTTATTGCTTTTTGAGCCATTTCTTCAATAGAGTTATCACCTTCACTCCATTTAGTGTGAATATGTAAATCTCCCTTAATATCTGATAGTTCAATTAATGTAGGCAGCCTTTTGTCCATTGCAGCTTCAATTTCTCCATTATCTTCGCGTAATTCAGGGGAAATATAAGCCATACCAAGCAACTCATATATCTTACTTTCATCTTCTCCAGCTATAACTTCATTCTTTTTCTTATCTCTTAGCCCATATTCACTAAGTTTCCAATTATGATCTAATGCTATCTTTCTTAATTTTACATTATGTTCCTTTGAACCCGTAAAGTAGAGAAGAGCAGAACCAAAGCTTGATGGATCGACAACTCTAAGGTCGATTTGTAAGTTTTTCTCAGTTATCACACTACTTTTTGTTAATCCTTTAGATAAAACTCGATTCACTATATCTAAATTGACAAAATAATCCATAATTTCTTCAGGTTCATCTGAGGTAATTAATATATCTATATCACCAATAGTTTCCTTTCTTCTCCTGATAGAGCCTGCTATTTGAACTTTTTTCGCGATTTGTTGTTCTTCTAGTTTCTCTTTAAGCTCTAAAGCGATTGGGAGAATATCACCGAGTAAGAATCGTTCTTGCGATTCTTTATACAATTTGATTCCTTTAAATATATTTTCTTCAGATTTTTCACCAAAGCCTTCAAGTTTACGAATTTCATTATTTTTTAAAGCTTCTTCAAGATCTTCAAGATTTTTAATATCTAAATCCTCATATAACTTTATTATTCTTTTCGGGCCAAGACCTTGAATATTGAGGAGTTCTTGAAGATTTTCAGGGAACTCTTTTCTTAAATCATCCAAATATCGTAATCTTCCCGTATCTAAAATTTCCTTGATCTTCGAAGCAATACTTTCACCCACTCCTGAAATTTCTTTTAATTCTCCGTCTACATAATAATCTTCAATACTCTCTGAAAGAGAGTTTATATTTCGAGCAGCTGTTCGATATGCTCTTGGTTTAAATTGAACTCCCTTCAATTCTAATAGATCAGCTATTTCATAGAGCATATTTGCTATTTTATTATTTTTTATCTGGCTCATTTTATATTACTTTTGCATTATCATTTAAATTTATTATTTAAAAAAAAAGGAAATAGAAGATGAGGGATGAGTTAATCACATATTTTCTATTACAAGATTGTCATTAATAGTTTTTACTCCGCGTGTATAACGTAAAGTATCCATCACAGCATCATAAGCATCCCAGTCATCAACATTACCAGAAATAGAAACCTCTCCCTTTTCTACCTCGAGATCAAGATCATCCACATCAACATTACGATATCTTTCAAAAGTGGCGATTATTTCCTCAGAAATTTTTTCATCTTTATGATCGGTAGGTACAACCGCAATTTTATTAATTATGTCGATTACTCCATTGAATTCGGATGTAACCGATCCCGCAATTTTCTTTTTCCAGAATGCATCTACTGTGCCCCCAAGGGTTACAATACCATTATTGACAGACACATTAATTTTGGAGGCATCAATACTTACATTCAATTCAAGGGCGATTTTAATGTTTTTCTTTAATTCATCGTCGAGAGGTACGTCTGTTTTAATCACGGGTAAGTATCTCACTTTAAGATTATTGTTGATTGATTTTATTCCAGAAATCTTCTTAGCATTTTCAGCAACTAATACCTTAGCATAATAACTTGGAATAAATCCCTCAAATGTAACTTCACCATTATCAACTTCTATGTCAACGTCTATATCATTTATTCTATCGTCCCATTGTAATTGTTTTCTTACTTTTTCTTGTATTTTTTTATCTATATCTTTCATATTCTCACCTCTTTGGCTTTCCTTTTAATCAATTCTCGTATTAGTGTAAGAGATTTAAGCTTTTAATATTTAATTTAATAAATTATTCAAGAAAAAAGGGAAAAAGGTATTTCTCCATATAGAATTTTAATCTACGTTTAATAATTTATTAATTCCATTCAAATCATTACACCAGAAAAATGGCTTTCAAATATTGGATTACAATTTTATTGTTTTTATTGATATAGGAAAGTATAAATAAATTATTAGCCTAATATTTTAAATTTCGTCTTGTGTATGATTGTGATATGAGATTAGTTTCATGGAATATTAATGGTATTAAATCATCTTATAAAAAAGGATTAATAGACTTCATACTAGAACAAAATGCTGATATATATTGCTTTCAAGAAACTAAAAGTCATCCCGAAGATTCACCAGAAGATTTGAAAAAAGTAAATAACTATCATGATTATTGGGCTAATGCTGAGAAAAAAGGATATAGCGGAGTAGTTGTTTATTCCAAATCAAAACCATTATCTACGAAAATTGGATTCGGCGTAGAGAAATTTGATCAAGAAGGGCGAGTATTAACTTTAGAATTCGATTCATTTTATTTGTTAAATGTCTATTTTGTGAATGCTGGAAGAAATTTGGAAAGGTTAGAGGATAAAATTTATTTTAATAAAGAATTCCTGCACTATTGTCAAGATTTAAGACAAAAAAAGCCATTAATAATCGGTGGGGATTTTAATGTTGCTCATGAAGAAAAGGATATTGCTAATCCAGACAGTAATAAAAACAATGCGGGTTTTACAATGGAGGAAAGGGAATGGTTCTCAGAATTTCTATCTAAAGGATATATTGATACTTTTCGAGAATTTGAATCCGAAGGTGAAAAATATACTTATTGGACATATAGGTATAATGCAAGAGAAAAAAACATTGGTTGGAGGATAGATTATTGGATATTAAGTGATGAGATAAAATCAAAATTGGAGAATAGCTATCGTCAAGAAGATATAATGGGCTCTGATCACTGCCCTATAGTTTTAATAATGGATTTAGAATAGCTATTGAACGGAGTTGATATAATGGAAAATTTAGAAAAAATGGCAAGAAAAGTTCATGACGCAATATTTCACAACAAAGAATTTGTACTTATCAACGAAAAAAAATATCCAATTGAAAAAACCTCTAAAAAAGGATTGAGATGCGTGTATCATGATAAATACTTCTTTGTAGAGCAGAATCCTGATAAAGAATCACATTGGGCTGAAAAAGCGAAAAAAGGGGATGAGATTACATGGGTACTAAAAGGAAACGATTATATTGCCAATATACATAATGGCAAATTTCACGATTTTAAGTAAAATACTATAGTTCATTACTTATTAAAATTTATACCACACCAGATTCTTAAAAGATATTAAACCAAAGAAGAAAAATATTCTCTTTATAGGTCCGAAGAACGTTTCCAAGTTAACCGGTTTACTTTTATAACATTTTCTCCCAAATAGTATATAATTTTTAGGGTTTAAGTTTATATAAGAAGTTTACCATATAATTTATGAAATTCTTTCTATACGGAGGCGATTAAGCACCAAAGTAGCGTAGAATTTCAGAAGAGGAGATACTAACAAAGTGTCTCCTCTCATCTTATCTATTTTAAAAAGCATTAAAATTATAATCTGCAATAATTTAATACTCTTAGAAGTGAAATTTAATGAAGAAAGAAGAAAAAGAATTAAAAGAAGAAGTAATACAAAACGAACATGAGCCTTTAGACCAAAAAGAAAAGTTACCGAAAAGGTTCGAAGAAACTTCTAAAAATCTTGCTAAAATGCATCGTAAGAAATAATTAATCTTATTTTATTATAATCACAATCATTGTGGGTGTAACTCAACGGAAGAGTACTGGTTTTGCATTTCAGAAGTTGGAGGTTCAAATCCTCTCACCTACATTATAAATTATACAAAAGTCAAAAGGAGGTGTTAATTACGAGCAGAAGAGGAAGAGGTGGAAGGGGTCAAGGTGGAAAAGGAAGAGGTGGTGGTCCATATGCCGCAGGACCAGGAGGAAATTGTATATGTCCTAATTGTGGCTATCAAAAACCTCATCAAGTCGGAGTGCCCTGTATGAATGAACAGTGTCCAAAATGTGGTACAAGAATGACTAGACAATGACAAATCTAATTCTGGGCTTTTTTTAATTTCATTATTCTGCTATTCATTTTTAACATGGTAACCGCTTGGACAGACTCTTCTATACTATGAAAAACAGGAATATTAGATAATTCTAAGGCTTCAATAATAGTTTGATATTTCGGGATATAGGGAATAAAACTTACTAGTGGCTTTTTTGTCATTGTAACTGCATTGGCAATTCTACGTCCAAGTTGGAATGTAATCGAGGGAGTATATGGTAGAATAAGTACTATAATGCATTCTATTTTCTTAATAGAAGATAAATAATTTATTATATTCTCTAAATCTTCATCTTTAGCAGATCCTGTAAGATCAATGGGGTTCGTGAAGGTTGCAATATTTCTTGCAACAGGATTGACTAATTCTCGCATATCATCTATTTCTTCTTGAGTGAAATCAACAGCAGATAATCCATAGTTTTTTAGTAAATCCGCGCAAATTACACCATGACCTCCAGAGAGAGAGAGAATAGCTACTTTCCCTTCCTCGACTTTAGTGGAATCAAATGGCTTTTTCTTACGAGATAAAACATCTAATAGTTTTAAGTAAGTAAGCAGTTCGAGTTCGGTTAATGGTTGGATAATTAAATATTGCTTTAGTGCGGCTTGGAGAATTTTTTCATTACCTGAAAGACTTGCTGTATGGGATTGTGTGGCTTGTTTTCCCTTTTCGGATAATCCTCCAAAATAAACAATTACCTCATCTTCAGATGTTCTTGCTAATTCTAAAAATTCTCTGCTTTTTTCAGGTTTGAATGCTTCTAGATAAAATGCAATATTTGAAGTATCGGGATCTCGTCTACTAAAGTATTCTAAAAGCATTGTTTCATCAACTACTGCTCGATTTCCAATCGATACTGCAGTAGAAACTCCAATATTAATTTGATTGAACTTATGGAAAAATTGATCTACTAACACCCCCCCTGATTGACTGATTAGAGCAACTGAACCTTTTGGAGGGCGAGTAATTCTTTCTGTTGGCATGAAAATGGTATCTAATAAAGGTGGTGAATATACTCCGATACAATTTGGTCCAAGTATAGCAATATCATTATTTAATGCGATTTGAACGAGTTTTTCTTGACGTTTTATACCTTCTCCGCCTATTTCTGCAAATCCCCCACCTATTATGATGCAACCTGGGATATCATACTCTGCACATTTTTGTACATAATCCAAAGTTGCTTCAGCGGATACAGCTATTACTAATAATTCTGGCATTTCAGGAAGCTTATCTAAATCAGAATAGAGTTTTACACCCTCAATTTCCCCCCCATCGGGATGAATCCCAAATACCTCAACTTGCATTTCAAATACATTTTTGATAAAAATTATTCTTCCAGGGCTTAAAGGATTTTTTTTGCTAATCCCAACAACCGCCATCGTCTTAGGTTTAAAAAGTTTATCTAAATCCATATTTTATACCTTCTCTTGGTTTTTAAACTGATAGAAGAGTTTTTGTTCTTCTTGTGATAAAATTATATCTGCTGCTTTTGCATTGTCAATTACATGATCTATACTGAAAGCTTTTGGTATGGTAATTATATTTTCATGATTGACAAGCCAAGCAATAGCAATTTGTTGGATCGTTGCTTTATGCTTGACAGCTACATTTTCCAAATTTTCCCTAATCTCACCTTTTAAACCCGTATAACCCCTATGTGAAAGGGGACTATACGCAGTCACTGTAATCCCTTTTTCTTGATAATAGGATAACGACTTGTGAATAAATTTTTGTCGTGTAATATTAATGTGGACTTGATTATTAATTAAATTCTCCTTTTTAAGAGCATTTTGAGCTTTTTCAAATTGTTTAATGCTAAAATTACTCACACCAATATAACGCGTTTTTCCTTGATTAACCAAATCCTCAAGAACTTTCATTTGTTTCTTAATTGGGATAAGTACAGAAGGCCAATGAATTAAATATAAATCTAAATAGTCTATTCCTAATCGCTTAAGCGTCTTATTCGCAGCTTTCTTCATAGATTTTTCTCTAAAATGAATAGGAAATAGTTTTGAGGTTATGAATAATTCATCTCGAGGATATTCTTGGACAATATCTCCCAATACTGATTCTGCTTTACCCCAACCATATAATTCTGCTGTATC